>Ga0073934_10003020_pt1 | contig 32437 bp, 32 predicted proteins | sample LarsenN4metaG_FD_76834 | JGI IMG/M metagenome (GOLD analysis project Ga0073934, IMG submission 76834) | Hot spring sediment bacterial and archeal communities from British Columbia, Canada, to study Microbial Dark Matter (Phase II) - Larsen... ...
GGGTGTGCGGGGGGGGGGCGTGGGGGGGGGGGGGGGGGGGGGGGGGGGGGGGGGGGGGGGGGGGGGGGGGGGGGGGGGGGGGGGGGGGGGGGGGGGGGGGGGGGGGGGGTGACGGCGAACGCCGCTTCAGGCGCGCGCGCGCAGCGGCTCGACGGCCCGCTCGAGCGGCTCCGGCCGCTGGAAGAGGTAGCCCTGCCCGTACTGCGCGCCCATCTCGGTCAGGATCCTGAGCACTTCCGGCGTCTCGACCCACTCCGCGATCACCTGCTTGCTCAGGCCGCGGGCGACGTCGTTCAGCGCGCGCACGAAAATGCGGCTGCCCTCGTCGATCGCGAGATCGCGGATGAAGCTGCCGTCGATCTTGAGATAGTCCACCTCGAAGCGCTTCAGATAGTAGAAGGAGCTGAAGCCCGCGCCGAAGTCGTCGAGCGCGAAGCGGCAGCCCATGTCCTTCAGCTGCCGGATGAAGGCGAGCGTCACGTCGATCTCCGACATCGCCGCGGTTTCCGTGATCTCGAACACGAGCTGGCTCGGGTCGGCGCGGCTCTCGCGCAGCAGCCGGATGAAGCGCTTGATCCAGCGCTGGTCCGAGATGCTGACCCGCGAAAGGTTCACGAAGTAGCGCAGCGGCTTGCCGACCTGGTGATGCCGGCGCATGAAGGCGAGGAGCTTCTGCACGACGCAGAGGTCGATCTCCTGCACCAGCCCCAGCGATTCCGCGATCTCGATGAACTGCCCGGGCGCGATATGCCGGCCGTCGTCGTCCCGGATGCGAACCAGGATTTCGTGATGCACGGGCGTGCGGTCGGAGAGGCGCACGACCGGCTGCGAGAAGAGAATCAGCCGGTCCTCGTCGAGCGCATCGCGCAGCCGCTTCGCCCAGTGCACGCGCCGGTGCGTGCTGCGCAGATTGTCGGAGCTCTGGTCGGAAAGGATGTAACGGTTGCGCCCGAGGTCCTTCGCCTGGTACATCGCGATGTCGACGTTCGAGAGCAGCGCCGGCAGATCGTCGCCGTGGAAGGGGTAGAGCGCGATGCCGATCGAGGCGCTCAGGTTGGACACCACCTTCTGCTCGCTCACCCGGAAGCGGTAGTGCGCGATGGCGTCGAGCGCCTTTTCCGCGGCATCCACCGCCTCCTGGCGCAGCCCTCCCGGAAGATGGATCGCGAATTCGTCCCCGCCCAGGCGGTAGAGTTCCCCGGCGCAATTGCGGGCGATCTCGCGCAGCACGCTGCCGACCCCGATGATGAGCTGATCGCCGGCGCGGTGCCCGAAGTTGTCGTTCACGTACTTGAAGTGATCGATGTCGAGAAAGAGGAGCGCGCCGATGCTGCCATCCTTCATCGCAGCTTCGATGCCGCGCTGCAGGCTCAGCCGGTTCGGCAGGTCGGTGAGGACATCGTGCAGCGCCATGTGCTCGATGCGCCGGGTGGCGAGGTGCTGCTCCGTGATGTCGCGCGCCGTGCCGCGGATGCCGAACGGCGTGCCGTTCTCGTCGAGCACGACGCGGGCATTGATGCCGATCCAGCGGTCATCGCCGTGTGCGGTACGCAGGTGCGTCACGTAGTTCTTCACTTCGCCCTTGCGCTTGAGCATCGCGAGGAAGCGCCGGTTCGAGACGTGCGAGGCTTCGACCTCGAAATCGAAGAAGCAGCGCCCGACGAGCTCCTTGGGCGGAAGCCCGAGGATGTCCTGCGCCGCGTTGTTGAGGAACGTGAAGCGGCCCTGCGCGTCGGTGGTCCAGATGAGATCGTGCGAGGTCTCGACGAGATCGCGATAGCGGTTCTCGCTTTCGACGAGGAGCTGGATGATGCGCCGCTTCTCCGCGAGCGAGCGCTTGATGGTGGAGAGCTCGCGTGAGATCTTCTCGGCGCCCGAGGACAGCAGCGAGGAGGCGAGCCGGTCGATGAGATCCCGGGAATAGCGCCGATGCCCGCCGCTCGTGCGCAGCGCAACCAGCACGCCCTGCTCATCCCAGCGGCGCAGCTTCTGGATCGGGATGCTGAGCAGCTCGGACGTTTCCTGTATGGTGTATTCCTGTCCCCTGGACACCCTGCCCCTGACCTTCTTGATTCTGGTTGTCGGCGCCCGCCCGGTCGCGCGCCGGGCGTTGCGTTCGGGGAGGAGTCTACCAGACTGCCTGGAGGGGCGGGGAGCGGGCCGCCGCGCGGCGTTTCCAGCGGGCCGGCCTTCCGCCACGTCTCGGTCGAAGGTCATGAGCCCCTCAATGTACCACCGGCCGCGCTTCGCCGAGCCCGGTCTGCCGGTTCACCAGCCGCTGCATGAGCTTGAGATCCCGGATCGACAGCCGCAGCGCCGTATCGACCCATGCCTCCACCACGCCGAGGAGCTCGCTGTAATCGAGCCGGTGCACGCAGCGGCGCGCCGCTGCGAGCCCGGTGAGCCCGTTGCGGCTCCTTTCGCGCGTGCGAATCAGGTTCGCCACTTCGTCCTCGCCGCAGCCTTCGTCCACGACCCGGTCCACCACCCCGAGGTCCTGCATCTCGGCTGCCGTATAGATCTTGCCGCTCGCGATGAGGGTTTCGGTCGCGCGCTGTCCGATGCGGCGCTCGAGGAAGGAGTAGGCACCCATGCCGGGGAAGAGGTTGAAGAGAATCTCGGGAAAGCCGAACCGCGCCTGGCGCTCCGCGATCAGGATGTCACTCGAGAGCGCCGCTTCGAACCCGCCACCCAGGCATTCGCCCTGGATGAGCGAGATGGTGGTGATGGGCAGATCGTGTCCGAGATAGTTGCGGTAAAGCACGTTGATGCAGGCCTTGCCATAGCGCAGGAGTCCTTCGCGGTCCTTGCGGTCGATCAGTTCGGTGAAGAGGCCGAGATCACCGCCCAGATTGAAGACGCCCGGGACACGGGAGGCGAGCACCGCATAGGCGATCGCCGTTTCCTCGCCGTGCTCGCGTATCGTGCCTTCGGTCCCGCTCAGGAATCGGCAGTAGCGGTCGAGATCGCTCAGCAGTCGCGGATTGAAATTGGGGCGCGGCGCAGGATTCCAGCGCAGCCACATGGCGTGCAGGCTGCGATCGAAATGCGCGGACAGTTGCTCCGAAAAATAATACTCGGTGGTGTGCTGCGCCGAGACCCGCACGGTGGGCGAGACCGGCGCTTCCAGCACTGCAGAGGGGATGTTCATGTCCATGATGCGCTCCCTGTATGAATGACTGAGTCTGTGAACTGCTGCCTTCCTTGCAAGGCAGCTCCCGCAGCAAATTTAGGCAGGCCGCACTAAAAAGGCAAATCTAACACTTTGATAGATTTGATATTTTTTCTGAAGGCTCAACAATTTGTATGAGATTGTCACGGTAAGTTCTCAGAATATCTCGCGCTTTTCGTCTCGCGGGAGGGCGGAAGTCACGCCCCATCACATGAAGTCGATTCACCAAGCAACGGATTTCGTTGACCTTTGCTGCGAGACGGGTTAGAAATCGCATTCCCGCTACCGGGCATGAGCTCGATTACAACGTCATGCGTGTTTTTCTCACCGTAGCGTTGCGCCGGCTCTTCCGCATCCGGATCGATTCAGGTGCGCAGACCGCCGTGCCCAAGCCGTGCATCGTGGTGGCGAATCACGAGTCGCTGCTCGACGCAGTGCTGCTCGCGCTTTTCCTTCCACTCCGCGCGACGGTCGTCGTCGCGCCGGAAGAGGCGGCGCGTCCCCTCATGCGCTGGGCGTTGCGGTTCGTGGCGCACGAAGTGCTCGACATCGCGCAGGCTGCGTCCCTGAAGCCGCTCTTGAGGCTCATCCGCGCGGGCCACTCCATCGCGCTCTTCCCTGAGGGCCGGTTGAAGCGCTCGGGTGCGGTCAGCAAGGTGTATCCGGTTCCCGCGCTGCTCGCCGCGCGCAGCGGTGCGAGCGTGCTGCCGCTGCTCATACGGGGCCTGCCGGCGGAGGCCGGCGGAAATGCGCTCACGCGTTTAATGCGGCGCGTCCTCTGCGGCATCACGCTGCAGTGCCTGCCTCCGCGGCAGATCGATGCCGCTCTGGCAGGGTCGGCGCGGCAGCGGCGCGCGCGCGCGACACGCGAGCTCACCGCGATCATGCAGGAAGCGGCGGTGGCGGGATGCGCGTACCGCTCGCTCTTCGAAACGTTCCTCGACGCGTGCCGGCACCACGGGCGACGCGCGCCGCTCATCGAAGATCCGAAGCAGGGCGTGCAGAGCTACGGCACCATCCTGCGCGGCTCGCTCGCGATCGGCCGCCTGCTCAAGCGCTACACGCTCGACAAGGAACGCGTCGGCGTGCTGCTGCCGAACGTCCCCGCGACGGTACAGACGGTGCTCGGACTGTCGGGAGCGGGCCGTGTGCCGGTGATGCTCAACTACAGCGGCGGTGAGTCCGCAGTGCGAACGGCGCGCGCGGCGGCCGGCGTGCGAACCGTCATCACCTCGCGGCGCTTCGTCGATCAGGCGCGATTGCAGGTGCTGATCGGCGCGCTGGACGGCTGTACCATCGTCTACCTCGAGGACCTGCGGGCGAAGTTCGGTCCTGCCGACAAGCTGTGGCTCGTCTGCGCGCTGTGGTTTCCGCGCCGCGTGATCGCACGCCCGGCGGCGTCCGATCCGGCGGTCGTGCTCTTCACCTCCGGCTCGGAGGGCGAAGCGAAGGGCGTGGTGCTCCCGCACCAGGCGATCGTCGCCAACGTGATGCAGATGCGCACCGTGATCGAGTTCACGCCGCAGGACAAGATCCTGAATCCGCTGCCGCTCTACCACGCCTACAGCTTTACCGCGGGAATGGCGCTGCCGCTTATCACCGGCACGCGGCTTTATCTCTACATTTCGCCGCTGCACTATCGCGCGATCCCGGAGATCGCCTATCGCAACGACTGCACGGTGCTGTTCGGCACGAGCACCTTTCTGTCGTACTACGCGACGCACGCGCAGCCCGCCGACTTCGCGCGTTTGCGCTACGTGATTTCCGGCGGCGAGAAGCTCGCTCCGGAAGTCTCGCGGGTATGGATGGAGAAATTCGGGCTGCGCATACTCGAAGGCTACGGCTGCACCGAGTGCGCGCCGGTCATCTCGCTCGCGTCGCCGAATGCCTGTCGCGCGGGGACGGTGGGCCGGCTGCTACCCATGATGCGGCACCATATCGAGCCGGTGTGCGACATCGAGAAGGGCGGCGTGCTGCATCTCAAAGGACCCAACGTGATGCTCGGTCATTACCTGAGGGAGGCGCCGGGCGTGCTCCGGCCGTGCGGCTCGGCGCAGGGCCCGGGCTGGTACGACACCGGCGACATCGTGGAAATCGACGACGAGGGCTACATCACGATCCAGGGCCGCGTGCGCCGCTTCGCCAAGATCGCGGGAGAAATGGTATCGCTCGATCACGTCGAGCAGCTCGCGCGGCTCGCATCGCCCGCGCACTTTCATGCGGCGGTGCTGACGCTCGAGGAATACGGAGGCGAGACGACGCTGCTCTTCACCACCGATCCGGCGCTCGATCGCATCGCCTTGCAGAAAGCGGCGCGTGCGATCGGGAGCCGCGAGCTCGCCGTGGCGCGCGAGATCGTGCGGGTCACGGCCTTGCCGGTGCTCGGCAACGGCAAGATCGACTACGGCACCCTCGGCGGGATGGCGCGGTCACGGAGATCCGATACCCGTCGGAGCGGCGCCGTCGCGGCGGCGCAGGCGAGCCTTCGACAGGGCGCCGCGCCGCGGCGGCCGGGAACCAACGAGCCCGAGACCCGCTCGGAGTTGAACGCGCGTTGAGCGCGCTACGCGTCGCCCCCGTTACGCCAGGTGTCGCCGATCGTCGTCGCGCAGATCTCGGACCTTCACGTCGTCCGAGCCGGTGAGCGGCTCTACGGCCGCATCGATACGGGCGAGCGGTTGCGCCGCTGCGTGGATGCGATCGCTCGCCTCCCGGTGACGCCGGACGCGCTGGTGGCGAGCGGTGACCTCGTGAACGAAGGCACGGCGGAGGAGTACGCGCTGCTGCGCGCGCTGCTCGCGCCGCTGTCCGTGCCGCTGTTTCCTCTCGCGGGAAATCACGACGAACGCGCCGCGTTGCGCGCGGCATTTCCCGAACATCGCGATCTCCTGGCAGGCGAGCGTCTCTACTACGCGATCGAAGTGGGCGGATTGCGGCTCATCATGCTCGATACCGTCGTCACGGGCGAAGACCGCGGCGCGCTCGATGCGGCTCAACTCGCGTGGCTCGAGCGCGAGCTCGCGCGGCATGAGGGTCCGGCGCTTATCTTCATGCACCATCCGCCGTGTCCGACCGGCATCCCGTACATGGACGCAATCCGGCTCGATCCCGCGGACGCTTCGAAGCTCGCCGTCATCGTTGCGCGTTTTCCGCAGGTGCAGCGCATCTCGTGCGGCCACGTGCACCGCGCGATCGTCACGCGCTGGGGCGGGACGGCGGTCGGTGTCTGCCCGAGCAGCGCCTTCCAGTATCGTGCGGATCCGCGCATCGATGCCGTACCGGTCGTGACCGACGAGCAGCCGGCCTATCAGTTGCACCTGTGGGACGGCGCCGCGCTCGTCACCCATACGTTGCAGATCACCGCGGCGGAGTGAGTGTTCTCCATCAATTCGTCGCTGCGCCTCATTTCGGCGTCTCGCGCGCGGGGAGCGAGAGCAGATACTCCGCAACCGCCTTCAGATCGAGGGCACTCCAGTGGGACGTACTGTTGAGGATGACTTCCTCCATCGGCGAGCCCACGTCTTCGCCGTACGGCACTTTTCCGGTTCTCAGAAATTCCACCATGTCGTCCGCGGACCAGAGGCCGATGCCATCCTTGCGGTGCGGCGTGATGTTCGGCACGCGTTTTCCGTCGGGGCCGCTTTTCGTTCCCGCGAGCGCATGCTTCTCCATCGTGGCGCCGAGAAAGTTGCGTGCGGTGTGGCATTCGCCGCAGTGACCGGGGCCCGTCACGAGATACGCGCCACGATTCCACGATGCGTTCCTCTGCGGGTCGGGGATGTAGCCTCCGGGCCTGAAGAAGAGCCACTTCCACGCCGCGAGCGCGAAGCGCAGGTTGTAGGGAAAGCGCAGATCGTGCGGTGGCACCGCGTTGCGCACCGGCTTCAACGTATCGAGGTAGGCCTTGAGGTCGAGCAGCTCGCGTTCCGTCATCTTCGTGTACGAGGTATAGGGGAACGCAGGATAGTAAAGACGACCGTCAGGTGCGACGCCTTGCGTCATGGCGCGGACAAAATCCGTATCGCTCCAGCCGCCGATGCCGGTTTCCCGATCCGGTGTGATGTTCGGCGCCCGGAAGGTGCCGAACGGCGACTTCAGTTCGACGCCGCCCGCGAGCGGCGCATCCTTGCGCGTGGGATCGGTGTGGCACGAATGACAGCCACCCAGGCGCGCGACGTATTCGCCCTGCCGCGGATCGCCCGCCGCGGCAGCAAGGCCCGCAAGCAGCAGGGAGCAGGAGAGGAGTGCGCCCGCGGACTGGCGAAGAATTCGGCCAGCGATCACGGGTGCCACGGCGACCCGGTAAGGCGTTTACTTCGCGCGCGGTCCGCGGAAATTGTCGTGGCACTCCACGCAGCCGATCTTCGTGCTGCCATAGCCGCCGGGGCCGATCATTTCGAGCACTTCGTCCTTCTTGCCTTCGCGTGCCAGGCGCGCGAGGCGGTCGCCCCCTTCCGCGAGCCGCTGCGCATCCTTCCTGAAGCCGTCCCAATCCTCCCACACCGCCGGCAGCGTGCGCGTCAGCTTGTCGGGATACTTGCCGCGGCCGGTATCCTTGGGGAAGTGCTTCGGGATGTCGCTGGCGAGCCTGGATAGATTGCGAGCGTGCTTTTCGACATCGGCCAGCGTGCCTTGTCCCTTGACGAAGGCGGCGAGCGGCTTCCAGTTCGCTTCCAGCTGGTCCTTCATGAAGTCGATTCGGGCCTTGATCACTTCCTCACCGCTTGCCGCGTGCGACACGGCAGCCGATGCCGCGATGCCGCCCGACAGGACCACCAGTGCGGCAAGCCTCGCATTCAACGTACCACGCATGTTTCTCCTCCTCTGGTCAAGAACCGATAAGCGCGATTCGCGCGCGATGATATAACAGTTCCGGCAGCCGGTTCATTCCATCTTCAGCGGCACGCACGCCGGAATCGCGCATCGGATCATATGAGATCCAGTCGCGCGCCGCGGCGGCGCTTCAGCTCTGCGCGCCGGCGCTTGGTCTCCAGCCGGCGCTCGCGCGATGAAGCGGTCGGGCGCGTCGGGCGCCGCCGCTTCGGCGGCTCGGCGGCGCGCCGCACGAGCTCGACAAGGCGCTGGAGCGCATCGTCGCGGTTACGACGCTGATTGCGGAACCGCTGGGCCGTGATGACGAGCGATCCGTTGGCGCCGACCCGCCGCCCGGCGAGCATGACGAGCCGCTCGCGCACCGCTTCCGGCAGGCATTTCGAGCGCACCACGTTGAAGCGCAACTGAACCGCGGTGGCGACCTTGTTGACGTTCTGGCCGCCGGGACCGGAGGCGCGCATGAAGCGCTCCTCGATCTCGCTTTCGTCGAGGGCGATGCCGGCGGTGACGCGTATCATGTGGGGCAGTGTAGCGAATTTCGGTAAACTAGGATCGATGCTCCCCGCACTCCAGAAGGACCGGTCGCTGCGCTTCATTGCATACGCCGCCGTTTTTCTCGCGATGAGCCCGGCGTATGCGCACCATGGCTGGAGCGAGTATGACGCGACGAAGCCGCTCAAGCTTACCGGAACGATCGTCGAGTCCGGCTACGAGCATCCGCACGGCCATGTGCGGCTGAAGACCGAAGCGCAAAGCTGGTCGGTCGTGCTCGCGCCACCCACGCGCATGGCGAACCGCGGCCTGCCGGGGAGCGCGCTCAGGAACGGCGCCACGGTTACCGTTGTCGGCTATCCCAGCCGCTCGAAGCCCGAAGAGATGCGGGCCGAGCGCATCACGGTGGACGGAAAAACCGTCGAACTGCGATGACCGATGCGCCGGCCACGACTCCGATCGCCGCAATCGAGGGGTCGCCACTGGCGCTCGCGATGCGCCATGAGCTGTGGCTTTATCCCGCCGTCGAAATCGTGCACATCGCGGGCTTCGTCGTGCTCGTGGGATCCATCGCGATGTTCGATCTGCGGCTCCTCGGCCTCTCGCGCGCGCTTCCGGTGCGGCTCATGGCGCGCCATCTGCTGCCGTGGACCGGTGGCGCGCTGCTTGTAATCGTGCCGACGGGACTGCTGATGTTCATTGCCCACGCCAGCGACTTTCTCGTGAATCGCGCATTCCAGTTGAAGCTCGCGCTCATACTCATCGCCGGCGTCAACGCGGCGCTGTTCCATGCCGGCGTGTTCCGCACCGTCGCGCAGTGGGATACCGCGGTCGCGCCGCCGCTCGCGGCCCGGATTCACGCCGGCGTGTCGCTCGCATCGTGGCTCGGCGTGATCGCCTGCGGCCGGCTGCTCGCCTATCTCTGACGATGCGGATCAACACGGTCGCCAGAATCGGTTACGGCGCGGGATTCGCGATCGCCTTCGGGCTGATCGCGTTTGCGTATTACCTGCAGTACTTTCAATACCAGGAACCGTGTCCGCTGTGCATACTGCAGCGCGTCGCCTTTTTCGGCATGGGCGTGGTATTCCTCATCGCGGCGCTCCACGGGCCGGGGAAAACGGGGAGCGCTGTCTACAGCGGCCTGCTGCTCATGATCGCGGGGACCGGCGCCGCCATCGCGACGCGCCACGTGTGGCTGCAGCACCTGCCGAAGGACCGCGTACCCGAGTGCGGCCCGGGTCTCGAGTACATGTTGCGAAAATTACCGCTCAACGAGGTCCTGCAGAAAGTGCTCGCGGGCTCAGGTGAATGCGCGGAGAGCGGCTGGACGTTTCTCGGATTGTCGATCGCCGGCTGGTCGCTCGCGTGGTTCGTGCTGCTCGGCACGTTTGCCGTGGCTCTTGCGTTCTACATTGGGAGGCGCGCGGTACGCTAAGAGCCGTCGCACGGCGGCGCTCGGAGTTGCGCTAGAATTCGTCGCCTCGCGCGGAAAGCCGCGCGACACGGGCTCCGTGGACGCGCGCTACGCCGGTATGTCCGGCGTCAACTGGCGCTCGAGGAGAGCGATCTGGTCCTTGAGATAGAGCTTGCGTTTCTTGAGGCGCTGAAGCTGCAGTTGATCCTGGGCGGGGCTTTGTGACAGTCGGGAGATTACGTCGTCGAGGTCGCGGTGCTCAATGTGCAATTGGTTGATGCGTTCTTTGAGCGCTTCGACATCCGGGATCATCATGGGCGGGGTCCTCCGTTCGCAGTCGGACACGAATTCAGTATAGTCCGATTGTTCGTAAAAAACGAGACCGGCCCCGGGGCGGCGAGGGCTGCCCGCGAGCACCCGGTAAGATCCTGTTTTTCAACTCCAAGAGGCCTATGTCAGCCATGGCATCAACGCTCCTGGTGAACGGCGCGACGCGGGTGGTGGACGCCGATCCCGAGACACCGCTGCTCTACGTATTGCGCAACGATCTCAAGCTCAAAGGCGCGCGCTTCGGCTGCGGCGCGGGGCAATGCGGCGCCTGCATGGTGATCGTCGATGGCAGGGCGATACCCTCGTGCGATGTGCCCGTCTCGGCCGTCGCCGGCAAGCCGATCACCACCATCGAAGGCATCGCGACCGATGGACGCCTGCACCCGCTGCAGGAAGCCTTCGTCGCGGAGCAGGCGGCGCAGTGCGGCTACTGTGCCACCGGCATCATCATGGCGGCGAAGGTGCTCCTCGACGCGAACCCGCAGCCGAGCGATGAAGAGATCAAGACTGCATTGGCGAACAATCTGTGCCGCTGCGGCACCCATCAGCGCATCCTGCGCGCGATCCGGCGCGCGGCGAAAGGAATGGCGAAATGAGTCCGGCCGACAAACCCGTGCCGCGGAAGCTGCGCGGCAGTCTCGATGCCAACCCCTGGCTCAACCGCTGGCTGAGCATCAATCGCGACGGCACCGTCACCGTCTTTCCCGGCAAGGTCGAGATCGGGCAGGGGATACTCACGGCGCTCACGCAGATCGTCGCCGAGGAGCTCGACATCGCGATCGATCGCATCAGGCTCGCGCCGGCGAGCACCGCGTACAGCCCGAACGAGGGCATGACTTCGGGCAGCCGCTCGATCCAGGAAGGCGGCATGGCGCTGCGTTACGCGGCGGCGGAAGCGAAGGTTCTGCTGCTCGAGCGCGCGGCGCAGCGGCTCGGCGTTTCGGTCGAGCAGCTCGAAGTGTCCGACGGCGAGATCCGCGCGCGCAGCGGCGGGAAGACGAGCTACTGGGAAGTCGCGGCGGAAGAGCTGCTGCGGCGCGAGGCGACGCCCGACGTGGTGGCGAAGCCGCCGGCAGAGCACACGATCGTCGGCGCGTCGATACCGCGCCGTGACATCCCGGCGAAGGTGAGCGGTGTGCCGACCTACGTGCAGGACATGGAGCTGCCCGGCATGCTGCACGGGCGTATCGTGCGCCCGCCGAGCCGCAAGGCGAAGCTGAAGGCGCTCGAGGACGAGCAGGAAGTGCGCGCGCTGCCGGGTGTCCGGACGCTGGTGCGCGACGGCGATTTTCTCGGCGTCATCGCGGATCGCGAGGAGCAGGCGATCCGCGCGCAGCGGCGTGTCGCACGCAGCGCGCGCTGGGAAGAAACCGCGGCACTCCCCGAGCGCACCGATCCGCGCTATCTCCTCGCCATGTCGGCGGAAGACGAGGTGATCAGCGAGAAGAGCGATGCGGCGGCAGCGGCGCGCACGGCACGCAGGCTGAGCGCGGAATACAGCCGTCCGCTCATCGCCCATGCGTCGATCGGGCCCTCGTGCGCAGTCGCGGTGTTCGAGAACGGCAAGTACAACGTCTGGACCCACAGCCAGGGCATCTATCCGTTGCGCGCCGATCTGGCGAAAGTGCTGCGCGTGCCGGAGACCGACATCGTCGTGACGCACGCCGAAGGCGCCGGATGCTACGGGCATAACGGCGCGGATGACGTTGCGCTCGACGCCGCGCTGCTCGCGCGGGCGCTGCCCGGGCGGCCGGTGCGCGTGCAGTGGATGCGCGAAGACGAATTCCAGTGGGAGCCGTACGGATCGGGGATGGTGATCCGGATGGGCGCCGCGCTCGACGGCAACGGCAACATCGTCGACTGGACGCATGAGTTGTGGAGCCACGGCCACAGCACGCGCCCCGGCCCGCAGGACGGCGCGAACCTGCTCGCGGCGTGGCACCTTGCGGAGCCGGTCAAGATGCCGCGTCCGGGCAACCCGGCGCTGCCCGCAGGCGGCAGCCACCGCAACGCGATCCCGCTCTACGAATTTCCCAATCAGCGCGTGACGAACCACCTGGTGCGCGAAGCGCCGCTGCGCACCTCCGCCCTGCGTTCGCTCGGCGCGCACGGCAACGTGTTCGCGATCGAGTCCTTCATGGACGAGCTGGCGCAGGCGGCGGGCGCGGATCCGGTGGAATTCCGCCTGCGGCACCTGCGCGATCCGCGCGGCCGCGCCGTGATCGAGGCGGTTGCGCGCAAGGCCGGCTGGCGCGCAGGAGAGCGCGGCGATGGCACTCGCGGCCGCGGCATCGGTTTCGCGCGCTACAAGAACCTCGGCTGCTACGTCGCCGTGATCGTGGAGATCGAAGCGCAGAACGAAGTGCGGGTCAAGCGCGCGTGGGCCGCGGTGGATGCGGGGGAGGTCATCACTCCGAACGGCCTCGTGAACCAGATCGAAGGCGGCATCGTGCAGACGGTGAGCTGGACGCTCAAGGAGCAGGTCAATTTCGACCGCGAGCGCGTTACCGCGCGGACCTGGGGCGACTATCCGATACTCACGTTCGCGGAGACACCGCACATCGAAGTGGAAGTGCTGAACCGGCCGGGGGAGCCCGTGCTCGGGGCGGGCGAAGGTGCGCAGGGGCCGGCGGCCGCGGCGATCGCGAACGCGGTGGAGAACGCGCTCGGCGTGCGGCTCCGCGACATGCCGCTCACGCGCGAGAAGCTGATTGCCGCGCTGGCGGCTTGATCGGGCACTCTCAGATCTGGGAGGCGAGCGTCCGCAGGCGATCGATGAATTCCTCGACGTCGATCGCAGCGAGGTCGTCGGGAAGCTGCGGGCTCATGAGCCGCGGATCGCGATAGCAGAAGCTCGTCGCGATGCCGCGCGTCGGCATCCAGTTCGCGCACATCCGCTCCTCCTCATGGCGGACGAGGACGGGCGGCGCTGCAGCCTTTCTGCGCCTGGCGGCCCGATACTGTTCGAGATCGATCACCATTTTCTTCCTCCAGCAGGTTCTTGTTCCGCCGGATGCCGTGCAGTTTGTGTGCCAGTGATCGCGCGAGACCGGTAATATTTCACGAACCATCGCCAAGCCCTTGATCGCAGGGCTTGCGCATGACAGCGGGATGCGGCGACGCACTCGTATTCGACGCGGCGGTGCCGTCGTCGGCTCGTCGGAATTCGACAGCACCGTATCGATTTTCGACACGCCGCGGTACGGAGTGTGACCTGCGTCACGAATGCCGACCGGCAGCGCGCGGGCCGGCAGGGCGCGGATTGCGGGGCCTGCTGCGCGGGCTCGCCGTTTTCTGGTTCTTCGGCGGCCGCGGGCGCATCGGCCCAGCAGCCGTTCTGGTGGTTCCGGAATCTCGTCGTGCACCTGCGCGAGGCGCGCATCGAGGGCGAGCGTCTTTCGTTCGTGCTGATCGATGATGCCGATCATTTTCACCGGCTGCGCTTCGAAGGCATCGTCCGCGGTGACGCGATCGAGGGCACGGCGCGGGGCAGCGGCTCGGCGCCGCGCCGGCAGCTCGACTGGAAAGCGCGCAGGCTGCCGCACTGAAGATCGGCGGGCGCCTCATTCGGGTTCGACCCGCTGGAGCAGCCCGTGACGCGTGCCGGATTCGCGCAGCCGCGCGCATTGCGCGGCATCGAGCCGCGTATTCCGGGGCGCCGTTTCCTCGCGCATCAGGTTGTCCGGCGCATCCACGTGCTCTCCGCTGTCCATGAGCACGTGGACAAGCTCGTGCGCGACCACGATGGGAAGGTCGCGCGCCCCGCGCGTGATCCAGACGGTGTCCGCGAGCTCGGGCCGCGTTCGGCTGTTGCTGCGACCGATCGCTTCCGCCTCGAAGGCGGGGCGCTGGAGCGTCTCGGCGACGAAGAAAACGGCGGGTCGCGGGAGCTGAAGCTGCCGCGCGAGCGCACGTGACCGCGCCGTTTCATAGTGCAGGTCTGCAGGGTTGCTCTCGATGGCGTGGAGATCGACCGAGGCGATGCGTACAGCGCATTGCGCCAGGATCTGCGCCGCGCCGCGCGCTGCGCCGACGAGCGCGGGCGGTGCCCAACCCGCGGCGCTGAAATAGGGCATCGTCATTCGCAGCACGTGGGTGGCAGCCGCTGCCGTGCCCGCCGGGTAAAGCTCCGCGCCATCGACGCGGACGCTTGCGACGATCCGCGGCGCCTGCGCCGCGACCAGCCTCGGGACCGCAGCGCACAAGATGAAACCGGCCATGATCCCGAAAAAATGTGCTGCGATGCGCCATGCACCGCCCGACGGCGTTCCACGGTCCGACTGCCCGGTCGGGCGCGGGCGGAGTGGGGGGCACGGTCCGGCGTTGATCATTTTTTGGGCAATCCAGAAAACGGCGCCGCGATTCGGGTGCAGGGCCTCGATTTTTTTGGGTTGCTCACAAAGATATCCACAGAAATTGTGAATTGTTGCATCCGACGTCACTGTCGTTGCCACGCTACGAGATGGGAAGCGGAGGCAGCGCCCTTATCGCTCTGTGTGTCCGCGCTGGCGCGCCTGCTCGTCGCAGTGCCGGCCGTGTGAAGAAACCAAACAAAATCATGGGCGTCCAGCCACAACCGCAGGTGGAAAGTGAGCCGCTGTCCCCAGCGTGAGGCGCAGCTCGCCCGGGCGTTCGCGCAAATGCGACAGGTTTGCGCCCGAGCTTCGGGAAACGACACCGTCCGGCAGGGCGAGCGTCAACGATATCAACACGCTAGCGCGGGATTCTCGAAACGCTTCCCGGGGGCCCTCTAGAGCTGGCGCACGAAGCTCTCGATGCCCTGAAGCAGCATCTCCACGGCGATGGCGGTGAGGATCAGGCCCATCAGCCGCTCGGCGGCGAGGACGCCCCGTTCGCCGATGAGCTTGCTCAGCCGCTCGGCGAAGATGAGGATGGCGAGGGTGATCACCATGGCGACCGTCGCGGCGGCGACCCATTCGAGCATGCGCTCCGGGGCCCGCGACACCATCAGGATGACTGTCGCGATCGCGGTCGGACCGGCGATCGACGGAATTGCGAGCGGAACGATGAACGGCTCGCCGCTGATCGCGTCGCCGAAGACGCCGTCGGGCCGGCGGAAAATCATCCGCAAAGCGATGAGGAACAGGATCAGCCCTCCCGCGATGTGAAGCGCGGACGCGGAAAGTCCGAGCAGGCTCAGCAACGGATCGCCGAAGAAAACGAAGAACAGCAGCACGGCGAAGGCGATGCCGCATTCCCGCAGTATCACTTGGGTGCGCCGCTTGGGATCGACCGGGCGCAGGAGCGCGATGAACACCGGGACGTTGCCGACCGGGTCCATCACCAGCAGCAGGATGACGACCGCCGAGGTGAACGACAGCTCCATGCGGGCATTATGCCCGCAAAGGCGGCTCAGTACCCGAAGAGGTTGCGGCGGGCGTGCTGCAGATGCTCGATGATCGCGAGGCGCGCGCGTTCGGCATCGCGCTCGCGCAGAGCGCGCACGATGGCGCGGTGCTCTTCCTGGTAGCGGATGCGGCGCTCCGGCGTGACGATGCGGTCCTTGAGCTTGCCCCACTCCGCCTGCTGCCGCACCGCGGTGACCAGGTCGAGCACCTTGATCACGAAGCGGTTGTGGGTTGCCGTTGCGATCGCCTGGTGCAGTGCGGAATCCCACAGCTCGAATTCATCGAGCGTCGCTGCGCGCTCCGCCTTGTCCAGGCACATTTCCATGCGCTCGAAGTCGGCTGGGGTGGCGTTCGTGACGATCAGCTCGGCGAGCGCGGGCTCGATCCGCAGGCGCGCTTCCATCAGCTCGGCGGGGCTCGTGTGCGCCACGCTGTCGAAGCCGGCCGCGTTGCCGTCGCCGCGCGCGGCGACAAAGGTGCCGCGGCCCACGTGACGCGTGATCGCGCCTTCCGCCTCGAGCTGCGCGAGCGTCTTGCGCACCGCATTGCGCGGAATCGCAAAGCGCCGTGCGAGCTCGCGCTCCGTCGGCAGGCGCGCGCCCGGGGCAAACGTCCCGTCGGCTGCGGCGGCGGTGATGAAGTCGCGCATGCGCTGCGCTCCGGTGCGCGAGGCGTTGCGGGCTGCGGGTGCGCTCACGGCTCCTCCTTATGACCGATCATAGACCAATTTGGCGGATTGGTCTATTGGTGCGGCCGACGCTTTCAGCGTTTCGACGTAGCACTATGCGGCAGCGGCAAAACCAATTGCGCGCCTTGTTGACAATTGGTTGAAGCGGCGCATAACATTCGCACGCGCACGGCCGCGGATCGGCGGTTCATGAAAAGCCCGGTGCAGCCGTTCCCCCACAAACGTTTACACCAAAATACGGAGGATAGGGTGCTGCTCCAGTTTGGTCCGGCCGGGTACTTTCGAGCCTGCTTTGCTCCGCGTTCGCTCGCAGGCACCGCGCCGCAGTCCGCGCTCCCCAAGGTGCGCCTCGCCATCATTTCGGAAGGCCTCAACACCTGGCCGCTCTACATCGCGCTCGACCGCGGGCTCTTTCCCAGGTGCGGTGTGGAGGTCGATGTGACGCTCACGCGCTCCTCGGCGAAGCAGCTCGATGCGCTCAAGTCGGGGGAATTCGATATCGGATTCCAGCAGTGCGATCACGTGGTGCGCGCGGTCGAGCAGGGCAGCGACCTCTTCATGTTCATGGCGCTCGCACATGCGCCCGAGCTTACGCTCGTGGTCGCGCCGGACGTCGCGGCTTTCCCCGATCTCAAGGACCGGATCATCGCGGTGGACGGCGCGCGCTCCGGTTATGCGTTGCTGCTGCGCCGGCTGCTCGCCGAGAAAGGATTGAAGAACGGGGATTACGCCTTCGCCGAGATCGGCGGCTCGCGCGAGCGGCACGACGCCCTGCGCGAGGGGCGCGCTGCCGCGAGCCTGCTCAATCCGCCGTTCGATCGCAATCTTCTCGTCGCGGGCTACCGCAGTCTCGGTACGACGGCGCAGTATTTCCCGACGTATACGGGGTCGATCGCGGCTGCGCGCCGCCGTTGGGCGCAAGAGAACGAGCCGGCGCTGCTCGCCTTCATCCGCGGCATGAATATGGCATTCGAGTGGCTGCGCGATCCGGCTCACAAGTCGCAGGCGATCGAGAGCATCCGGTCGCGGCTCGACCTCACTGCGGAGGCGGCCGCGCAAGCGTTCGACGAGGCGGTAAGGCGCCCCAAGCCCGAGATCCGAAAAGAAGGCTTGCGGCAGGTGATCGACGTCGTGTGGGATGCAGAGGGGCTTGCGCGGCCGAAGGGGGATCCCGAGCGTTACATGGATCTCTCCTACTACCGGCGGACGACCGGCGCGCGCTGACGCCTCGCGGAAGGAATGGACATGCATCGTGTTTCCACGGCAGTGGCGGGATTTGTTCGGGCGAACGCATGCGCCGCGGCGCTCGGCATCGCCGTCGCGCTGGGCGGCAGCGATGCGCACGCGCAAAGCGAGCGCTTCGACAATTTCCAGATGCGCAAAGCGATCCCCACCGAGTTGAAGGAGGTCGGCCCCGGCCTCTATTTCCTGTATGACGACATATCGTCCAACAGCGCCTTTCTCGTGACCGACGAGGGCGTGCTCGTGGTGGACACGCGCCAGCATCCGGCGCACGGGCGCGATCTGATCGAGCGCATCCGCAGGATCACGGACAAGCCCATCAAGTGGGTCGTCGTGACCCACGCCCACGGCGATCACTATTACGGCAATCCCGCGTTCAAGGCGCTCGGCGCGACGATCATCGCGCACCGGGACACGATGGCGGGCATGCTCATCAACGAGCAGAGCGAGTTCAGGCGCCGGCAGCGCTTCTTCAAGTCGATGAACCTCGATCCCGGGGAAGTGAAGACCGTGCTGCCCGACATCACGTTCGATTCGCAGCTCACGCTGAGGCTCGGCGGCCGCACCGTCGAAATCCTGCACTTCGGGCCGGGGCAGAACCCGGGCGACACACTCGTGCACTTTCCGCACGCGCGCGCGGTCTATGTCGGCGGGCCGTTTGCGCGCAAGAACTGGTCCAACATGTCGTTCACGCCTTCCGTGGAAGGCTGGATCGCGCTCCTCCAGCGCATCGCGGCGATGGACGTGGACAGGTTTCTGCCCGGCCACGGCGACGTGGGGGACAGGCAGGACCTGCTCGACGAGGCGAAGCTCCTCGCCGATTTCCAGGCCGAGGTCAAGGCGGCGATCGCCCGCGGCGTGTCGAAGGAGGAAGCGGTCAAGACGCTGCGCTTCCCGCAGTACTCCCATCTCAGGAATTACAATCGCATCGATGGCTTCATCGAGGCGCTGTATCATCTCAACACCACCGGCAAGCCGCTGTTCCCGTATCCCTGAGGTGCCCACACCGTCATGACCGAATTAACTCCCGCGACCGGGACGCGCGACGCCCGGGTCGACGCCGCGATCCACCATTGGGCGCCGCGCTTCGTGGCGAACGGCGTGCCGCTTGCCGACTTCGAGGAAGTGACGGCCGGCATCGCGCGCTGGGAGGATTGGTGCGCGGCGTGGTCCGCGCGCGGGGCAACGCACGAGGCGCTGGGCGAGGAGGCGCTCGAGGAGGGCAACCGCCTTACCGCGGGCGCTCACTTCAATCGCGCCGCGCTGTGCTACCACTTCGCCAAATTTCTGTTCGTGAATGCTTACGACGAGATGCGTGCCGCACACCTGAAGGCGGTGGCGTGCCGCGCGCGCGCGCTGCCGCTCATCGATCCGCCCGGCGAGCGGATTGCGATCCCGCACGAGGGCGCTGAGCTCCACGGCATCCTGCGCCGCCCGCGGGGTATCGCGAAGCCGCCGATCGTGGTCATGTGCATGGGGCTCGATTCCGCCAAGGAGGAGATGGAATCGAACGAAAACGTCTTCCTCGAGCGCGGGATGGCGACGCTCACCTTCGACGGGCCGGGGCAGGGAGAAGCCGAGTATGCACTTCCGATACGCGGCGACTACGAAGCGGCGGTGAAGTCGGTGGTGGATTGGGTCGAGCGGCGCAACGACGTCGATGTCTCGCGCATCGGCCTCTGGGGCGTCTCGCTCGGCGGTTACTACGCGCCGCGCGCCGCGGCGTTCGAGAAGCGCGTGAAGGCCTGCATCGCGCTCTCCGGGTCCTACGATTGGGCGGAGATCTGGCCGCAACTTCCGCAATTGACCCGTGAGGCGTTCCGCGTGCGCGCGAAGTGCCGCACGCAGGACGAAGCGCTCAAGGTGGGCGCGACGCTGAGCCTCAAGGGCGTCGCGCACAACATTGCGTGTCCGCTTTTCGTCGTGGCGGGCAAGCTCGACCGGCTCGTGCCCTGGCAGCACGGGGAGCGGCTTGCGCGGGAAGCGCGCGGGGAAGTCGAATTCTGCCTCATCGAGGACGGCAACCACGTCGCCAACAACCGCGCCTACAAGTACCGCACGCAATCGGCGGACTGGATGGCGCGACGCCTCGGCGTCCCGGCCGAGACCTGACGGAGTAAGCGCATGAAGCATGGAAGCGGTCTTCGCATCGTTCTCGCAGCGGCGTCACTCGCATTCGGCGGCATGGCGGGCGTGGCGCACGGCGCGGCCAGGGAAGCGTATCCCACCAAACCGATCCGTCTGGTGGTGCCGTTCCCGCCCGGCGCAGCGAGCGACTTTCTCGCGCGCACGGTGGGACAGAAGCTGTCCGATGGCTACGGTCAGCAGGTCGTGATCGACAACCGTCCGGGCGCGGGCGGGCTCATCGGCAGCCAGATCGTGCTCAAGGCCGCCGCCGACGGCTATACGCTCGCCATGGTCGGCCAGCCCCATCTTTCGAACGTGCTGATCCGCGAGCAGAAGGCGTATGACCCGCTGAAGGACTATGCGCCGGTGAGCATGGTGGCGTCGATTCCCAACGTGATCGTGCTCGGCACGGGCGTCGCGGCGAAAACCGTGACCGATCTCATCGCGCTTGCCAAGGCGAAGCCCGGCCAGCTCAACTACGGCTCCGCCGGTGTCGGCAGTTCCTCTCATCTCGCGGGCGCGCTCTTCGTCTCCACCGCGGGTATCCAGGTCGTGCACGTGCCGTTCAAGACGCTGCCCGACATCTTCGCCGAGATGACCGCGGGCCGCGTGCATTTCTACGTCTTTCCGCTGCCCGCGGTGATGCCGCAACTGAAAGAGGGCCGGCTGCGGGCGCTTGCGGTCGCGACGTCGAAGCGGGCGGTCGCACTGCCCGAGGTGCCGACCACTGCGGAGTCGGGGTTCCCGCAGTATCAATCGGATTCGTGGTTCGGGCTCGTCACCCCGGCCGGCGTGCCGAAGCGCATCATCGACAAGCTCAATGCCGATGTCGCGAATGTGCTCAAAGACCCCGATACGCGCGAGCGCTTCCAGAGACAGGGTGCGGAGCCCGTGTTCGGCCCGCCCGAGCACTTCCAGAAGCTGCAGCGCGAGGAATACGCGCGGCTCGCGAAGCTCATCAAGGACATCGGCATGAAGCCGTTGTGAGGATCCCCATGGTACGCATGCTTTCCGTTCTGTTTGCATCGCTGCTCGCCGCAACTGCTTTCGCAGCGGACGCCGCGGAGAACTATCCCAACCGCCCGGTGCGCCTCATCACCGGTTCCCCGGGGAGCACCTCGGACATCTCCGCGCGCTTCGTCGCGCAGAAGCTTTCGGAGCGGTGGGGGCAGCAGGTGGTGGTCGATAACCGTCCCGGAGCGGGCGGCATCATCGGCGCGGAGATCGCGGCGCGCGCCGCGCCCGACGGCTATACGTTGATGGTGGGGCAGATCGGCACGCACGCGAGCGCGCAGTTCCTCTTCAAGAACCTCGCTTACGATCCGATCAGGGACTTCACGCCGATTTCTCTCATGACGAATTCCGGAATCGCGCTGGCGGTGCATCCTTCAGTGCCGGCGAAAGACCTCAGGAGCTTCGTCGAATACGCGAAATCGAAGCCGGGCGGCGTCAACTACGGCTCCGCGGGCGGCGGCACGAGCAGCCAGCTCTCGGGCGAGCTGTTCAACCAGATGACCGGCGCGCGCCTCGTTCACATTCCGTACAAGGGCGCCGGCTTCGCGCTCACCGCGCTCGTGTCCGGAGAGACGCAGGCGGCGTTCCTCTCCACCACCACGATCGCGGCGCAGGCGAAGGCGGGCAAGGTGCGGCCGCTCGCGGTCCTGAGTGAGAAGCGCTTTCCGGCGGCGCCCGAGATTCCGAGCGCGGTGGAGGCGGGATTCGCCGGGCTCGATTCGAGCGTGTGGTTCGGCCTCTTCGCGCCGGCCAGAACGCCGAAAGCGATCGTGACGAAGATCAATCGCGAGGTGGTCTCGATCCTGCAGAGCCCGGAAGCGAAGAGCGCGCTGCTCGCGCAGGGCGCGGAAGCGGTGCCGACGACGCCGGAGGAATTCGGCGCTTTCCTGAAGAAGGAAATCGCCAAGTGGGGCAAGGTGATCAAGGAAGCCGGCATCAAGGCGAATTAGATCGAACCGCCGTGCCGGTGGAGACCCTGTGTCGTCGTTCCGGCGCAAGCCGGAATCCGGAAATGCTGGATGCCGGTTTTCACCGGCAAGACGACGGTCGCGGACAACAGGAGCGGTGATATGTCGAGCGTAGCAGAGAAAAAGGCGGCGAAGGACCCGCGCGTCGAAGCCGCCATCTCGCACTGGGCGCCGCGGTTCGTCATCAACGGCGTGCCGCTCACCGACTTCCAGGAGGTGACGGCGAGCGTCGATCGCTGGGAAGACTGGTGCAGCGCATGGGCGGCACGCGCGGCCATCCATGAAGCGCTCGGCGACAAGGCGCTGGCCGATGGCTTCAAGCTTTCTGCGGGAGAGCATTACACGCGCGCCGCGGTGTGCTACCACTTCGGCAAGTTCCTCTTCGTGAACGACCTCGCCGAGATGCGCGCGGCGCATATGAAAGCGGTCGCATGCCGCAACAAGGCGTTGCCGCTGCTGCGCCCGCCGGGCGAGCGCGTGGCGATTCCGTACGAGGGCAAGCACCTCTATGGCAATCTCCGCAAGCCTGAAGGCGTCGCGCGAGCGCCGATCGTCGTCATGTGCATGGGCCTCGATTCCGCGAAGGAAGAGATGGACGACTACGAGAACCGGTTCCTGAAGCGCGGGGTCGCGACGCTCGCCTTCGACGGTCCCGGGCAGGGCGAGGCGGAATATGACTTTGCGATCTGCCCCGAGTACGAGAGGCCGGTGAAGGCGGTGATCGACTACCTTGAAACACGCAGCGACATCGACGCGGGCCGCATCGGGATCTGGGGTGTGTCGCTCGGCGGCTATTACGCCCCGCGCGCCGCGTGCTTCGAGAAGCGCATCAAGGCCTGCGTCGCGCTTTCCGGCGCCTACGAGCGCTCGGCGAGCTTCGAAGGCCGGCCGGTCATCAACGTCGAAGCGTTCCGGGTGCGCTCGAAGAGCGCCAACCTCGAGGAAGCGGGCAAGGTGTCGGTGCGCATGTCGCTCAAGGGCATAGCGCAGAACATCACCTGCCCGATCTACATCGTCGCCGGCACGCGCGATCGGCTCACGCCGCACACGCACGCCGAGAAACTCGCCGCCGAGGTGTCCGGCCCGTGCGAACTGCTGATCGTCGAAGGCGGCAACCACGTCGTCAACAACCTGTGGTACCGCTACCGCGATCAGACCGCGGACTGGATGGCGACGCAGCTCGGCGTGCCGAAGCGCTGAGATCGCACGATTGGAACAGAGGCGGGCGCGCGCCCGCCGCTTGATCGCCGCACGAGAGGGTGAACCCGTGAAACCGAAAGCCAAACGTCCCGAGCCGAAGAAGGTCCGAGCCGCCGACATCGATCCGAAGAAGCGCACCTCCGAAGCGCCGGATGTGCTCTACGATCCCGCCGATCCCGGCCACCGCTGGGAGCGCCCGCTGCAGGCGCCGGGCCGCATGCAGGTGGATTTCGAGGAGCGCGTCGATTTCCGGCGGCTCCACGAGTATCGGCTTGCGCGCACCCGCAACGCCCTCGCGAAGTCGGGGCTGGGCGCATTGCTCGTCTTCGACCAGTACAACATCCGCTACATCTCGAGCACCGTCATCGGCGAGTGGGCGCGCGACAAGCTGACGCGCTGGTGTCTCCTCACCGGCAACGGCGAGCCGTGGGTGTGGGATTTCGGCTCCGCCGCGCGCCATCACCGGATCTACGCGCCGTGGCTGCCGAAGAACCACTGCCTCGCAGGCCTTGCCGGGCTGCGCGGCGCGGTCTCGCCCAAGGTCGGCCTCTTCGAGAACGCGGCGAAGGAGATCAGGGACATCCTCGAGCAGGAGGGCGTCGCCGACATGCCGCTCGGGATCGACGTGGTGGAGCCGCCGTTCCTCTTCGCGCTGCAGAAGCTCGGCATCGAGGTGCGCGACGGCCAGCAGGTGATGCTCGATGCGCGCGAGATCAAGAGCCACGACGAGATCACGCTGCTCAACATCGCCGCCTCGATGGGCGACGGCGTCTACCAGGACATCTACGAGCGGCTCAAGCCCGGCGTGCGCGAGAGCGAGATCGTCGCGATGGCGACCAAGCGGCTCTACGAGATGGGCTCCGACTGCGTGGAGGCGATCAACGCGATCGCGGGCGAGCGCTGCAGCCCGCACCCGCACAACTTCACCGACCGCCTGATCCGCCCCGGCGACCAGGCGTATTTCGACATCATCCAGACTTACATGGGCTACAAGACCTGCTACTACCGGACCTTCACGGTGGGGTCGGCGACGCCCGCGCAGCACGACGCCTATCGCAAGGCGCGCGAGTGGATGGACAGCGCGATCGATGCGCTCAAGCCCGGTGTCTCGACCGATCGCGTTGTGCAGGCTTTTCCGAAAGCGCAGGAGATCGGCTTCGAGAGCGAAATGGCTGCGTTCGGCCTCAACTTCTGTCACGGCCTTGGGCTCGGACTGCACGAGCGGCCGCTCATCTCGCGGCTGAATTCGTTCAAGGACAGCTACGAGCTGAAAGCGGGGATGGTGTTCGCGGTGGAGACCTTCTGCCCGGCGGCGGACGGCATCTCCGCCGCGCGCATCGAGGAGGAAGTGGTGCTCACGCCGGACGGCGCGAAGATCATCACGCTCTTCCCGGCGAAAGAGCTGCCGATCGCGAACAAGTACTGACGGGAGCGGTTTGCGGGGATGCGCGGTTTGAGTTACAGCAACCTCGTCATACCGGCGAACGCCGGCATCCAGAAAGCACCTGGATTCCGGATCTTTGTCCGGAATGACGACATGAACGCCAGGTGAGGCAATGGACACATCGGTGAAACGCAAGAAGGTGGGTGAGCCGGAGATCGACATCGGCCACGAAACGCGGCTCGAGCTGTTCCGGCTGCAGGTCGAGCTGCGGCTCTGCGAGAAGCGGGCCTACGATCTCTTCCTGCAGAATCTCATCAAGGGCACGAGCCATCTTTCGCTCGGCCAGGAGGCGATCGCCGCGGCGTTCGGCGTCGCGATGCGGCCCGACGACTGGACCTTCTGCACCTACCGCGGCCACGCGCACACGCTCGCGCGCGGTGCCTCGATGGCGGGCGTGCTGGGCGAGCTGATGGGCCGCGAATGCGGGCTCCTCGGCGGCAAGGGCGGCTCGATGCATCTCACCGACGTCGCGCACGGCGCGATGGGCTCGTACGCCATCATCGGCGCGCATCTGCCGGTCGCTGCCGGCGCGGCGTGGAGCGCGCAGTATCGCGGCACGGAGCAGGTCGCGGTGTGCTTCTTCGGCGACGGCACCACCAACATCGGGGCCTTCCACGAGGCGCTGAATTTTTCTGCAGTGTGGAAGCTTCCCGTCATCTTCGTGTGCGAGAACAACCTCTACATGGAGTACACGCCGATCCACGCCGTGACGGCGGTGAAGAATCCGGCGGCGGACCGCGCTTCCGCGTACGGCCTCGAATCGGTACTGATCGACGGCAACGACGCCGACGAGGTCTACCGCACCGCCGTGACGTACATAAATCGCGCGCGCAAGGGCGGCGGCCCGGCGCTGATCGAAGCGGTGACCTACCGGCACAGCGGGCACTCGCGCGCCGATCCGGCCAAGTACCGGCCGGAAGGCGAGCTGGAACGCTGGCTCCAGCGCGACCCGGTGAATCTCTATCGCGCGCGACTGCTCGAGCTGGGATTCGCGGAAGCGACGCTGAAGGACATCGAAACCGAGGCGATGCGCAAGGTGGACGAGGCCACGGCGATCGCGAAAGCGTCGCCCACCCCGTCGCTCGACGGCATCGAGAAAAATGTCTGGGCGGATGGAGGCGCAGCATGGCGGAATTGACTTATCGCGACGCCGTCGCGGCCGGCATTGCGCAGGAGATGGCGCGCGACGAGCGCGTGGTGTTTCTCGGGGAAGACGTCGCGGCCGCGGGCGGGGTCTTCAAGGCGACCGTCGGGCTGCTGGAGAAATTCGGGCCGAAGCGCGTGCGCGATTGCCCGATTTCCGAGCAGGCGATCCTCGGCGCGGCGATGGGCGCGGCGATGACGGGACTGCGGCCGATCGCGGAGATCATGTTCTCCGACTTCCTCGCGGTGTGCTGGGACATCGTCGCCAACGAGATCGCGAAGACGCGTTACATGACGAACGGCCAGATCACTTTGCCGCTCGTCATCCGCACCGCGAACGGCGCGGGCTCGCGCTTCGGGGCGCAGCATTCGCAGTCGGTCGAGAACTGGGCGATGGCGGTGCCGGGGATCAAGGTCGTCGCGCCGGCGTTTCCCGCGGACGTGAAGGGCCTCCTCGCCGCGGCGGTGCGCGATCCCGACCCGGTGCTGTTCTTCGAGCAGAAATCGCTCTATGCGATGAAAGGCGAAGTGCCCGACGGCGAGCACGTGGACGCGCTCGGGAAGGCGAAGGTGCTGCGCTCCGGCAAGGACTGCACGATCGTCGCGCTCGCGGCGATGGTGCATCGCGCGCTCGATGCTGCCGCGATTCTGGAAAAGGAGCACGGCATCTCGTGCACAGTGGTGGACGTGCGCTCGCTCGTGCCGCTCGACACGCAGACGATCCTCGCGGAAGTGGTGAAGACCGGGCGGCTCGTCACGGTGGAGGAAAACCCACGGCTTTGCGGCTGGGGCGCGGAGATTGCCTCGATCGTCGCCGACGAGTGCTTCTGGGATCTCGACGGGCCGATCGTGCGCATCACGACACCGCACGTGCCGCTGCCGTCGGCGGACCGGCTCGAGGACAACACCATCCCGTCGGTCGAGCGCGTGGTGCGTGAGATCCGGGAAAAAATCGATTGAAGGGAGGAGTCGCATGAACAAGATAATGCGTTTCATGGGCGCGGTGGCGCTCGCACTGGCTTCGCTCTCGCCGGTAAGCGCCGCGGATGCGGATACCATCCTGGTGAACGGCAAGATCATCACCGTGGACGACCGCTTTACCATCGCGGAGGCGCTCGCAGTCAAGGGGCCGCGCATCGTGGCGGTCGGGAAGAACGCGGACATCCGCAAGCGCTACGGCGGCGCGAAGGTGATCGACCTCAAGGGGCGCACCGTCATCCCGGGTCTCATCGACAACCACGCACACTTCGTCCGCGTCGCCGAGAAGTGGCACTACGAGATGCGGCTCGACGGCATCACCTCGCGCAAGCAGGTGATCAGGATGATCCAGGAGCGCGCCGCGGCGGCGAAGCCGGGGGAGTGGATCGTCGCGCTCGGCGGCTGGTCGGAGGAGCAGTTCACCGACGATCCGCGCGGCTTCCCGCTCGCCGAGCTGGACCAGCTCGCGCCCAACAACCCGGTGGCGCTGCAGGCGATCTATCGGCACACCTACCTGAACACAGCAGCGCTCAAGGCGGCGGGCATCGACGAGAAGACGCCCGATCCGCGCGGCGGCACGATCGAGAAGGACGCGAACGGCAAGCTGACCGGGGTCGTGCGCGGGGCGGGCGGCGTCGCGTTCGTCGCGGCGAAAGTTCCGCTCGCGGAAAAACAGCAGTGGCTCAGGAACGCGAGGGACGTGGTGGCGTATCTCAATTCGGTCGGCATGACCGCGTGGATGGACGCGGGCGGCCGCGGCATGAGCGCGGCGCACTACGAGCCGTATCGCGAGCTCGCCGACAGGGGCGAGCTCAACATCCGCATCTACTGGCAGACCGTGCGCCAGCCCGGGACACCCGAAGCGGTGGACAAAGTGGTCGCGGAGATTCCGAGCCTCAAGCCGTTCCAGGGGACGGATTATTTCGATCACGTGGGCTACGGCGAGTCGGTGTACGCGCCGGTGAACACGCAGCTCCTCAATCCCAAGGCGAACACGCGGCCGGAGGACTTCGCGCAGTGGAAGCGCATCGCCCGCGCGCTCGCGGAGCACGGGATCTACGTCAACTCGCACGTCGAGATGGAGCCCGCGATCGATGCCTTCCTGAACGTGTACGAGGAAATCAACCGCGAGAAGCCGATCAAGGGCCTGCGCTGGGCGTTCTCGCATCTCGACCAGATCACGCCGGCACAGATCGAGCGCATGAAGCGGCTCGGCATGTCGGCGCAGATCCACAGCCGGCCGTTGATCCAGGGCGCGCTCATGCACAAGTTTCACGGCGAGCGTGCGTGGAACATGCCGCCGCTGCGCATGATCCAGGACAGCGGGATCATGTGGGGTCTGGGCTCCGACGCGACCGCGGTGACGACGTCCGATCCCTTCTTTACGCTGTGGTTCGCGGTGACCGGCAAGATGATCGGCGGGCGCCAGGTCAACCGCCAGACCATAACCCGCGAGGAAGCGCTGATCGCGCACACCCGCAACAACGCCTACATCGTGTTCCAGGAAAGCAATCTCGGAAGCCTCCAGCCCGGCAGGTACGCGGACTTGGTCGTGCTCGACCGCGATTACCTCACCGTCCCGGAGGACGACATCAAGGACCTGACGCCGCTCATGACGATGGTGGGCGGCCGGATCGTGTACGAGAAGAAATAGGAGCCCCGGATGGATGTCATCATGCCGCAGCTCGGCGAGACCGTTGCCGAGGGCACCGTGACCCGCTGGTACAAGAAGGTGGGCGATGCGGTGAAAGCGGATGAAGCGCTGTTCGACGTCGAGACCGACAAGGTCAGCACCGAGATCCCGGCGCCGGTGAGCGGCGTGCTGGCCGAGATCGTCGTGGGAGAAGGCGTGACGGCGAAAGTCGGCGCGCGGCTCGCCGTCATCCGCGAAGCGGGGGCGGCGGCCGTGTCACCCGCACCGGCCGCGCGGCCTGCGGCAGCGCGCGAGCCGGCAGAGGCGCCGCGTGCCGCCGCACCGGCGGCACTGCGGGCCGATGCCTCGCAGCGGCTCTCGCCGGTCGTGCGCAAGCTCTGTGCCGAGCACGGCCTCGATCCGAAAGAGATCGCGGGCACCGGGCGCGACGGGCGCATCACACGCGAGGATGTACTGGAGTACATAGCGGCCCGCGGCAAGTCGACTGCACCCGCGCCGGCATCTGTGGCACGTCCCTCGCCCGCGGCCAGCGGGGCCGGCACGGCTGCGCTCAACAACGTGCGGCGACGCACCGCCGAACACATGGCGCGCTCGTGGACGACCGCGCCGCATGTCATGCAGGCGGTGGAGGCGGACTTCCACCGCGTGGTCGAGGCGCGCCGCAGGCTGGGCGACCAATGGAAGTCGCGCGAAGGCTTTGCGCTCACCTATCTCCCGTTCATCGCGCGCGCGGTATCGGTCGCGCTGGCGAAGTTTCCGAACCTGAACGCAGCGTTCGACGGGACGCAACTGACGCTCCACCGGCGCATCAACCTCGGCATCGCGGTCGATCTCAATTTCGAGGGGCTCGTGGTGCCGGTGGTGAAGGACGTGCCCTCGAAATCGCTGCCGCAGGTTGCCCGCGAGATCCACGATCTCGCGGCGCGCGCGCGCGCGGGGCGGTTGAAGCCCGACGATCTTACCGAGGCCACCTACACCATCACCAACAACGGCGCGTTCGGCACGCTCTTCACCGCGCCGATCATCAACACGCCGCAGGTCGCGATCCTGTCGACGGACGCGATCCGCAAGAGGCCGGTCGTGATCGAAGGGCCGGACGGCGACAGCATCGCGATCCGCCCCATCGGCATGCTCGCGCAGAGCTTCGACCATCGCGCGGTGGACGGCGCGTATGCGGCCGCCTTCCTGCAGGAAGTGAAGGCGGTGATCGAGACGCGCGATTGGATGCAGGCGCTGCAGGCGTAGAGGAGAGAGCACAATGGCACGAGGCGCACTGGTCGATCCGGCATGGGTGCATCGGCACCGGAACGACCCCAAAGTGAAGTTGATCGAGATCGCGGGCATGGGGCAGGAAGAGATGCAGGCCTACAAGGCAGGCCACGTGCCGGGCGCGGCGTGCTGGAAATGGAAGGAGATGCTGTGGGATTCCCATGCGCGCGACTTCCCGAGCCCCGAGGAATTCGCCCGCCGTTGCGGCGCGGCGGGCATCGGCAACGACACGACCGTCGTCTTCTACGGCGAGGGCGTGCAGTTCGGCATCTACGCGTGGTGGACCTTCCGCTACTGCGGGCACTCGAAAGTGAAAGTGCTCGACGGTGCGCGCTATCGCTGGGCGGCGGAAGGCCGGCCGCTCGTCACCGAGGAGCCGCCGCCCGCGGCGCCGGTCGAGTACCGCCCGGTCAAGCGCAAGGAGAAGATGCGCATCCACCGCGACAGGGTGCTGCGAGCGCTCGGGACCGAGGGGCTCGTGATTCTCGACGGGCGCTCGCCGGAAGAGTACCGCGGCGAGCGGGTCGGCGGCCCGGGCGGGCCGGACGTGGGCGCGGTGCGTTACGGCCGCATCCCCGGCGCGAAGCATCTCTACTTCGAGGAACTGCTCGACGCCAACAAGGCCTTCAAGCCCGAGTCCGAGATCCGGGCGCTGGTGGAGTCGCGCGGCGCGACGCCGGACACGGATGTCATCACCTATTGCCGCATGAGCCACCGCGCCACGGTGCTGTATTTCATGCTGACGGAGCTGCTGGGTTACCGGAAGGTGCGCGTCTACGACGGCTCGTGGACCGAGTGGGGCAATCTCGTCGGCGTGCCGATCGAGCGCTGACAACCGAGAATGGGGACAGACCACGTTTTCCGCAATTCGGGGACAGACCCGGAATTTCGGGGTCTGTCCCCGGTTTTTGGTTTTTTTCATTTTTCTTGAATAGGGCTGGCAATGGCAAACATGAGGCAGCACAAACTGGGATGGATCGGCATCGGACGCATGGGTTACGCCATGGCGGAGCGGCTCGCGAAGGCGGGATGCGACATCGCCGTATGGAACCGCACTCGGGCGAAAGCGGAGCCGCTCGCGAAGCACGGCGCGAAGATCGTCGATTCGCTCGCCGACCTTGCCGGATGCGACATCCTCTTCACCATGGTGTCCACCGGCAAGGACGTGAAGGAAGTGCTGTTCGGCGCGAACGGCGTCACGTCGAAGGGCAAGGCGCCGAAGATCGTGGTCGACAGTACCTCGATCTCGCTCGGAGAATCGGCGGAGATCCGAGCGAGCCTCGGCAAGCAGAATGTCAAGCTCCTCGCCGCGCCGGTTTCGGGCAACGACAAGGTGGTCCAGTCCGGCAAGCTCATGTTCGTCGTGTCCGGGCCGCGCGACGCGTACGACACGGCCCAGCCCTATCTCGACCGCATGGGGCGCGGATCGAGCTATGTAGGCGAGGGTGAGCTCTCGCGCATCGCCAAGATCTGCCACAACGTTCATCTGAGCGTGGTGATCCAGTCGCTGTGCGAGATCACCATCCTCGCCCAGAAAGCCGGCATGCCGCGCCACGCCTTCCTCGAGTTCATCAACAACAGCATCTTCGGCTCCATGTTCACGCGCTACAAGACGCCGGCCCTGGTGAACCTCGATTTTCACGTGACCTTCACGCCCGAGCTGCTGAGGAAGGACATCGACCTCGGACTGGCAGCGGGCAAGGAGTTCGGCGTACCGATGCCGCTCACCTCGATCACGCGCGATCTGGTGCAGACGCTGATCGGTCATGGCCACACCGACAAGGACTTTGCCGCGTTGCTCCTGCTCCAAGCCAGGGCTTCCGGCATCGAGATTCAGCCTGAAAACGTGCAGGTGAGCGACGGTCTTTCCTGATCTTCATAACCACCGGAGGAGGCGCATGAGGACATACGCCACGCTTGCCGCGGTCCTCGGCTGCGTGCTCGCGCTGCAGGCACACGCGCAGAAGCCTGCCGCAGGCTCGGCGCGAGACTTTCCCACCAAGCCGGTGCGCGTCATCATCGCGTTCCCGGCGGGGAGCGCGACCGACATTATCGGGCGCGTCATCGCACAGAAGGTGAGCGAGTACTGGGGGCAGACCGCGATCACCGACAACCGCGGCGGGGCAGGCGGCTCGATCGCCTCCTCGATCGCGGCGAAGGCCGCGCCGGACGGCTACACGCTCATCATCAATTCCTCGGCGCACGCGATCAATCCCTCGATGTACGCCAAGCTTCCCTACGACACGCGCAAGGACTTTACCGACATCACCCGCCTCGTGGGCCAGCCGAACGTGCTGATCGTGCAGCCCGCGGCACCCTTCAAGTCGCTGGGCGATTTCCTCGCTGAAGCGCGCACGAAGCCGGGCTCAATCAACTTCGCCTTCGCGGGTCTCGGCAGCGGCACGCACCTCAACCTCGAGAAGTTCAAGCTCGCTGCCAAGGTCGATGTCACGCCGGTCTCGTACAAGGGCTCGGGCGAGGCGATCAACGACGTGATGGGCGGGCGCGTCCACACCTACTTCGCGCCGATTTCCGCCGGCATCTCGTTCATCCGCGCGAACCGCGTGCGCGCGCTCGCCGTGACTTCGGCGCAGCGCTCGAGCCAGCTTCCCGACGTGCCGACGGTCGCCGAAAGCGGCGTTCCGGGATTCGAGTTCATCCTGTGGTTTGGGTTGTGGGCGCCGGCGGGCATGCCGCAGCCCATAATCGACAAAGTATGGGCGGATTTCAACCGCGCGCTCAAAGATCCGGCGACGCGCGAAAAGCTCGCCGCCCTCGGGAACGAAGCAATGCCCATGAAGCCGGCGGAGTTCCGGAAATTCGTGGAGCAGGAAATCGCCGAGTACGCGCGGATCTTCAGGGCGGCGGGCATCAGGCCGCAGTGAGCGCGCCTGTCCAGCGCAATGCGGCGCGGGGAATCGAGCGAGGCGACCACGCATGACAGCCCGCGCATTGTGACGAAGGCGGGAAAAGGCCGTTCGTCCTGAGCCCACCAAGCCCCGCGCGCGTGGCAAGGCGTGGCGAAGAAACAAGCTTGTTTATGCTGTTTTGCCAGCATCGGGCCGTAGTGCAAGTAATTGATTTAACTACGCCAGAA
>Ga0073934_10003021_pt1 | contig 32429 bp, 24 predicted proteins | sample LarsenN4metaG_FD_76834 | JGI IMG/M metagenome (GOLD analysis project Ga0073934, IMG submission 76834) | Hot spring sediment bacterial and archeal communities from British Columbia, Canada, to study Microbial Dark Matter (Phase II) - Larsen... ...
GCCGAAGTCCAGACCGCCAAAGTCGAGGCCGCCGAAATCCAGCCCGCCGAAATCCAGCCCGCCGAAGTCGAGGCCGCCGAAATCCAGGCCAAGTGACATGCCCGCCATGTTCCGGCCGGCGCCTGGCTGATTCAGCCGGATGTTGCTCCAATCGTTGAAGCCGACCAGGATGGCGGCCGGCCCGCTCTCGAGCCCATCGAAGTTGACGTCCTGCGAGACCTTTCCGGGCGGGTAGATGCCCGCCGCACCATTCCAGTCGATGACGTCGATCGGCGTGGCCGCGTCCAGACGACCCATCGGGAGCTCGGTCGGGTTACCGTTGGCATCGAGGAACAGCGGCGTGCCGTTGCAGTGTTTCGTGTATGGAGAAACGTTGAGCGTCTCCGCGAGGGTTCCCGGCAGGATCGGCGAGAACCACGCCGGCTTGAACAACTGATCCGGGCTGAGGGGAGCGTCACTCAACGCGGTTTCGGTCAACGGATTCGGAATCTCCGCGGAGTACCGGGCGACCGACTGGCCCACGTGATTCGTGACACCGGTCGCCTGGAACAGGTAACTCATGATGCTGAAGTAGTTCGGCTTGCAGTTCGGCTGCACGAACACATTCGCGCGCCCCGTGGACAGATTCGTAAATGTCGGCGCAGCGCTCCCATGCCATAGACCCAGGTTGTGCCCGAGCTCGTGCAAGGTAGTGTTTACCTGCATGTCCTCAGTGCCAACCTGCTGATCCCACAGTCCCAGCGTCACCATGAAGAAACGACCGGGCAGCTCTCCAACGCCCGACACGCTCTTCACGAGGTAGTACTCGGGATTGGGTCCGCCAGCACACATGCCCGCGGCGTCGGGAGGTGCCGGTTTGCCGGCCGCGTCGAGACATGCGAATTCGGACTTCGGAATCCCGCGCGCGTGCGCGTACAGCACATAATGGAAGGTCCCTTGCCGGTTCTTGTCGAATCGACGTCGGCAGAGGTTTTCACCGGTCCCTGGCATGTTCGCTGTGCCCGTATCGAAGCACGCGGCCATGCCGGCCGCGTCCAGCTCCGAGCCATCGGGGGCCACCGGCGCATGGACGTACATCTGGAACCCGGTGGGCCAGCTCACGACACCCGGAGTCGTCGGGAACCGCTGGTAGACCTGTTCCCGGATCATCTCCCCGCCGCTCGCGCCGCTGCCGGCGATGATGTAGCGATCCGCGCCACTCGGCTGAAGCGCGGCGCGATAGGCCGCACCGAGTGTCGGTCCCACGTCGAAGTGAACGGCGATAGGAGGAGTTCCGGCGGGCGGGCTCGCCAACGCGTCTCCGACCATCTTCAACACGTTGGGTGAGGGTATGTGGCTGTGCACCGGCGCCGACGAACCGTCGTTGTACATGGCGCCGATCTCGAGGAACAGGTCGCGCTGACCGACGACGGCACCCATCCCCGCGAGATCCGGAAAGGCCTCATCGGCCGGGTTCTTGAGTCCGCTCACCGACTCGAGGTTGTCAATCAGACCGTCGGCGTCAACATCCTGAGCGTTGGTGCTGAACACCGTGGCCGCCCACGCCAGGCAGTCGTATGGCGTCTGGTTCGTGTGGTCCACGCGCGTTTGCACTTCCTCGCCGTACTGCGTGGCGGTGCCCGCCATCTGATTCAGCGTCACAGGGAACGTCGGGTTCGACCAGGCGCGGTCCGAGGTGCCACCCGACGTGCGAACGAAACGATCGGTCCCGAGCACCGCGAAGGCGCCGCCACTCTTGAACGACACACGATCCGTCCCGTTCGGAGCACCGCTGCCGACGATGGTCGTGAACTTACCGATCGTGCTCGGGGCAGCCGACTGCATGAAGCCGCGGATGGTGTGGGTTGTCGTCTGGCCAGGCGCCTGGATGTGGACGCCGTCGTAGACGACGATGCTCTTCAACGACTGCGGCGGCGCACCGGGCTGGGGATCCGGATCGCGGTAGACAATGAGGAGCGACGCCCCCGCACTCTGCGGCAACTGGTTGCCGGTACCGGCCTCCGGCAGCGTGACGGTCAGGAACCAGTCGCCGGCCGGGAACTGCTGCTCATACTTCTGCAAGTCCGCATGGTTGACGAGGCGCTTTCCGGTGGGCTTGCCTTGCGCGTCGAGTTGTGGGGGCAGAAGCCGCCGCACATCTGCGCGCATCATTGTCAGGTTGTCGCCGCCGTTGCTCCAGCAGGGCGAGTATGGGCCCGTCAACGTCACCGTCGAGGACTTGACGGCGGAGACGGGCTGGCCGCGGAAGAGCACTCCATCGAGCTGATTGGGATTCGACCAGATCGTTTCCCAGTACAGATAGGCGGCGACGATATCCGCATTGGCCGGAACACCACTGATCTGTATCGTGCCGGTGACGAAGCCCTTCGACTGGCTTTTCGGCAGCAGGTCGATGCCGGCGACGACGTAATCGCCGGTCAGCGTGAAACTGGTGAAGTACTTCAGATCCGGCGTTTGGGCACGGGCAGGTGCTGGAAGAGCGAGGGCGAACACACCCACCATCGCTGCCGCCACAAGACGCGTGATCATCGGCTTCATCTCCTGGACGTTGAAATTCTTCAAGCTGGTGAGCATGCTGAGCTTATTGCGTGCAAGGTGCGCACTACAAGGCTGATCAACGCAGTTGCGGAGAAAAAATAACGGCACGGACCCGAAGGGCATCGCCGCGGGGAGGAAATGTCCTCGTCCGGCTGAAAAGGCCAAAAAGAGGCTTGCTCTACGACGCCTGATATGGGATGGTGACGGTCACTTTCCGAGGACCGCGGACGCGACTGACAGCAGAAAGAGGTGACCCGTGCCGAAGATCACGACGGACGCCGATCGGCCGGACACGACGCGCGAGGAGGTTGTGCGCGCACTACTCCACTCGGATCGGTCTCGGCACGACGAGCTCGGTCGTTCGCGATCGGAGGACTTCGTCGGCGATCCGCAGTATCACTCCAGCCCCCGGGAACAGGCGGCGGCGCCAATCGACCTGCACAACGTGGACGAGTGAGGGTCGAAGGTTCAGCGGCACGCCCCGTCGACGCCGCGCATGCGCACGACTCGCAATTCGGGGAAGCCGGCGTCAGGCGTGCTCGCGGCGCCGCCGGATTGCCGCGCGATCGATTCCTGTGCCGGATCGAGAGCGCCCGCCTGCGCCGCCACATTCGGTGATGGCCACAGTCCCATCCGGAAACGCACGCGCTCGGTGTTGGGATCACCCACGATCAGCACGCGTTGCCCGGCATATTTCCTGATGTCCTTGCCACGCAGCCGATAGGTGCCGCCGCTGGCCCCATCGACGAACGCGAACTGACCGGAGGCTGACGGCGAGAGGCTCACGCAACCGGTCAGCTCGACCGTCGTCGGCGTCTTCACGGAGTCCTGCGCACGCCCTGTTTGCGCCGTGGCGATCGCCAGCATCGCGCCGAGCATTACCGGAAGGTCATATCTCATCGAGCACTCTCGCGTGATACTGGCATTGTCCGTTCACGGTCGCGCCGACTCAAGCGAAAAGAATGCACCTCGCCCTGTATGTATTGCTCTGTCTGATCTGGGGATCCACGTGGCTGGTGATCAAAGTCGGCTACGGGGGCCTCGGTCCCTTCAACGTCGCGGCAGTGCGATTTCTGCTGGCCGGTCTGGTCCTTGCGCCAATCGTGCCCCTGCTCGGCGCCCGGTGGCCGGCGGGAAGAAACGAATGGGCGCTCGTCCTGTGGGTCGGCCTGGTGCTCTTCGGCGCCGACTACGGCCTCATCTACTGGGGCGAACAGTATCTCGACAGCGGCATGACGTCGATCCTGTTTGCCCTGCTGCCGATCGTGACCATCGGCTTTGCGCACGTGTACGTCCCTGGCGACCGCATCACGGGACGAAAACTCGCCGGCACCGTTCTCGCCTTCATTGGCATTGTCGCGCTCTTCGGCGATCGTGTTCGCCTCGATCCGGGCGGGCTCGGACCGATGCTGGCCATCGTCGCAAGCACGGTGTGCGCGGCAGCGGCTGGCGTCGCGATCAAACGGCACGGGACGTCGCTGCATCCCGCGGCGCTCAACGCGCCGGCGATGCTCATCGGCGCCGCGGCGCTGGCGTTCGCCTCGCTGGTGTCCGGCGATGGGTTGCTGCTGCCCCGCGACGGCGCGACGTGGGCGGCCATTGGATATCTGGCGATTGCCGGCACGGTGATCACGTTCCTCGTGTACGTCACGCTGCTGAAGACGTGGAGCGTCACGAGCCTGAGTTTCATCAGTGTGTTCACGCCGGCGATCGCGCTGCTGCTCGGGTTCGTGTTTCTCGGCGAGAGGCCGACGATGTGGACCGGAGCGGGGGCCGTGCTGGTGCTCGGAGGGGTCACTCTCGCGTTGATGCCCGATTCGCAGAACGGTATCGATTGCTGATCTTTGATCGTCGAATCGTTGTGATCGGTGAATAGTGATTGGCGCCGGGCCGACGAAACCCGGCGTCAATCCCCAATCAACGATCCGCAATCAACAACGAATCGACACTCTAAGATCGCCATATCGACAATGTTCTACTTCTTGTCCGGTGTCCCGCCCGGCGCGGACCCGCCGAGGAAGAGGCGAGAGCCGTCGGGGAGCACGAAATTCCTGCCCACGGCTTTGAGCGCGCCGTCCTTGGACCGATAGCCCTCGATCGTGAGCTCCGTTCCAATCGGCACGGTGTTCTTGGTGACGCCCATGCGGATCAACTGGTTCGGACTGCCGCCCTCGATCAGCCAGTTGCTCGTCTTGCCGTCCGGTTCCTTGACGGTGACGTGGAACCAGGAGTGCGGGTTGACCATCTCCCACTTGACGAGCGACCCCTTCAGGGTGATCGGCTTGTTCACGTCGAATTCGGCAGCGAACGCGTGATGGGCGCGCACCTGGCCGGCAGCCAGCACGACGCCGGCACAGGTGATCAGGACAGCAAGCGTGGCTCGCATCTCAGTTCGATCCCTTCTTGTGTTCGGCCGCCGCCTTTTCCTCGGCGCGCGCGCCCGCAAGGATGTTGGCGATCCCGTAGTTGGTCTCGTGGCACGCAAACTCGAAGATCGGTCCGTTCGTTTTCGCAAGCGGCGCTTCGGCGCTCCACGGGCGATCCCAGGTCGCCGGATCCTCGATCGTGAACTTGTACTCGATCATGTCGTCGGCGACGCGAGTGAAGCGCTCGGTCACCTTCATGTTCTCGCTGGCGCCGCGAACCGGATTCCTGCCGTTGAAGTTGGTCGTCTCGACCACGAGCGTGTTGCCTTCCCAGCGCCCGCGCGAGACGCCCACCCACTGTCGCAGATTCCGGTCCGGCGCCGCGCGGTTATCGAGCGGGATGATGCGGACGTCGTGAATCATTTCCGTCAGGATCATCACGTAGCCAGGCGACTGCACGATGTGGTAGTTCGCGTTGTAACCGGCGTTCATCAGCGGGGGGCCCGCTCCGCCCATGATGATGCAGCGGGATCCAATCGGCATGTTCTGGACGGCGTCATACGGGCCGCCCGCCTGCTTCCGCGCCGCCGCGCGTTCCGCCGCGCGTTTCTTGCCTTCGTCGTTCACCGGCGGCATCCGGCCGTCCGGCGGATCGACGATGAGCGAGGTGCGCAGGCTGCGAGCGAACGTGGACTGACTGCGATCGAGGCCGAACTGGCTGAAGTCGTAGTGCACGTCGGCAGTGGTCCCCGGCTCGGTCTGCTCTGCCTCGCGCGCGGCAGCCGCTTTGATGGCCGCTTCGGCTTCCTCCGGAGTATAGAACTCCTTCGTCACACCCTGGGGACGCTCGAGCGGCACGTACGTCGAGTTGGTCCAGAAGCCCTGCAGATCGGGCTGACCATCCGGCGTCTTCGGCGGCGTATACGGCTTCGGCGCGGCTGCCTTCGCGGCGGGAACAGCCCTTGCGGCCGACGCTGCCGGCGCCTGTCCTGCAAGGTTCACAGACAGGACGACGGGCGAAGCCAGCGTGAGTAAACCGATGGAAACGAGAGATCGCCGATTCATCTGACTCTCCATTCCGTCCACGCGGAGATCGGGGCCTCCGCTCTCTATATTCTGCGACGACTCGCTACTTGCCCGACTGTTTCTTCAAATGCCCGTATAGGAGCTCCTCTACGAATTCCACGCACCTGAACTCCAGGATTTGCGCGTTCGGCTCCACGCGCCGGTAGAGCGGCATACTCATTTTCCACGGCCGTGTGAATACTTTCGGATCTTCTACGGTCACTTCGTAGTTGAGCGTGTCGGCACTGCGCGGCGTGAAACGCTCCACCACGTGCAGCGCGTCGCTGTGGAAGTTACCGGCCCGATCGAACCAGCTCAGATCGTTGAACCCTCTGGTATCGACGACGAGCGTGTCGCCTTCCCATCGGCCGTTCGACCACCCCATCCAGCTGTCGGCGGGGGCCTCCACGTGGTCGGTCATGTAGACCGTGCGGACCGCCCCCGCATACTCGTAAACGAGCATGACATGCTTCTGACTCTGGATGATCTGAAACGGAAACGGCATGTACGTGGCGCGCGGCACACCGGGGAGATAGCACTTCACCTCCGGGTCGAGCTTCAGCCGGTTCGCACGATTCTCGTTGCGTCTGGCCAGTGCTTCGGGACGATACGGCAGCGGGCCGCCCTCGACGACACCCAGGCCCGCGGGAATCGCGCCGGCTGCCCCGAGCTCCAGCACCGGGCCGGGCGCAGCCGAATGCGCCTCGATGTCCCAGTGCGCCGTGTTCATCGCCTGCCAGATGCCATTCAGGTTGGCCTTCCCGTCTGGCGCACGCGGCGCGCGGTACCCGGGCGCCTGTGCCTGCGCGAGGGTCATGCCCGCAACGAGCGCCGCCGCGCACGCGGCGAGCGTCAGTCGAATGAAGGAGCGATTCGGCATCTATTTCGAGTCCTTCTTTGCGGCCGCCTCAGCCGCTTGCTGTTCCTCGCGTCTCGCACCCACCAGGGTGTTGTAGAGACCGTAGTTGCCTTCGTGGCACGCGTGCTCGAACAGTGGACCGCTCGTCTTGCGCATCAGCGCTTCCGCCGACCACGGCCGCTCCCACATGCTTCGATCTTCGACGGTGAAGTTGTACTCGATGGTGTCATCGGCCACGCGGCGCAGCCGCTCGGTCACGCGAAGGTTCTCGGTCGAGCCCCGGAACGGATTCTTCCCGTTGAAGTTCGTCGTCTCGATCACGAGCGTGTCGCCATCCCAGCGTCCGCGCGAGACTCCCATCCACTGGCGGAGTCGATCGGGAGCATTGAGCCGGCCATCGCCCCTCGACTCCGCTCGTGGCGACCCCGACGCTTGACCTTCTTCGGGGCGACTCCGAGGCTCTCGACGGGTCGAGGCGTCGAGCGGGATGATTCGTACGTCGTGAATCATCTCGGTCAGGATCATGACGTATCCGGGCGCCTGCACGATGTGGTAGTTGCTGTTGTACGCCGCATCCATCATCGGGGGGCCGGGCCCCGCCATGATGATGCAGCGGTCGTCGAGCTGATTGCTCTGCGCGGAATCCCAGCGCCCGCCGAGCCGCTTGGCCTCCTCCGCGCGTGCGGCGAGGATCCTCTTCCCTTCAGCCGTGATCGGAGGGAGTTTGCCGTTCGGCGGATCCACGATGAGCGACGTGCGCAGGCTGCGCGCGAGCGTTGACTGGCTCCGATCGAGCCCGAACTGCGAGAAGTCGTAGTGCACGTCGGCGACGGTGCCGGGCTCGGTCTGCGCCGCCTCGCGCGCGGCCGCCGCCTTCTCGAAAGCTGCTGCCTCGTCTGGCGTGTAGAACTCCTTGGTGACGTTGTCGGGCCGTTCGAGAGGCGTGTACGTGGAGTTCGACCAGAAGCCCTGCAAGTCGGGCTGACCGTCGGGAGTCCGCGGAACGCGATAGGTCGCACGCTGCGCATCGAGCGTCAGCGCGGCCAATACCATGACGACGAGCGTGCCGAACAGCCTGGTAGTCATCGGGTTGGTGGAAGCGCTCATGCGACCAGCGCGCTGGGGCGCGGCTACGTTGACGAGGTCAGGATCCCGGAAGTCCTGACGTGGCGGCATCTTATCCGCCGAACCCGCGGAGATCAACAACCACAAAATGGGTATCCGGGTGGCCCCTGGAGCGCCGGGTCAGCATGCGCCCTGCGGCGAAAGCCTGGCCGCCGCGAGATGATCTGCGACGTCAAACTGACCCTCTATTCCCGCGGCCGATCTCTACTGGGAGCTTGGGAACTCCGGAATCACCTCGTTCGGATACCAGAAGTGCTTGTGACACCCCTCGCACGCGAGCTCGATCCGTTCCCCGATTTCGAACACCTTGGCGGCGTCCTTTGCTTCGGCGGCGGCCAGGACCGCGGTGGCCGCGTCGTGCAGCGCCACCGCACGCGTATCCCATGCGGCGCGATCCTTGTTGATCATCTCTTCCATCTCCGACGGTTCGAGCTCGACGCCCGGTACCTCGGACTTCTCGCCCGGCTTCGCGACGTGGCGGCCCGGGATCATGAGCAGGTTCGCGGCCTCGACCAGCGTGATCGCACCCTGCCGCACCTTCAGCCAGTCCTCTTCCGTTTTCGGCGCGGTCTCCACGGTACCGTCGGCGCTCTGGACGGTCGTCACCGACAACCACACGACGTCAGCCGCAGGATCGATGACGTTGAGCATCAGATCTTTGATCGTCGTCGTCGGTGCATACGGCGCCTGGTGCGGCGCGGCCGCTGCGGGCGGCGCACTCTGCTGACACGCAGCGACGACGAGAAAGGACCCGGAGATCACGCTGAGAGAAATAAACCATCCACTCTTCCGCATTGACAGACCTTTCATCACTTCAATGACGCTGAGGTCCGGGTTCGAGGCCGCCTCGTGACGCAAACCCTGGAACGCCGAACTAACGCGCTCCGACGCGCGCACTGAGTTGGACTATATCCGCAGCAACCGGGCCGTTTTCTGAAATATTCATAAATTATTCTTCAGGATCGCGGGCTGCCGCCTAGAATGACCCCAGGTGGCGTCTCTTCGAGCACTGCCGTCAGTCGACCGCCTCTTGCGGACGCCGCGTGCAGAGGCGTTGGTTGAACAGCACGGCAGATCAGCGGTTACCGATGCCATCCGGCGCGTGCTTGCCGCCGTGCGCGCGGAGGTCGCGTCAGAAGGCGCCGGTGTGAGCGACGAGACTCTTCTCGATCGCGTGGCTGCCGACCTGCAGGCACAGGCAACTCCGTCACTGCGCCGCGTCTTCAACCTCACCGGAACCATCCTGCACACCAACCTGGGGCGGGCGCCTCTTCCGTCGGCGGCGATCGCAGCCGTGATCGCTGCGGCGCAGGATCCGAGCAACCTCGAGTTCGACCTGGAGAGCGGGAAGCGTGGTGACCGCGACGTTCACGTCGAAGCTGCGCTCTGCAAGCTGACTGGTGCGGCGGCGGCAACCATCGTCAACAACAACGCCGCGGCCGTCCTGCTCGTCCTGAACACATTGGCCTTCCGCAAGGAGGTCCCGACTTCGCGCGGAGAGCTCATCGAGATCGGCGGGTCGTTCCGTATGCCCGAGATCATGAAGCGTGCCGGCTGCACGCTTCGCGAGATCGGCACGACCAATCGCGTTCATCTCAGCGATTACGCCGACGCGATAGGACCAAAGACCGGTGTGGTCATGAAGGTGCACACCAGCAACTACGAGGTCGTAGGGTTCACCGCCAGCGTCCCCGAGGCGGAGCTCGCCAGGTTGTGCCGGGAGAAGGGCGTGCCGTTCGTGATCGATCTGGGGAGCGGCATGCTCGTCGACCTGGGCAGGTACGGCCTGCCTCACGAACCGACTCCGTCAGAGGCGCTCTCGCACGGCGCCGACCTCGTCACGTTCAGCGGCGACAAGCTGCTCGGCGGACCGCAGGCGGGGCTGATCGTCGGACGCGCCGACCTCGTGGCGGCGATCAGACGCAACCCACTCCGACGCGCTCTGCGCGTAGACAAGATGACCGTCGCTGCTCTCTCGGCGGTGCTCGCCCTCTATGGCGACAGCGACCGGTTGCCGGCGCGGCTGCCGGTGCTCAAGATGCTTCTGAGGCCACTCGAGGAGATCCGCACGCTGGCCGCCCGCGTGCAGCCAGTGATTGACGCTGCCGTCGCGCCAGCGGCGGGTGCGCGGATGATTGAGTGCGACACTCAGATCGGCAGCGGCGCTCAACCAACACGAACGATACGAAGCGCCGGACTCGCAATCTCCGCACGCGCGCGGCGCGGATCCGGCGGCGCGCTCCAGCAGATCGCTGCCGCATTCCGGCGACTGCCCGTTCCTGTGATCGGAAGGATTCAGGACGACACATTCATCCTCGATCTCCGTTGCCTCGAGGATGAAGAGACTTTCGTCGCGCAGCTGCCCGCGCTCCGGCTCGAATGAAAACAGAACAGGTCCGTCGCCTCAAACATTTCTCTGCCTTGTGTCTGGGATGGTCCCGAGCCCGCCACCTCACATGAGCTGGGCAGGCGAATCCAGCAGAGAAAACGCTGAACGAGCCCAGTTACGAAATCCGTGAAGAAAACGGCACCCACAACAGGCAACGGGGCGTGTATGGAATATCAGTGTGCGACCGAGCGTCGTGGACACTCGCGATTGATTCGTTCGCTCGCGGGATGGCACGTCCGCTTCCGAACACTGCAAACCTTCATCGTGAAATTTCCGTCAAAGGGCACAACACGCCGCACGCGTCGCTGAGTGGTACGGAGGGTGCACGGCGCGACGGGAACGCGGACTGTGAACCAACGTCGGGTGCACCACGTAGTGATGTGAAACAGTTCGCCAGGGCGGGACGCCGGCGCGCGGCAACGCACCGACGCCCCTGATCACAACCCGCAGGTTAGGGCTGCGAGCCGGACTCTACCCAGTATAGGTGAGGCCAGCCTGCAGCACCGTCTCGACTGCGCTCGGAACCTGAGCGCAGTCGAAGGACAGGAGGGGCTGGCCATGTTGAGCGCAGCTGCGGTCGTCGCCTGTGCTTTGTACGTGCTGGGGCGCAGCGAAGCCTCGATGCCCAAAATCGAGCTCGTGGATTCGATTCCGATCGAAGCCTCGGAACGGGTGGAAGCGTACGTTCGCAGGTCCGACAACACCATCTACCTCGTCACCTCGTCCCCCGCCTTCCTTGAAGCGCAGAGCCTGAAGGGTGGATGCAGCGAGTCGCGACCGATGAAGAAGCTGGCCAGCATCCTCGCGCACGAAGAATGGCACGTGCGTCACGGCCCGGACGAGAAGGCCGCATACGAGACACAGCTGACCACGCTGATTCGCCTCGGGATCCAGCCCGGGACCGCCGTTTACACCGGCGTCGTGAGGTCGATGCAGGCGGTGCTCAAGAAACAGAACCGCAAGCCCGACATGATCCTTGCGGCAAGGCGTTGAGCCTCACGCCAGGACATCGACCCTTCCCGGTTCACCTTCTCCGGCGGTGACGATCCCGACGATCGCGCTCGACACGTAACCGAGCGCTCGCAGTTCACTCACGCAGCCGGTCGCGGATGCCTCGGGCACCCCGGCGAGGAGTCCGCCCGAGGTCTGCGGATCGAACAGCAGGGCGAATCGCGGGTCGCTCAGAACGTCCTGTGATGCGCTGATCGATCGCCGCATGCGGAGATTCTCTGGCTGGAGCGAGCTGAGAATGCCGCTTGCGATCGTCTCCCCGGCCCCGTCCAGGATGGGCAGCGCCGGCAGGAAAATCGTCGCTCCGCGTCCGGATGCGCGCAGCATCTCTGACAGATGTCCAGCCACGCCGAAACCGGTCACATCGGTGCAGGCGGTGGCGCCGTGCCGCTGTACGCAGCGAACGGCCTCCCGATTGGACTGCAACATCGCCTCGAGAGCGCCGGCGATCCAGCGGCCCCTCGCCCGGTGCCGCAGATCGGCAGCCAGTAGCGTACCCGTTCCAACCGGCTTGGTCAGAATCAGGCGGTCTCCCGCCCGCAGCCCGCTCTTGCGCAACATCCTGTCCGGATCGACCCGCCCGTTCACCGAAAAGCCGAGCGCGAACTCAGCCCCTTCACCGGTATGACCACCCACGAGCGAAACGCAGGCCTCGCGGAACACGGCCGATGCCCCGGCCATCAGATGCGTCAGCGCTTCCTCGATCCGGCGTTCGGGGCCAGGCGGGAGGGTCACGATGGCCAGCGCCGACGTCGGTTCGGCGCCCATCGCGTAGATGTCACTCAAGGCGTGATTGGCAGCCACCCTGCCGAACAGGTATGGGTCGTCGATCATCGACCTGAAGAAATCCACGGTATGGACGGCGGCTTCCCCGCTCGAGCCCGCAATCACGGCGGCATCGTCGGGCGTCTGGAGCCCGACCAGCACGTTGGCTGCGTCCTGCGCTCCGATTCTGCCCAGCGCTCTCGCCAGAACAGACGCACCGACCTTTGCGCCACATCCGCCGCAGCGCATCGACGTCGGCGTGACGGCGGCATGCGCCTCCTCGCCGCCCGGCGCGCTTCCATCGGGTTCCACCGCAAGCGGCATCTCGGGCAGTTGCTGATAGGTCCGCATGAAGCCGCGATCGATCCAGTCCTTCAGCCGCCACACCCAGGCACCCTCACACGCCATGCGTCCGCGAGAGGCGACCGCGTACCGATCACCTGTCGTGATCAGCGATAGGAACCGGCGTTGCGGTCGATACGGTTCGAGGGGTTCTCCAAGCAGTGCGCGCCGCAGGTTTCTCGCAAGCGGGGGGCCCTGACGAACTGCAAACACCCCTGACTTCGGTCGCGGATGACGATCCATCGACGCGATGTCGCCCGCTGCAAAGACGTCGGGATGGGAGATCGACTGGAGAGTGGACGAGACCCGGATGAACCCCTGATCGTCCAACGCAAGCCCTGATGCTGCGAGCCACGGCGCTGCGGCAGCCTCCGTCGTCCACAGCACCTCGTCGATGGCGTGGGTTCGACCATCCGCAGTCCGGAGGGACCCGGCCGCGACCTCGACGACCGCGCTGCCACGGTGTACGGTGACTTGACGATCGGCGAGCACGCGCTCGAATCGCCGGCGCACGGACGCGTTGTGCGTCGGCAACACGTGCTCGCCTTCGGTGAACAAGTGATACTCGAGGTCTGCGAGTCTCCGGCCATCGTGCGCGAGCTGGGTTCGCACCGCGTGCTGGACGGCCAGAATCAGCTCGACGCCTCCCGCGCCGCCACCCACGACCCCGATTCGATTGAGCGAGTTGTCCGCGCGCAGGCGCGCGATCAGTGCTGACCATCGCTCGAGCAACCGGTCGATCGGCTTGACTGGTACCGCGTGTTGTTGCGCGCCCGGCACCTTCAGGTTCGGCGTCGATCCGATGTCGATGGACAGGAGGTCGTAGGAAATCGGCGGCCGCTCTTTGAAGTGCACCTGCCGGGTGGCCACGTCGAGACCGACGACTTCATCGAACACCGCCATCGCTCCCGCGAAGCGCGACAGCGGTTGAAGGTCGATGTGCGCGTCGTCGCGTGCGTAGTGCCCGGCGATCAGCCCCGGAAGCATCCCCGAGTACGGCGTCTCGACAGCCCGCGAGACCAATGTCAGTCGAACGCCAGGCGCCGGTTTCATGCCGAAGCGTCTGAGGACCGCCACATGGGCGTGTCCGCCGCCGAGGAGGACCAGATCCTTGACTACCGGATAAGTGGAAAGTTCAAAGGTCGAAATCATTACTGACCTGTGGCCTTTGACCTTTCAGATGATCTTCCTGACATCCCCAACCCTCCGCGTGACTCTCTCCCGATCGAGGAACTCCAGCAGCGGAATCGCGTACTTCCGGGTGACGTTGTAGCGATCCTTGAAGGTGGCGACGTCGATCGTGTCGGTAGCGCCGCCCTGCTTCAGCGATCGAATCTCCGCCTTCAGCTTCGAGAGAGCCGATTGGTGGAAGACGAGCTCGCCGACGCGCACGAGCACGGCACGTCGAACGAGCAGCGTGGTGAGACGATTCACGACCTCGAGCGGCCGTCCGATTCGCGTGGCGAGCGCGCTCGGATCGGGGGGCGAGAGCGCCGAATGACGCAGAATGTCAACCAGGCTGTCACGCGCGGCTGCCTCCTCTTCGGTCAGGGCAACGCTGTGACCCGCGATCGCAATACGCTCTCTGACGACGATGCGCTTGCCCGACTCGAGCGACCGCAACACGTGATCGAACACGTCTGGAGCTGCACCCGCACACGTCCGCGCGCGTACGTCCTCTCGCGGCATCCCGTCTTCGAGCGGATGGCGCACGTGATACTGTGTCACGGCTGTGAGAATGGCCTCGCCAGCGCTGGCGAGGCTGTCGGCCGCCACGAGCACACCAGCGATTTCGACGGCGAGATTCTCGTCGGCCAGACGGCAAACGAGCGCGCGTCTTGCGTCCCATGACACTCCCGCGCGTCCGCCAAGATCCGCAAGTCGGAGTCCGCTCAGCCCCGCTTCATCGATCATCAGCATCACGGCCTCGAGGTCTTCGCGGGTCAGCCGAGCGAAGCGCTCCAGGCCGGCTGCGGTACGGACACCGCGACGCGGCGGCGACGGATCGAGGACTGCTCCACCGGCGATCGTCTCCAGCGGCGACCCGGCACGCAGAATGAACCGGTCACCCCGCACGAGCACTGCGGGCTCAGCCAGGTGGACACGCGCACACGAAGTTGCGCCGGGCCGAACGGCCGCGGCGTCCGGCAGCACGATGCGGGCAAGGAGCTCGCGCGTTCCCTGGTGAAACAGGACTCGCGCTCCGTGTGCGAGCGGACGCGACGAAGACAGCAACTCGATTCGAACGTCGGCGTGGCGTGTCACGGTCACGGCGTCCGCCGTGGTCAGTGTTTCTCCGCGAGCGACATCTGCGACTTCAATGCCGGCGAGGTTCACTGCGACTCGCTGTCCCGCCACGGCCTGTCGTTGCGCTTCGCCATGAACATGAAGGCCGCGAACTTTCACCATGCGGCCGGACGGCTGCAACACGAGGCCGTCGTCCTCGGCCAGCCGGCCGGCGAGAAGCGTGCCGGTTACAACGGTGCCGAATCCCCTCATCGAGAAGACGCGGTCGATTGGGAGGCGGGGCAGTCCCTCTGGCTGCCGGCGTCGCACGGTGGATGCGAGCTCGCGGAGGGTCCGTCGCAGAGGCGGAAGACCGTCCCCGGTTCGGGCCGACACGACGACCACCGGTGCATCGTCCAGGAACGAGCCCGCCACGAGCTCCTGCACCTCGAGGCGAACGACGTCCACGGTGCTTGCGTCGGCGAGATCTGATTTCGTGATCACGACCAGGCCGGCAGGAACGTGGAGCAGGCGGCATATCTCGAAGTGCTCGCGGGTCTGAGGCATCACCGATTCATCGGCGGCCACGTGGAGCATGACGAGATCCATACCGCCGACGCCGGCGAGCATGTTGCGGACGAAACGCTCGTGACCGGGGACGTCTACAAACGAGAGGACGACGTCCTGTTCGACGGTATGGGCAAAGCCAAGGTCGATCGTGATCCCCCGCTCTTTCTCCTCGCGGAGTCGATCGGGATCAGTGCCGGTCAGCGCGCGGACCAGCGCGCTCTTTCCGTGATCGATGTGACCGGCAGTGCCGACGATGACGTGCTGCATCGGGAGCCCTGAGGCAACATATCATCGGTTGGCGGAAGCGCCTGGGAGTCGAACCCAGCCTTCCCGCTAGGCGGGGAGCAGACCGGTTTTGAAGACCGGGAGGGCCACCGGGCCCCGTTCGCTTCCGTCTTTTTGTACCGCTACGCGGACCGAAACGCGAGTTTCGTACGCCGTTGCATCAGACCGTATCGCGATCCCGGCACGACTTGTTCGCGCCCCGCAGCATGTTCCGGCCCGAGGCGCCCTGTCAAAGAGACGAAGCAGCCCGTCAATTCTCCGGAGCACCACCGCCGCGGCCGGCGTTGCCACCGCGACCGCCGCGGCCGCCGCCGCGACCGGCAGGTTCCTCACGGGGCAGCGCAAACGCCAGGAGCTGCGCGCCCGATCCGGTAGGGCCGCGGACGCCGACGACAACGAACTGACGACCCTGGTGCAGGTAGGTCATCGGCAGACTCGTTTGCGGGCCGGGAATCGCCGTCTGCCAGATCTCCGCACCCGTCGCCTTGTCGTACGCATGGAAGAACGCCTGGCCGCCGGCCCCCTCGCCGGCGAAGAGCAACGTCTTGGTCACGAGCAGTCCCGCCTGCGACGGGCTTCCGGTCTTCGGGATATTCAGCCCTTTCAGCGCGGGGTGGTTCTTCACGGCAGGCGGTGTATCGCCGTTCGGGATCTGCCAAGCGATGTCACCCTTGTTCATGTCGTAGGCGGTGATCCGGCCGTAGGGAGGCTTCAACAACCGCAGCCCCTGCACGTTGGGCACACCGCCGCCCATCATGTAATCGGAATCCACATTGGTGATTTTCGGGTCGTTCTTGCTCAACCCGATCAATCCGGGAGAAGTCGTCGATCCGACATAGAGGAACCCGGTTTCCGGGTCGGCTGCGCCTGACGGCCAGTTGGCGCCGCCGCCGAGCCCTGGCACGACGATCGTTCCGCGGTTCTTCCCTTCGACCACGAGCGTGCCCGGCGTGTAGATCGGACCGATGGTGAACTGCTCGATTGCTTTGATGGCCTCGGCGCGCAGCTCGGGTGTGAAGTCGATCAGATCGTCGTGCGTGATCCCCTGCTTGTCGAACGCCGGCGGCTTGCTCGGGAACGGCTGCGTCGGTGAGGTCCATTCGCCAGGTACGGTCGTCTGCGGGACAGGACGTTCGACGAGCGGCCATACCGGGCGCCCGTTGGTGCGATCGAACACGTACGCGAACGCCTGCTTCGTGAACTGCACGACCGCCTTGACCGGCTTTCCCTCGACGTTGAGATCGACCAGGATCGGATGCGGCGGCATGTCGTAGTCCCAGATGTCGTGATGAACGAGCTGCTGGTACCAGATCATCTTGCCGGTCTTGATATCCAGACAGACGAGCGAGCCCGAATACAGGTTGTTCCCGGGGCGATGCCCGCCGTAGACGTCGTTGGTCGCCGATTCGATGCTCAGGTACACGTAACCGAGAGCGGGGTCGGCGGAGAACGGTCCCCAGATGCCGGCGTTGCCGGTGTATTGGGCCGAGTCGCCCAACCAGGTCTCGAAGCCCGGCTCGCCTTCCCGCGGGATCGTGTGGAACGTCCACAGCTTGCGCCCCGTTCGCGCGTCAAAGCCCATGATGTCGGCCTTGATATTGGCGACGTTGACGCGGCCGCCCGGTGTCAGCGCAGGGCCGACAACGATGACGTCGTTCGAGATCACGGGCGGCGAGCTGTTGCCGATGCGACCGGTCGGATCGAGGCCTGAATCGTTGTCGAGGTGCTTGAACAAATCGACGATGCCGCCCTGGCCGAATCCCTGGACGGGCCTGCCGGTCCTGGCGTCGAGCGACACGAGCTGAAAGCCCGGTGTCACGACCACTATGCGCTCGTCCTGACCGCTGCTCCAGTACGCGACGCCGCGATGAACCTTGCGTGGCGCCGCATCGAAGCGCGGGCCCTCGTCGGGCCGCCACGTCCAGAGCGTCTCACCCGTCCCGGCGTCAGCGGCAACAACCGTGCGGCGCTGTCCGGCCGTGAAGTACAGCTTGCCCCCGATCATGATCGGCGTGGTTTCAGTGGTCGCCGTTTGCGCCGCCGACCCGTAGTTGTCGAACTTCCAGGTCCACGCCACCTCGAGATTGCGCACGTTGTCACGCGTGATCTGGTCCAGCGGCGAATAGCGCGTGCTCGCCTCCTCGGCGCTATACGCACGCCACTCGCCGTTCTTCGCGCCGGTCTGCCCGCGACCGGGAAATGGCCAGCTCACGGCAGTCATCAGCAGAACCAGGAACGCGAGTCGACGAATCAGGGACATCGAGAACTCCTTGAGGTGCGGGCTACAGACCCTTCGATGTTCAGGTTCAGTGGGTACGCAGATGCTTCGAGAAGAACGGCAGGACGCGCTGCTCCAGGCGCTCGTGCACCTTGCTGCCGTGATCGCCTTCGTAGGTTTCGAACGTGTGCGGAATGCCGAACGCGGTCATTCGTTCGACGAGCAGACGATTGCCGGTGATCAGGTTGTCCTGGAGGCCGATGTCCAGCGCGATCGCCGTCATCTTCTTCAGATTGGGCACGTATTGATCGAGCATCGCGACCGGCGAGTTCGCCGCCCACTTCACCGCGACCTCCGGCACGACTTCGCCGTTCTTCGTCGGCAGGTCGAGGTAGAAGGGTGGATTGCGGGGGTTCGGCGCCCATGCCGCTGCGCGTGCGAGCGTGCCCTGGGCATTACGATTACCGCGCGCTTCCTCAACCGTCTTCACGAGCTCGGCGGGAGACGGCTCACCCGCGCCGCGTGCTCTGACCGTTCCTTCGTTCAGGCAGCAGGAGCTGAGCGCGTAGATCGAGGAGAACACGTCGGGCCGCTTCATGCCGATCCGGATGGTTCCATATCCACCCATCGAGTGACCGGCCAGCCCGCGGCCGTCGCGAGAAGCGATGGTGCGGTAGTTCCTGTCCATGTACGCCACGAGGTCGTCGGCGACATAGCCTTCCCAGTTTCCGGCTGTCACCGAGTTCGAGTACATGCTGCCGCCGAATGCGTTCATCCCGTTCGGCATCACGAGGATCATCTCGCGTGCGGCGCCGCCGCTGAACACACGGTCGGCGATGACGTGCAACTGCCGTCCGGTCGGTCCGAAGTACGACAGGTCGGTTCCGGTGTATCCGTGCAGCAGGTAGACGACCGGGTAGCGGCGAGCGCGATCTGTGTTGTAGCTCGGGGGCAGATAGATCGACACCTCCGGGGAGGCCGACTCGCCCAGGAGGTTGCCCTCCAGCGATGGGCCGTGCACCTTCACACGCTCGAGCGTGCCCTTCAGCACGGCTTGCGTCGCCTGCGCTGGAAGCGGAGCCGTCTGCGACCGAAGAGGCTGGCCGAACGCGGCAACGCACACACACACCAGAGCGACAGGGAACGCCCGGACTGTCATGGTCCACCTCCGGCTGCGCGTCTTCGGCGCGGCACCGAGGTTATACATCAGATTCGGCGTCTGGGAATCGGGGGTGGACCGCGATTCCGAAACCCCGGTTCCACTCGCCGGCCAACCTGCTGAGCAAGATCTGTGATCGGCCCGCACAGAACCTGAAGCAGCGATCAAGTTTGAGTCGGAGGCAGCGCAGCGACGGTGGTATAAGGGAATCATGAAAGGGCACGTGGCACTTGTGCTGATGGCGCTTGCCCTGGCGCCATACAGTGCGAACGCGCAGGTGCGCAGCGCGCAGTCCGGTTCTCCGTTTCCTCCCAACGGCCCGGCGCCCCGCACGAACCCTTCTCCGCGATTGAATCAGGTGCTGCCGGATCCATTCGCCGCGAGAGTGCCGAACCCGATCATGCGGCCGGCTGCGCCGTCGCGGTTTCGCGGGCCCGACGGACGGCTCGGGCCTGGTGGGCGAATCGGCTTCGACGCACGCTTCGGGCCCGATGGCAGATTTCCCGGACGCGACGGACGCGCACGATCGAACGACGTGTTTCGCGCGGCACCCTGGACCTACGCGCCTCAGTACGGCCGCGCGTCCGCCCTTGCCGGCAGTTATGGGTTCTACGGTGGATATGTGGATCCCGGGTACTTGCCTTATGCCTACGCCGATACGGTCCCCGACTCGATTCCCATCAGGCAGGGACGATTGAACCTGTCCGTCTCACCGCTGTCCTCGCAGGTCTTCGTTGACGGCTTGTACGTCGGCACGGTCGCCAGCTTCCAGGATCGTGGACTGTGGCTCGAACCAGGACCGCGACGAATCGAGCTGCGGGCAGATGGGTACGAGACGGTGACCTTCGACGTGCGCATCACTGAAGATCAAAGCGTCGAGTACAGCCGGGACCTCGCTCGTGAGGCCGCGCGTGTCGAGCCGCCACGCCCGCCGGCGCCGCCGAAGACCTTCTACGTGATTCCCGGGTGCTACGCGGGCGACAGCCCGCCACAGGCGGGCCGCCTCCCGAAAGGGTGCTCGTCGAAGAACGTCAGGAAGATCCCGCCGGTGGTCGCACGTCTGACGCCCCCGGCGGGCACTGGACGCGCGACTCCACCCAGCCTGCCGTAAGCAACACCTCGACGCCGCGGTCGTTGAACGGGTCAGCGCGGCTGCGGCACGATGCGGATGTAAGGCAGCGGCGACTTCCATCCTTCCGGATAGGTCTTCTTCGCGTCTTCATCCGACACCGCTGGCAGGATGATCACATCGTCGCCCTGCTTCCAGTTGACCGGTGTCGCCACCTTCCGCGCAGCAGTGAGCCTGCACGAATCAAGCAGACGAAGAATCTCGTCGAAGTTGCGCCCCGTGCTCATCGGGTAGGTCAACGTCGCCTTGATCTTCTTGTCCGGGCCGATCACGAAAACCGATCGCGCCGTGGCATTGTCAGCCGGCGTCCGCCCTTCGCTCGTGTCACCGGCATCGGCGGGCAGCATGTCGTAAAGCTTGACGATCTTGAGCTGCGGGTCACCGATCAACGGGTAGTTGATGGCGGAGCCCTGCGACGCCTCGATGTCCTTCGACCACTTCTCGTGGTTCTTCACGCCGTCAACGCTGATGCCGAGGATCTTGCAATTGCGCTTGTCGAACTCCGGCTTGATACGAGCCATATAGCCGAGCTCGGTTGTGCATACCGGCGTGAAGTCCTTCGGGTGCGAGAACAGGATCGCCCACCCGTCGCCGATCCACTCGTGGAAATTGATGGTCCCCTCGGTCGTCTCAGCCGTGAAGTTGGGGGCGACATCGTTGATGCGCAGCGCCATGATTCCTCCTTGGTCAGCCTTCAATACTTATCAGTTCCGGGTTCCGGGTTCCAGGTTCCAGGGTTCCGGGCGGCTATCGCGAGCCGCCGCTTGGGCCCTCATGGAGCGTGGCGCGCTCGGCCGTCAGCCCCGCAACGAACGACGCCACGTGGCCGGCAAACCGCTGCGGCTCTTCCCAGTGCGGGCTGTGGCCGGCCCCCGCGTAAACGGCCAGTCGCGACCCGCCGATCGCCTGCGCCAGCTTGTCCTGTTCCTGCCGGCCGGTGAAGGCGTCACGGTCTCCCCAGATGATCAGCGTGGGCACACGAACGTTCGTCAACCGCGCGGCGAAGTCCGTCGTGCGATACGGCGCCAGCGCCGCTTTCCAGACGTGCACCGGCACTTTCATGGTTTCGCCCACGATCATCTCGAAGAACTCGGGCGCCACAGGTTGCGCGAGGGTGCTGCGCTGGAAATCGCGCACGAATGCCGGGTCGATCGGTTCCTTCAGCTTCATCACCTCGTCCAGGAACGTGGCGACTTCGGCGTTGGCAGGCGTCGGGAAGAATGCGCCTTCGAGAACGAGCGCCTGCGTGCGATGTGGATACTCCACTGCAAAGCGCTGCGCGACGGTGGACCCCATCGAATGCCCGACGAGCACCGCTCGCTGAACCCCCTTGCGATCGAGGAACGCTGCGACGTCGCGGGCAAGGACATCAGAGCCGTAGCTGCCTTCCGGCTTGCTCGATTCCCCATGGCCACGCTGCGTGATGGCGAAGACCCGGAGCGTCGGCGGCATATGCGGGAGCACCTGCTCGAACGAGCGCATCGAGTCCGTGTAACCATGCAGAAGGACTACGGGCGTGCCGTCCACGTCTCCGCGCTCCATGTACACCAGCCGCGTCCCGTCAGGAAGATCGACGTGCTTGTGCGGTGCCGGGTCCGCGGCGTGATGTACATGGGCCGCGTTCGTTGACGGGAGCCGGGGCGAGCCGGAAAGGTCGGCCATGATGCGCGACGACGTCAACGTGATGTCCGAGCGCGCCCACGCCTTCTCGAACCGCTGCCTGGCTTCCTGCGCCTCTTTCGACTTCTGTTGCGCCTCGAGGGCCTGCGCCAACCCAAACAGCGACCAGCCGTTCTCGCGGAAGCGATTCAGATCTTCGCGATAGACCGCCTCGGCTTCACTCGTCCGCCCGGCCGCGAGCAGAATCGCGCCGAGGATCTGGCGCGGCGGGTGATGCCAGATCGGCGGCTCGCTGTACGGAATGCCGTCCTCGATCGTGACCGCCTCGCGCAGCGCGGCGATCGCCGCATCCGCGTTGCCACGGCGCAACCTGAGCTCGCCGTCGAGAATGAGCGACGCGATCCGGAGATTGGTCAGCAGCGGCAGATCCTTCAGCGTCGTCGCAAATGCCTGGTGCTTCATCACGGCCGCGAGCGCCGTCTGCTCGGCGGCGGCCAGGTCGAGACGTTCGCGCGCAACGAGCGCGAGCCCCCGCGCGTAGTGCCACACCCCGATCGCATAGGGCTCGTTGGCCGGCGGCTTCGGTACGGTGAGCGCCTCCTGCCACATCCCGAACCGCACGTAGGCGAGCATCGGGGTCACCGGAAAGTCCGCTGTCCACGACAGCGCGCCGGCGTGGTGATGCGGCACTTTCTCCGCCACCTTGCGCGCCGCGTCCACAGCCACCGCGCGCCGTCCCTCCAAGGTCGCGGCCGCCCACAGGAAATGCAGGTTGTGCGGGTAGTAGCTGACCGGATACAGCCCCTGCGCCTGACACTGCGCGAGGTAATCCTCGTCGGCGGCAATCGCGCGCACGTTGGCCTCGGCAGCGTCGGCGTATCGTCCGACGCGGATGTAGATGTGGGCGGGCATGTGGACCATGTGTCCCGCGGCCGGCATCAGTGAGCCGAGACGGTCGGCGCTCGCTGTTGCCCTGTCTGGATCGGCCGAAGCCTCGAGCAGGTGGATGTGGTAGTGCAGAGCCCCTGCGTGGTCAGGCTGTCTCGCGATCACCCGTTCAAGTGTGTCGAGAACGTGCGCCGTCTCCGGCTTGGCGGCGCCGTCCTTCTGCCAGTAGTCCCACGGCATCGTATTCATCTGCGCGTCGGCATAGAGGGTCTGCACGTCGGCATCCTCTGGAAAGCGCTCCGCTGCCGCGCGCATGGCAGCGGCGTATGCGCGATCGAGCGCCGGTCGGTCACCCTTGCCATCCTTCGCGTAGCGCCGCGCCAGCGCGTCGATGAGCGCTCGCTCGATCGGCGTCACGCGCGCGGCGCGAGCCAGCGCTCGCTGAACCGCGGCAAACGCCTGTTTCCCGTTCTCGGCGCTCATGGGCGCATTGAGGTTGGGGCCGAGGGCCAGCGCATGCCCCCACTGCGCCATCGCCAGCTCCGGATCGAGGCGTGCCGCCTCGCGGAACGCGCGGATCGCCTCCGCGTGGTTGAACGCGTACAGAAGTCGCAGCCCCTGATCGAAAAACCGCTGCGCCCGCGGCACCGACGTGGTCACCGGCATGTGCAGCGTCCCGAGCCCATCGAGCTCCGGTGCGATCGGCGCGCTCTCCTGTCCGACACCTGCGGGCGTTGCCGTGGAAGCACCCACCAGCGCGATCGCGACTGCTGACGCCAGGACCGTTCTCGACACTGTTCGAAACGACATGGTTGTTCCTCTCAGAACTCAGAGCTCACAGCTCAGAACTCAGACTCACTCGCCCGTGCTCTTGTCGCTGCGGGCCACCTCGATCTCGTTCTCCACGGAAAAGACGCCGCTCACTTCGCGTGCCCGGACCTCGGCAATCTGCCGGTCACCCTTGTTGTCCACGACGCCGAACAACGTCGTATGGCCGTTCCGTACGACGATGTGAATCGCGTAGGCGCCGAGGGGTTGGTGCATGCCGGGGAATCGCCGCGAATCGTACAACTCTCGTCGAACCCGATCGGGACCTCCGGGGGCGTACCGCGACAGAAACGCGTCGGTGTAAATCCGATAGTACGTCTCCCAGCGAATACGGTCGTCGTTCTGCGACGCCGGCAGCAGTTCCATGCGGTTCCCGATCTCGTCCACGCCGGCGACGCGCCGCGCCGCGACCTCGGCCGCAGTCTTGAGGCTGCCGTGGTACGCGTAGCCGGAAAGCGTCACGGTGCCGCGATCCACCTGGAACGCGATGAAGTCGAACACGCCGTAATACGGCAGCCGTTCGAGCGCCCGCTGAACGGCGTGCGTCGTCTGACGCTCGCTGAGCGACTGCGCGCTCGATCCGACGCCGCCGACCAGCAGGCCACCGACCACGGCCGCGATCGCCAACTTTCGAGCTGCCTGGGTTGCCATCATCGTCCTCCTGCAGTCTCCGACAGAATCCATTCGCGCGCCTGCGACTGCCCAGCCGCACGGGGTTCGTCCACGATCGATCCGACACACGGTTCACCCGCGATGACGCGCCCCGTGACGTCGAGCGTCACCAGATCGCATCCGCGCACGAGCATGCCGTCGAAGTCCGCCACGTAGACCACGGTGATCTCACGCGACTCCGGGTCCCAGGCCATCTCGTCGAATTCGACCGGAACGGAGTGGAGACCGAACGGCAGCGCGGCCCAGTGGCGTTTCATGGCTTCAATGCGCTCGCTCTTCGCGACGCTCGCGCTGCCGGCGGTCAACGTGCCGAAGCGCGCGGTGTCTTTGTGCATGGCGAGCAACGTGTCGAAATCCCCGTCGTTCCAGCACGACAACCACAGCTCGGCCCATCGAATCGCTTGTCTGCGCGTGAACATGTGACCTCCCTGTTGCAGTCACGAGCGTCGCAACACGGGACATGAAAGAGCGATCGGCGTGCCACGGCCTCGAATGTCCTGCCTTCAATCCCGTATATCTTTGTGATTCAGTCAGTTAAAGGACAGAAGACGGATCGTATCGGCCGCCGACGAGACACCGGCGTGCCGACATGTCGGCAGCAGTGCTGGAATATCGGCAGCAGCGGCTTTCGAATACCTACGAGCCCTAGTCGCGCCCGGCATGGATCCCGAGCTTCCTCATCCGCGACCAGACCGTGGAACGGCGCATTCCGAGCAGGCGCGCCGCGCCTTGCGGCCCGGCGAGCACGCCGCCCGTGCGTGCGAGCGCCCGCTCGATGTGCTGGCGCTCCATCTCCTCGAGCGTGAGGAAGACGTCCGATTCGACCGCTCGCGAACCACGATCGAGCACGCCGATGTGGTTCTCCTGGATCACCGAGCCCTCACACAGGATGACGGCGCGCTCCATCACGTTGGCCAGCTCGCGGACGTTACCCGGCCAGTCGTACGCGGCGAGCCGCGCCGCCGCCTGCGATCCGATCCGATTCACGGGCTTGCCCATCCGCCGCGCGAAGTCGATCACGAAGTGGCCGGCGAGCAGCGGGACATCTTCCTTCCGTTCGCGCAGCGGCGGGATGGAGATCGGAAAGATGTTCAGGCGATAGAACAGATCCGATCGAAACGTTCCACGCTGCACTTCGGTCTGCAGATCGCGATTGGTCGCCGCGATCACGCGAATGTTCACCTTGGTGGGGCGCGTGCTGCCCAGCCGCTCGAGCTCCTGCTCCTGCAGCACGCGGAGCAGCTTGACCTGCACCTCGAGCGAGAGCTCGCCGACTTCGTCGAGGAAGATCGTGCCGTTGTTGGCGAGCTCGAAGCGTCCGCGCTTCAGCTGGACCGCGCCGGTGAACGCGCCGCGCTCGTGCCCGAACAGCTCGCTCTCCGCCAGCGTCGCGGGAAGCGCGCCGCAGTTCACTTTCACCATCACCGCGTCGTGCCGCCGGCTCAAGCGGTGAATCGCGCGCGCGATCAACTCTTTGCCGGTTCCCGTTTCGCCGAGCAGCAGCACCGTGGCGTCGGTCTGCGCCACACGTTCGATGGATCGGAACACCTGCTGCATCGCGGCCGACTGCCCGACGATCTCCCCGAAGCTGCGCTCGACGGTCAGCTCCTCCTGCAGGTAGACGTTCTGAGACTGGAGCTCCTCGGCGCGCTTGCGATCGGTGATGTCGCGCGCGATGAACGTCACCGCCGGATCGCCGTTGATCTCGACGCCGAGCAACCCGGTGCGGCCCTCGAACCAGCGTTCGCCGGCCTGGACGTTCAATGAGTACTCGATCGTGTGGCTGCCGCGCGTCTCCATCGTCTGTCGCACGATCCGCAGATGCGCCTCGGCGACGGCGGGCGGCAGAATCTCGTGGAATCGTTTCCCTTTCATCTCGCGCGCCGGCCGATACAGCAGATCTTCCTTCGACGTCAGGATCTCGACGTAACGTCCTTCGTGATCGACGACGAACACCAGGTCCGGGAGGGCGTTCAGGATGGCGGCGAGCCGATTCTCGCTGCGCTCCAGATCGGCGGTCCGCGCGGCCACCAGATCTTCGAGCTGGTTCGCGTAGAGCTCGACCCGCTCGCGCAGCTGCGCCTGTCGCATGGCCACCGCCAGCGTGCTGGCCACCTGCTGTGCCGTCTCGATCGCCTCCTGGCTGAACGCCTCGTCATCGGCGGAGGCGACGTTCAGCACCCCGATCAGATCGTCGTCGGCCAGCAGCGGCACGTTGATGAACGAGCGGAGGCCGGAGCTCCTGAGTGTCTGAATCACTCCGGGGACGTCGTCCCGACCAGAGATCGTGCGGACGATGCCGGCACGCAGATCGTCAACGGACCCGAACGCGTCGATCGGGACGATCGCGCCTTCCCGGACATCGCTCGTGCCTTCGTCGTGGAGCGCGACGATCTGCCCCGTGCATCGCAGCGTGTCGAGCACGGCGACGCTGATCCGCCGGCAGGCGATCAGGCTCTGTACGTGGCGGATCGCTGCCTGGGCAATCTCGTGCGACGAGCGCGAGCCGAGAATGTCGAGGTGAATGTCGTGGAGCCCCTGAAGGCGGCGGTTGTACTGGTGGAGCGAGCGGTCCGCCCGTTTGCGCTCGGTCACGTCGCGCTGGATGCCGAAGTGGCCCGTGATTCGACCTTCCTCATCGTAGAAGCAGATATAGTCGCCTTCGATCGGAACCGGCGTTCCGTCAACCCGCCGTTCGTCCGTTTCGATGTGAAGCCGCCCGCGGTCGAAGAACTCGCGCCAGATCTTCCGTCCGTACGCGATGTCGTGCCGGAACAGGTCGGCGGGCGTCGTGCCGAGAAACGCCTCACGGATCGCGCCGTACTGCGACAGCATCGCGTCGTTGACCTTGGTCACCCGCTGGTGCGCGAAGACGTAGTCGAGCGCCTTTTCCTTGTCGATCGAATCGTCCCATCGAATCGGCTCGTCCAGCATCATGAAGAAGAAGCCGTCGAGCGACTGAGAGAAGAACAACTCCAGCGGATCCAGCGGACCACGCTGCGGCCCGGACAGCGGGCTGGGTTCTCGGTGCGCGTCCCCCATAACGGCCGTCATCCCGAAACGAGTTGCGGAGCCCTGCGCCGGCTCCATGGTGTACTCTCACGCAAGAACGATGGCAGACCGTACGCTCGAGCTTCGAGCCATACTCGATTCCGCTGAGCGGGCGGCGGCCGCTCAGGATTTTGCCTCAGCCGCCGAGTTCCTGCGCCGGGCGGCTGCCGTGCAGGAAGCCGAGCACGGGTCGCAGCATCCGGATCTCGCGAATACCTTCAACAACCTCGGCATCGTCTACGAGGGGCTCGGGCAACCGGCCGACGCGGAGGCATCCTACCGGAAAGCGTACGCGATCGCGACGGCAACGCTCGCAGCGGACGATCCCCTGGTCGTGACGAGCCGTCAGAATCTGCGCGATTTCTGCGCAGCGTCGGGCAGGCCCTTCGAGCCGGAGCCGCGAGCGACCTCGCCGCTCGAGGCCGCGCGCCCGCCACACGAGTCCGGCGAGCTCGACTTCGTGTCCGAGCGCGACTTCGCGCCCGAGCCGGTTCCGCCCGCTGCGCCCGCCGAACGTGCACAGCCCGTTCAATCGCCGCAGCCTGTCACACAGTCGAAACCGAAACCGCCTGCACCCGCCCTCGTGCCGGCGAACGCGCCCCCACTGGTCGAGGCGCCGGTCGTGGCTCCGGTCGCGACCGCCGGTTCATCTCGAAACCGTTCGACGCCGTGGCTGCTCGTTGCAGCCGGTCTGGTCGTACTGTTCGTGATCGCCTTCGCCGGTCCCTGGTCCGGTTCCGAGGATTCCGTCTCGACCGAAACACCTGCTCCTGATCCCGCTGTTGCCGCAGTGGCGCCGCAACCAGTGCCTTCCGCGGCAGAAGCCGCGCCTGCTCCGGCAGCGGCACCGGTCGTCCCTCATGCCGAAGCCGCTGAGAAGACGTCGCCGCCGGTGGAATCGGCTCGATCACGGCCGGCTGCGCCGGACGCCGGCGCGCGATCCGGTGCTGCCCCGGCCGCATCAGTAGCTGACGCGCGCGTGTGCCGCTCGTTGTCCACATCGACCTGGCGATGCACCGAAGCGACAACGCCGGCGAACCCGGGCGTCTTCTTCTTCTACACGCGGGTGAAGTCGGCGCGTCCCACCACGGTGCAGCACCGCTGGTATCGGGACGGGGTGCTGCGCCGCACGGTGAATCTTCGAATCGCGGCGAACCCGTCGGCGGGCTACCGGACGTACAGCCGTAACACGGTCACAGCCGAACGGCGCGGTGACTGGAGAGTCGAGCTGCGCGATGCGGAAGGGGCGCTCCTCCACGAGGAGCGCCTCGTCGTCAAATAGGGACTACTACTGCACTTCGAGGCCGGACTCGCCCAGGACGAACTCGTCTTCGACCACCGCGCTCTTCTCCGAGCTGGTTCGGGCCACGACTTTCGGCCGCGGTTTGGGCGCCTTCGTCTTCTTGCGGCGCGCGTGCGGCTTCCGCACCGCTACTGGCTTCGCGGCCTCGCTCTTGTCCACGCCGATCTTTGCGGGCGCTTCCTGCTTCGCGGCCTTCTGCCGCGCCTTGCCAAGTTTCGCTTCGATTTTGGCCGCGCGCTTCGAGGCCTTCGAGAACGCGGCGCGTGCCTCGTCGGCCGCCTCACGCGCCTGACGCGACGCCTTGCTCGCGACCTTGAATTCCTTCTTCGCCTGCTTCAGTGCGGCCTTCGCCTGTCGGGTCACTTCATCAGCCGCATCGGCCTTGCGTGACGCTTCTTTGTGCGCGCGCTCGGCGACCTGGAGGCGATCCTTGGCTTTCTTCGCCGCCGCTTCCCTGTCTTTGCCCTTCATCGTCCAACCCCCAACCTGAGACGTCGGGCTCGCGCGCCCGCTCGAGAGCACGCTGCGTCCGGCCGTCCCGGCCTGCCGGCCCGGGGCGGCGATCATAGCCCAGCCGCGGCGGGTCAGCGCAGATTTGCGACAACGGTGTAATACAGGAACTCCGACGCCTTCGCCCGGGCCAGAACCTTCCGCATGTCGAGGTGATTGGTGGGTTTGCCGTCGAGCAGCTCGCCCATGTGCACGAAGAACCCGAGCACGTCCTGCAGCGGGTTTCCCAGATCGAGGTCGAATTCGGCGTAGGTGTGCGGGAGATCGGGCGGCGGGATCGCGACGACCACCTGCATCGACGGCTTGCCTTCGCCGCGGAAGCTGGCGAGCGTCGTGAACCGCGCTTTGACCTCTGGGGGCTCTGGAATGCCGCTGAGCAGACGGCCGTGAATCGGCGCGTGCGGCGTCCCTTCCGCGTAGAACGGTTTGGTCCGATCGTTCGACAACGTCTGGAGCGTGTCCACCAGCACGCGATCGACCTTCGCGTACACGCGATCGTTTCCGGCGTAATAGACATCGTGCACGAGATCGACGAGCGGATCCCGAACCGTCGGGCGGGTACGAAGGCTCGCGAGCAGATTCAACAGGCACGCCTGCCGCGTCGGCCGGCGAGTTGAATCCTCCAGCCACGCCGCGGCAGCGACGTCGTCGATCGTGGATCGATCGAGCAGCTGCCGGATGCCTTCATCACACGCCTCGAGATCGACGTTGACGCCTCGTTCATCGAGACGCACGTCGATGTGCACGACCGCGTGGCCGTCGTGCTCGACGTCGGCAACCGTGAACCGGCGTGGAGTCTTCGCCTCCTCGATCTCCACCTTCAGCCGGTAAAGGCCTTCGGGCAGCGCGTGCTCGTTGACTCCGCGCAGCTTCAGCGCTCCGTCTTCGACGGCCAGGTTCAACTTGAACTGGCCGGGATCCCAGCCCTGCACGCGGCGGATGCTGTTCATCCGCTCGCGTGTCGCGTCGCTTGCCGCGTCGAACGTGATGCCGGCCGTGCGCTCGAGCGGATCGGGCTCCTCGAACTCGATCCCGCCCGACAACTGGCGCTTCAACGGAAACGGCCTGCCGTTCCGGCGAAACCTGATCTCGATGTATTCGTTCATGGGCGGCCCTCGAGTGAAGCTCGGACGCGAAGGGAGCAGACGACGAACTCTGCTACAGTCTTACCGCACTGCGACGCAGCTTTGCACGGAAGGAGCACATTGATGGCAAGCCAGAAGGCCATCCTCTCCAAGCTGCGCTGAGCCGGCAGCTACCTGGTCGCGCGAGCGAGAGCGCGGCGCCGCCGCACGAGCAACGTCGTCCAGAGAAATCCCACCAGCAGAAACGGGACGGCGTAGATCAGCAACACCAGCCGTGACGGTCGCAGATCGTAGGTAGCCTGGACCTCGGAGTCCAGGCTCGCGCGTCCCGCCTCGCTCTCCACATCCACACGAACGGCGAAGCGCCCTTCGTGATCCATTGTCACGGCCGCGAATTGGCGGGCGGGGTTGCCGTTGACGGGAGCGGCTTGCGCGGTGACCGGCGCGCCCGGTCGATCGAGCGCCCGGACGGTAACCTGCGCGCGCACCTTCGCAGGAGCCGTTCCGCCACCGGCCGGATCGACCATCACCCAGAACTGCCCGCCGGCGCTGCCGTCGTCGGTAGTGTCAGGGTCGGTCCACACAGAAATTCGATAGGCGCCAATCAACTGGTTCGAGACGATCGGGTACGGCGGACCCGCGTGAGCAGCAACCTCATGCTGGATCATGAAGAGAGCGCAGATCGCCGCCAGCAGAGACGACGAGCGTGCGTGCGAGCCGATCATCCCGGGAAGACCACCGCGCGCATGTCCATGGGCTGCACGGTAATCCAGATCGCGATCACTGCGATGACAACCGTGACTACGGCCCACGGGATGGTTGCAGCAACGCGGCGCTCACCGTAATCACGCTCGGAGATGAGATACACGAGCGCCAGCGATCCGGCTGCGCCAGTCAGGATCGCTCCTACTTCGATCGGAAAGACCAGCCCGGGTCGCACGCCGGTCAGATGCCACAGAGGGTTCCCGAGCGCGGCCCACCCAAACAGGTCCAGCACTGCGGCCTGCGTCACCGGAATCACGGTCAACACCCCGGTCAGAAGATGAAATGCGTAATGCGCCAGCCAGATACCGAATCCGAGTGGAATGAGCGCGTAGGCATAGCTCGCCGCGACGTTCATCGCCGAGGAGATACGGCCGCCGGTGACCATCGCCGTCAGCGCGCCCGCGACAGCCGCAGCGCTGAGCGGTGCGGCGACCAGCACGAGCAGGAACAGGAGGGCGAGCACCGGCCCTTCCGATTGCGCACCCGTCCACACGGCAAGTGTCTGCTCGAGCGTGCGCGCAGGCGCCGTCATCCCGAGTGCGTTGATGAGCCCGCCGAACACGAAGAGGACCGCAAGCGCGGCAATGTCCCGCCGGCGCGAGAGCCGGCCGATGCCGGATCGCCGCCGCGGGTCGGCCAGCTCCAATCCGGGGACGCGCGGCGCGAGCGCGATGTTGTCGTGTGGACATGCCTGCACGCAGTCGAGGCAGAACGTGCAATCGAGGTTGCCGATCTTCGCCGGAAGGAACAGTGCCAGCTCGCATCCGCGCTGAGTCACGCGCATCGGCATGGCCGGTTCGCGGCGGCCCCTGATGCAGTCCGCCGTGCGACAGCTTCTGCACGTCGCCGGCTGCCGGACCCGCAGCTCGAGTGGGGACAGCGTGGACGCCGCGAAACTGAACTGCCCGATCGGGCACACGTACTTGCAGAAGCTTGCTCCCGTGAACACGAGATCGACGGCGAGCGCGGCGGCGAAATACCCGAGCACCAGCCACGCGGTGGCGCGTGGGAGCGACCAGAGATCAAAGAGCTCGTAAGCGAAGAGGACCGCGACGAAGAGCGCGATGCCGATCCACTTCGCGCGGAGCCAACGTGGCCAGCGGCGCGACGGCGAGTGCACCCGCCGGGCGCCGTCGCGAACGAGCACGAACGGGCACGCGGTGCAGAAGATGTTTCCAGCCAGCAGCAGCGCGATGATCAGCCATCCGCGGTACTGCACCCATGAGAGCACCGTCGCGAGATTGGCAGGAGCGACCTGCGATCCGAAAAGGCCGTGCACGACGACGACGAGGGCGACGCCCAGGAGAACCAGTTGCAGCGATGTCCGGGCGTGCCGCCAGCGAAGGAATCGACCGAGGACGGGCCACCGAAGTACGTCCGATGGCGGCGGGCTCGTCACACCGACGCGGTCACCCCGTGATCCCAGTTGCAGGTGCACCGTTGCGACCGGGCCTCCGATCTCGTCGGGAACATGTGGTAGTACATCGCCACGACCATCGGGATGAATACGATCGTGTTGTAGAAGAGGTGCAGTTCAACGCGGGGGATCCACAGTTGCGCGATGCTCGTCGGCACCGGCCTGCCGCCCAGGTTGTACCCGGTGGTGGATTGAACGATCAGCAGCAGGTGCTCGATGTGGTGAAAGAACTGAATCGCGAGC
>Ga0073934_10003022_pt1 | contig 32418 bp, 18 predicted proteins | sample LarsenN4metaG_FD_76834 | JGI IMG/M metagenome (GOLD analysis project Ga0073934, IMG submission 76834) | Hot spring sediment bacterial and archeal communities from British Columbia, Canada, to study Microbial Dark Matter (Phase II) - Larsen... ...
GCTTTTGTGCCCGGTTCGCCACAGCCCCGCACCGCCGCACTTGGTTACACTAACGATACCATCCGCCAGAAGTTCACCGGCTATGAACGCGACACCGAAACCGACCTCGATTTTGCGCAGGCGCGTTACTATAAATCAGCACACGGGAGATTCACGTCTGTTGATCCGATTTACATTACTAAGGAAAGATTAGTTGATCCGCAAGGGATTAATCTTTATTCCTATGTCAGAAACAATCCTTTAGCTTACATTGACCCAACAGGTGAATACTTTGTTGGGACAGATGGCAAAAGAGTTGAATACGAAATTAAAGACGGAAAAATCGTATTCACAAGCAATAACGCTTCAAAGGATTTGCAACGGCTGGCAGATTTGATCAACAAATCCGGAAGTCAAACAGCTTTATCGCAGTTCACCGGGCTTGCCAATAACGACACTATGTTGCATTTCGAGTTTGCAAAAGGCGAAGGTAATTATGGCTTACATCGTCCTCACGATAAGGATGGAAATGTTTTGGAGTGGGATTCCGAAAATGGCAAATTCAAGGGTGATCCCGCCTACATCAAAGACAAGGATGGAAACTTCGTCTATAAGGAAGCAACAATAAGCATCTACGAAGAGAACATCGAAGGTTCTCTTAGCGGTTTGCAACAAGACCCCAGCATAAAAGACCCCAAAATGACAAAAGAAGACTTCACAGTCGCGACTTTTGGGCACGAAGGCGATCACGATCTGAATGTAAAAGCCATCGCCACGATCAAGAAAAGACAAGACGGCGGTGACAAGTATAACGTGCGAAAAAAGGTTGAAAAACCTGCGTACGATGTAACATTCAAAATCCTCAAAGAAATCAAAAAAGCAAGAGGGAGAAACTGAGGTGAGATTATGAGTAGATTTCTTTGGGTAAGCATATTTATATTGGCTTTTACTTTCACCTCAAACGGGCAGGTGAGAAACGAGTGCTCAGCCAATTCTGATAAGCTATACGACAGAAAAAAGACAATCAAACAACTCGCTAAAACACTTAACAAGTCCATTCCCGAGCGGAAGGATGTCTATAGAACTGGATATGACGTTACTGAGGATGGGAAAAGTCCAGCAGGTTTTTTTATTTACGATCTAACAGACCCTTCGAACAAGGACATCACGTCAACAGGTTGCATTGAGTTCGAGAAAGACCACATCTATCATTTTGCCCCATTTGATTACGCTTTTTCTCTTAGCCATATTGCCATCTTGGAAAATGGAAAACTAAAAATCTTCAAATCCATTAATTGCAAAGACAGAGGCGACAGGCTCGAAGATGTAATAGCCTATCTAAATCAAAGATTGGCAAATGACAAAAACAAAGATGAAATCCTTGATCGAGTGAAAAACTACAGAAAATACGGAAAGTATTACAAAATGGATAACTACTCAACGCTTGTTTGCCAACAAGTCGGCGAAAGTAAAGAATGAATATCTTGACGTTCATCAACATTATTTGTACTAATCAAGACTGGGTCTGACAGTTGAGTAATTTTCAGTGGCGGCGGGTGAAAAAGATCGTCCCCGGAACCGGTGAAGTAACGATCTTCGTCTACGACGCCGGAGCGAAACTTATTGCTGAGTATTCGACCGTCGTCCAACCGATGAGCGATGCAAAGGTTCAATACCTAACCAATGACCACCTCGGCAGCCCGCGTATTTTGACGGATGCCAATGGACAAGTCATCAGCAGACGCGATTTTCTCCCCTTCGGCGAGGATTTAAGCATAACTCAGAGAACGACCGCGCTTTGCTACAAGCCTGACGACGTTCGGCAGAAATTTGCAGGGCATCTCAAGGATGAGGAATCCTGGCTTGATTTCGTGGAAGCTAGGATGTATGCGAATCATCTTGGGAGATTTACCTCGGTCGACTCAGTTGGGCCGGATTTGAAAAACCCACAGACTCTCAACAAATATCAATACAGCCTTAACAACCCCATGCGGTATGTAGATAGAAACGGCAAGTATGAAGAAGATGTTCATCGCGAGCTGACCGCTGTTCTGGCGTACGCCGCTGGATTCTCTGCAAAGCAGGCTGAAGTGATCGGACGAGCCAATCAGTGGGTGGACGACAATCCTGAGACCAATCCAGAAGTAATCACCAACGTGCGAGCCAGGCGTGATTATCACTTTACAATAGGAGACCAGCGGGATAGGCTTTGGGGCGATTTTGAGCATTATGTCAGAAATGGAAGTAATGGAGATGCGTATTCGGCTCTTGGAACTTATTTGCACGCTTACCAAGATTCATATTCTCATGAGGGATTTAATCCTGTAACCGGGCAGGTTGCTTCGGGATTTCGACAGGGATTATTAACAAGTTGGAACGTCTTTTGGTCGGAGGTTCGAAAAGTCGATAAAACTAGCTTTGATCTTGAAAAGGCTGAAAGGATGGCTGAAGGTACGTTTCGTACGTTATTTCTGGCAATGTATCAGATGAAAGCAAAGGAAGCAAAATTTGGTACTTTTGCTGCGCCAATTAGCTACGACATTATACGTTCAAGCGTTGCTGCTTGGTTACGGGCAACAAATGTTCGCGACAAGGCCAAATATCTTGACGAGATTTATAGGAAAATCGAAGTTGAACGAAAAGATTGGAAGAAGAAGCGAAAGAAAAAGCTCGTCAACAACTCAGACATTAAAATGCCAAGAGTTTTGTAGCACAAATTATCATTTTGGTATGAAGAGGCTTATAGCCATACTCACTTTTTGCGTTTTCTATACATTGGGTTACATTGTGCTGGCTGTTGGTAACATTAATCCTGAAGGGACGGGGACCGCTTTTTTCCTGATGCCTGTGATAACGTGGCTGCTGGTGCTTATGGCGTTTATTCCAATCATCGGGCCTCCCAGGTCAAGAGATAGAGTGTTTTTCTTTGTTACATTGGTTGTTCATTATGTTGTTACCGCTTATCTGCTTCTCACTTTCCAAGAAGAGCCATACAAAGGAGAAAGTCGCCTGTTACGAACATGGGAGATTAATCGAAACTGGGTATTGCTGACAATTTCTTGGTACTTTATTGGGCAACTGATCTTATGGGGTCTGTTTGTCGTAAAACAGAGAGCGAAGCATAAAGAAATAAATGTTCAGCTATCATAATCTTTTCGACGTTCTAATCGACCGATCCGAGGGGGAATCGGGGTCAGGCCTACTTTCTTGACGATTCTTGCGATCATCGCAGTCGCTCGAGGACATCATCGGCTATCCTTCATAATTCGCCGTCTTGTTTGATGCGTGAAAGGGCCGCGTCGTGGCGGCTGCTGATGGCGGCGATGCTGAGCCCGGTGATCTCTGAAAGCCTCTTAGTGTTCAGGCCCGCCCGTCTACCGGTCAGGATCAGTATTTCCCTCGCCGTAACGAGGCCGCGTCCTTTCGCTTTGCTGCGGATGTCCTCTCGCCGGACGTCACAGAAACTCTCTACCGCGGACACGAGATCATCGGCCAACGGCCTGGGAAGAAACGTAGAATCGTCAACAAAGCAGGCCTGACCCCTATTCTGTGCGACGCAGAATAACGGGAATGTGTTGAGTCAGACGATCACAGTTCCGACAGTCGGAGCGAATAACGGTTTTACGGCGGTGCAGAATTATTCGTATGACAGTTTGAACCGATTAAAATCGGCGGTCGAAAACGTCACGCCGCACGGCGGCTCGGCGGTGCAGTCTTGGAAACAGACTTACACGTTTGACCGCTACGGCAATCGGCGGTTTGATGAGCCGAATACGACGACGCTGCCGAAGAACTGCGGGACGCCTCCGAATCAAACCGTCTGTCTGGCGGACGTTCCAATCGTGAATCCGACGATCTCGACCGCCAACAACCGCCTGTCCTCGACGGGTTGGCAATACGACGCCGCCGGCAACACGACCGCCGACGCCGAAGGCCGCACGTTCATCTACGACGCGGAAAATAAGCAGACGGAAGTTCGCCAAACAGCGGGTCAACGGCTTTGCTTCTGGCTTCGCGGAGGTGTTTCAAGAGATCACGGACGTATGGATCATAAGCCGGTGGAACTTCGCGGCGGATCAAGGCAAGACGCGTGGCAAAGCCGCGCAATTTTATTTCAAAACGTTTGAAACTATCAAAGACTTTTTCGCGACGATTCAGGGCTTGGTAAAGGTAATCTATTGTGTCATCCATTATTGCCTGGAATGCGCCGAGGTGATTAAACATCACATCATATTGAGCTGCGGCGGCTTCATTTTCTGCGTAGCGCAACCTGAATTCCATTAAATCAACCGCTGTGTTGACCCGGCTTTTCGGGCCGTCTGCGTCATTAAGTCGTTTTTGCTCATCTTTGGACATCCGTTTGATCGGCGGCGGAGCAGCGTCCGGATCAAAAGGTTCATCTTGAGCTAAAACTACTAAAACAGACAGAAAAAAAGCTACAAATGCCGTGCATAATGCGAAGAGAATTCGTGTCACAGTCCAATGAAAAGTGACGGGATTGTAAAAATCGGAAGGGATAAATCGCCGTGGCATCGGAACAAAAATTATATCATCGTTGTTTGCGAGACACTATTTTTTTACTTTCGCCTGGTGTTTTTAATCGCTTTTTCCAGAGCGGGCATCCTTAGTTGAACCTTTTCAATTTCAAGAGAAAACTCCTTTGCATCAGCTTTGGCGAGAAATTTTTGATAGTTAGCCATTGCGTCCAGGTATTCACCCAAACGGTCGTGGATGATCGCCAGAAAGTAGTAGATTGCCGGTGCCGGATTTGGCCGCTCTGACAACAGGTTAAATTCTACTTTTGCCTCCGGCAAACGATTTGCCTGAAAGAGAGCGGTCGCAAGGTTTGACCGCACAGTCATATTTTCCGGATCAACGGCCAGTAATCTGCGCAAAAGATTTATTGCCTCTTCATAACGCCTGGCCTGAACGAGAGCGGCGGCAAATCCTGCGGCAAATCGGATCTCACGCGGGTTTTCCTGATTAGCACGGCGGCAGTACTCCAAAGCCTTTGACGGATCACGTGTTCTGTATGCCTCGCAAAGTCGCCCGAGAGCCTCGATATTTTTTGGATCGCTTTCCAGTGTTTTTTCAATGGCCGGAAGATCATCAGAAGCTGCTATCCTGATTGTATTCAGAAGTTTAGCGGCTTCGGGCAACTTGTCCGCAAGCTTTTCCAAAATTACTATGGCAGCATCTTTGCGGCCTTGAGCAAGGGCGATTTTGCCTGCAATTAAATCTGATTCGAGCAAAGAGCGGCCGGAGGCTCGGATTGCTCTTAGATAATTTTCTGCTTTTTCGGGGTCATTTACCGCAAGTGAAGCGTTTGCAGCAGTCAGGGCAGCAGAAAGCAATTGCGGATCAATAGATAAAGCGCGCTCGGCACTTTGCAAAGCACCGCGCGGATCGTCGAGGCGTAATTGAACGGAAGCTCTCGCGCTGAGTAAAATTGCGGTCGGCCTAACCGAAGTTGTTGCTTGAGTTAAGCGATCAAGCAATCCGCGGAGAGTGGTTTCATCAACGTTAGTTTTTAAAAATAACTCGGTTAAAGCAGCAAGGGCAACAGGATTGCGTGGCTCATCGAGGAGGGCTTTGGAAAGAAGCCGGCGTGCCTCATCATATTGCGACTTACCGACCAGCAATGAACCAAGAGCAGCAATCGGAGGCGTCCAGTCTTCACGGAGCTCGATTGCCCGACGAAATGCACCTTCGGCCTCCTCAGTTTTGTTCAAAGACAGGTAGGCATTACCTAACTGAAATTCGGCTTCCGGGAATTCAGGTATGATTTCCAAAGCTTTTTTGTAAAGTTCGATTGCCTTGCTTAAATCACCTTTTTCGTGTGCATCTTGTCCCTGTTGGAAATATGTAACGGCTTTTTGCGTCTCCTCGTCATTCTGGCCGGCCGCCGGAACGTGAAAACTGCAAAACGCAGAAAACAAAAGAAATGAAACAGCTAAGGCCTTTTTAAGACCGGAATTCAAAAAATGACTGGGATTAACGGCGATCATCTCAAAAAACCCGATAAAAAGATACTAACATTTTTTCGGTTTTGGTTTGTTGTTAAATGCCGATATTCTTTTCCCGGCTAATAGTCTGTAATTTATCCGGCCTGGTTGCTTATGCGGTAAGGCTAGGCTAAAATTTCCATTTTGCCGGTATTCACAAGATTTACCCGGTAAACATAACATGCAGAAAGCACCACACGCCGAAATGCAACTTATTGCAGCGGACAACGCAGCCGAAAAAGAGAATCGACTGCGCCGTTTGATGCAAGAGTCTTGTGCCGTGTTGGTTGCATATTCCGGCGGAGTTGACAGTACTTATTTGGCCGCAATTGCCACGGCTGAATTAGGGGAGTTTGCCATATCGGTTTTTGCCGATTCACCGAGCGTTTCTCTTTATCAAAAAACGCTAGCCGAAAACTCGGCCAAATTATTAGGATTAAATCTATTAAAAATCCGTACACTCGAGGCCGAAAAGCCGGAATATTTGCGTAATGCTCCAGACAGGTGTTTTCATTGTAAAAGCGAACTCTATTCCAGGATTGCAGTGATAGCGCAGGAAAAGGGAATCGATGTTATCATGGATGGAACAAATGCTGATGACCTGAGTGATTACAGACCCGGCCGGGTTGCGGCAGCAGAATACCGGATACGCAGTCCTCTGGCGGAGATAGGTTTTACAAAAGACGAAATTCGCTCCCGAAGCCGTGCTCTGGATTTGCCCAGTGCAGAATTGCCTGCGGGCCCTTGCCTTGCTTCAAGAATCCCTTACGGGTTGTCTGTATCAGCCGAGCGGCTTTCACGAATAGAAAAAGCAGAAGAAGAGATCCGAAATCTTGGCTTCAAGGAATTTCGTGTCCGTCATTACGATGGATATGCCCGTGTCGAAATTGCAAAAACAGAGCTTTGCCGGGCTATTGACCATAGGATCAATGGCGAAATTAAAAGGCGGCTTATGAAGCACGGTTTCAGTAGTGTGCGGCTGGCATTGGACGGTTTCCGTTCAGGCTCGCTCAATTCTGCAATCGGTTGATTGTAATAAAGTTATTTCATTGTACCGGCTTGGTAATTCATTTTTTCTGTCAGTGCCGGTCGGTTGTGTAAAGACACAATATAATTACAAAGTAATCTAAAATTACATATTCTGGAGATTTTGAATAGAAATGGCTAATCCAATGGCTGACGAAATGCGGCGATTCAAAGGGAGCGATGAAAAAAATCCCTTTGAAGCCATGAGCGAAAGATTTGACCGTGCTGCCCAACTGCTGGGTCTGGATCCGGATCTTTATGCGGTAATGCGGGTTCCGAGCAGGGAAATCAAAGTGTATATACCCGTGCGGATGGACACAGGGCATATACAAGTGTTTGAAGGCTTCAGGGTTCAACACAATTTTGCACGCGGACCTGCAAAAGGCGGCATCCGGTACGCTCCCGACGTTACTCTGGATGAGGTAAAAGCGCTTGCGGCCTGGATGACATGGAAATGCGCCGTAGTCAACGTTCCATTCGGTGGTGGCAAAGGCGGAATAATCTGTAACCCATTACAGATGTCAGAAGGCGAACTGGAACGCCTGACGCGACGCTATACTGCTGAATTGATTGACTTTATAGGGCCGGAACGTGATGTCCCGGCGCCGGATATGAACACCAATGAGCAAACTATGGCTTGGATAATGGACACATATTCAATGCATGCCAGGCACACAGTTACGGCCGTGGTTACCGGCAAACCGGTTGCTCTTGGAGGTTCTCTTGGGCGACGCGAAGCTACCGGCCGCGGTGTACTCATCACTGTAAATGAAGCAATTAAACGATTTGGGCTGACGCCGGAGAAAACCACCGTCGTTGTTCAGGGAGCCGGAAATGTCGGAGGTATCGGAGCGCAATTGATGTATGAGGCCGGATACAAAGTCGTTGCAATCTCCGATGTCGGCGGAGGGATTTATAGAAAAGAAGGTCTTAATATCCCACATGCGTTGGAATATCTAAAGAAACACAAATCATTCGAAGGATATCCAGAGGCAGAACATGTTGATAATAAAGAACTTCTGGAAATTGAATGTGATGTGCTTGCACCATGTGCAACCGAGAATCAGATAACCTCAGAAAATGCTGACAGGATCAAGTGCAAAATACTTGCCGAAGGAGCAAACGGCCCGACGACTCCGAAAGCGGATAAGATTCTTTTTGAAAAGGGAGTGTTCGTTATTCCGGATATTTTGTGCAATGCCGGCGGCGTTACAGTATCTTATTTTGAATGGGTACAGGACAGAATGGGTTATTTTTGGACCGAAGCTCAAGTAAATGAACGGTTAGCAGAAAAAATGATAGCCAGTTTCAACGAACTCGTGCATTATGCCGAAAAGCATAATGTAGATTCGCGAACTGCCGCATATATGCTTGCCATTGACCGCGTTGCTTATGATACTCGGATGCGCGGGATTTATGCTTAGTACTTTCGCTAATTTGTTAAAAATGCTTGATTTTCGGTTAAAGTTAGGGTAATTTCTTTGAAGTATATGGCTTTACGGGCTGCAGAGATTTAAAATCAGACCGTAAATGCTCAAATTTAAGCCTGAAAAAGGTATTTTCGTGCCGGGCCTGCAAGGTTAATTTATTCTGCTGGTTCAATTTGGAATCATTGGCCTGGTATGCGATACTGACTTGAGGTTCTAATAAACTGAAATTCGGCCTTTGGCTATTTGCTAACAGAGACTGAACTTAATCTTTTGATTTTCGGCGGAGGAATATGATGAAACTCGCTTACAGAGTATTTATTTCTTCCCTTTTCTGCTTGGCTCTTGCTGCTGTTGCATTTGCACAGTCAACTGCGACGGCTGATCCTTCCAAGCGTTCTGGGAAAGATGATAGGAATACGGCACCGACGATCGGTACCGGTGGAGCAATGGGAGGCCCGACCGGGCTATTCACGGTCTATGACGGCCAGACGCTGCGCAGGGGCGAATATACTTTCAGCGCCGCTTACAGCAACTTTGACAGAGACCCCGGAAATGCTGATTTTACCGAAGTACCGTTAAGCTTCCAGGTCGGCGTCACCAATAATATTGAATTGTTTTTTAATACTGACGGTTACAGAGCGGTAAAAGTCAATTCGCCGAGCAATCTTTCGGCCTTTTACCTGCCAAATTCCCGGGTTAGGTTTAACGGTGTTTTGACCAGCGGCCCGGCCATAATACTTGGCCCGTCAGGTCCCGGAAACGGCCCGCTTGAACTAGCCTCTGTATTTCGGCCGGCAGGCACGGCACCTTTTGTCCAGTTTCCTTATGTTAACGGCAGCGCCGGTAACTTTGGATTCCCTCCGGGATTTTTCTCCGGACCGCTTTTCGGATATCCGGCAGGGACGTTCCCGCTGATTTCTACACCGATTGCCAATAGCAACGGAGCGGCGAATTTCCCGGGTCTGGGGTCTATCTACGGCAGCATCCTTCCGGGTATAGTATTCCAAACAGCCTGTTTTGGCGGTACAGGTTCAAACTGTGCCGGTGGAACTGTTTATCCGACGGTTTTCACTGCGGCCCCGAGTTATCTGCCCGATGCCCCGTTTATCAACCGCACTTATGGCGAATCATCGTTTAGCACCTTTACGGCAGGCGGAAAGATTCGTTTCAACAACGTAAATGATTGGTGGGGAGTCGCTTTGGTGGCAGCTTACCGGTTCTACGGCGATAGTGCGAGTGACTTTGGCGGCTTCAACCAACTCCAGCGCGGTGCAAGCCCGGGCGGAAACCGCGGTGATATTTTGATCACCGGAGCTTTCGACGGTCGCGTACGCAAATGGTGGAATATTGCAGCTAACGTTGGTTACCACTGGAACAGCAGCGTCAAAGGCGATTTTCCGGGCGGAACATTCACACTGCTTGATCGTCCCGATGAGTTGCTGCTTTCCGTCGGTACCGATTTTCCTGTTAACAAATACTTCCAGCCTATCGGAGAATTTCGTCACATTCGCTATGTCGGCGGACGGACGCCCAACGCCTTCGAAAACAATCCTTATGAAGGTTTGATCGGCGCCCGCATCTTTCCGGCTCGCTGGTTCGGATTTAGCTTCGGCTATCGCTACCATTTCAATCAGCAGGATCGTGACAGCTTTGACGACGACAAATTTACGGCCTCGGCACTTGTGCCTTGCACACCCGGCGGTCCGACTCAAGGCGGCGGCAGTTGTCCGCAAAGTGGCTTCTTCGTTTCACGAAGCACGGTTGATGGCATCCCGAATGGTTTTGCTCCCTCGAGCGATCCGCATGGATTCCTTTTCCAGGCGTTCATCGGACGTCGTAATAAACGTCAGAACGAAATTGAAAATAAACCTGCTGACGTAACGGCGCTTACACTTAGCGATGAAGTTATTAAACTTGGCTGCCCGGCCGGACAGGTTCCGCGTGAAGGACAGTCCTGCAATGAAAGCACATCGGTTCAGGTTAACACCACGGCGGTTGATCCTGAAAACGATGTTCTTACTTATAATTACACGGTTTCCGGTGGCCGAATCGTAGGCAGCGGCTCAAACGTTACCTGGGATCTTAGCGGCCTGCAACCCGGCACTTACACAATTACTGCCGGGGTAGATGACGGATGCGGACTTTGCGGTAAGACACAGACCAAGACTGTAACAGTCGAGGCTTGCGATTGCGTTGTACGTTGCTCTTGCCCGACGCTTTCGGTCAGCGGCCCTGCAGGAATCACTTCACCCGGTGAAACCATGACCTTCACGGCTACGGCTGCCGGTGGTACGCAGGCAAACATTACTTACAACTGGTCAGTATCTGCCGGTACAATCGAATCCGGACAAGGTACGCCGAGCATCACGGTTCGAACGACCCGCGATATGGCCGGCAGCAGCGTCACTGCTACCGTAGAAATCGGCGGCTTGGATCCTGCCTGCAATTGCCCGCGGACGGCTTCCGAAACTGCAGGTGTTGCACCAAAACCGGATGCAGTAATGATCGATGAATTCGGTAAGCTGCCGAACGACGATATCCGCGGACGTCTCGACATCTTCTTTGCCGAACTTTCGAACAACCCCGGCAACCAGGGCTACATAATCAATTATGGTACGCCTAAGGAAATTGCTGCTCGTGAAAAACTGATCACGAACCACATCAATTTCCGTAAGTTTGACCGCAGCCGAATCACTATCGTAAATGGTGGTGCTTCACCTGACGGCACGGTACGTACCAAGCTCTATCGTATCCCGCCGGGCGCGGATACGCCCAGCCGGTAGGCTTAGCTCCCCTGTTCAAAAGAACGGGGACATTAATCGGAAAAAGGCCGTTCAATAGAGCGGCCTTTTTCCATATTTGCTCAGGTTCATTCAAATGTAACTTTTATGGACTTAATGTTTTGCCTTAACTTTTTCGAATTTGTTATTATTTGAAGTGTGACGGCGGTTAAATCTCTTTTTCTCTGGCAAAAGATGGGCTGATTATTTCATCTAAGTCAACAATGCGGAATCTATTCTCCGCAAACCGTTTTACCAATTTGCCATCCATCATCCTAAATTGTTTAGACAGGTGAGTATTATGATCAAAAAAGTCCGATTGTCTTTAATCACCGGTATTGGTTTGCTTGCGGCACTGGGTTTTCTTTTATTTTACCGCTCGTTTGTGCAGGCCGATAATATCTCAAATGCCACAGGAAATGTTTTTATTGATCCCGCCAACAGAGGCATCTGGTCAGTTATAGGCCCAATCGGCGGTGATGTACGTTCCGTAGCCATTGATCCGAGAGACAAGGACAAGATCTATATCAGTACAATGGACGGCCAGATCCATGTTTCGGTTGACGGCGGGAAAAACTGGCGAATGCTTGTAAGGTTTGACCGGCCACAATTGATTTTGGATCAATTAATGGTTGATGCCGTTGACTCGAGGTTCATCTACGCATCAGGTCACCGGGGTAATTTACCCGGCGGATTTTTCCGTTCGACCGATGGAGGGGCAACTTGGAAAGAAGCCAAAGATCTGAAGAATGAAGCGATTCATGCAATGACGCAGGCCGCCGCAGATCCTAAAACACTCTTTGTAGGCACAAAGACAGGTATTTTTATCTCACGTGACCGTGGCGAATCATGGTCAAAGATTGAATCGCCGGAATCTCCTATCAATCTGAATTCACTCGCCGTCGATCCAAAAGATATATCCACAATTTATGCCGGAACCAGCTGGAGACCATACAAATCCACGGATAACGGCAAAAGATGGCGGCTCATAAAAAACGGGATGATCGACGATTCGGATATTTTTGCAATAACGATAGATTCACGTGACAATTCTCATATTATCGCTTCGGCCTGCAGCGGCATCTATGAATCATTCAATGCTGGTGAAAACTGGAAAAAAATACAGGGAATTCCATCAACTTCTCGCCGTACACGTGATATTTTACAGCATCCGACACGTCCCGGAACGATATATGCGGCAACAACTGAAGGTTTCTGGATGACAACAAACGGCGGTGCGAGCTGGGCTTTGACTCTGCCAAAAACATTTGAAATAAATTCGGTGGCGGTTCATCCGGATGCTCCTGACCGTGTATTTGTGGGTACTAATAATTACGGCATCTGGGTGTCGAATGACGGAGGAAAGACATTCGCACCGACAAATAACAGCTTCACCAGCCGTTTAACATATTCGGTCGTAGCTGATGTAGAATTGCCGGATCGCTTATACGCAACTACCCTGAACACCTCTTCCAGCGGTGGATTCTTCTTTTACAGCTCGGACGGCGGTAAAAACTGGTTACAGGCTCGTGGTATAGATGTTAACCGCGATACACCTTATGCGATTCTGCAAGATCCAATCAATCCGAATCTGATATATCTTGGAACAAATCGCGGGCTGTTTCGTTCTCTGGATCGTGGTGCTAGTTTTTCTCAGATAGTCGGAGCAAAAGTACCGGTTCGTAGATCTGCCCCGGTCGTGCGCCCGCCGGTCCGCGGCAAAACCCCTGTTAAAAAAACCGTTTCGGTTGAGCCGGTTTCGGCTGCCCCGAAACTGATACCGACATTGACAGATACAGTCAAAGTGCTGGCCTTTACTGCGGATAACAAATCCGGGATACTTGCGGGTACGGATAAGGGTTTGTTTCGGTCATATGATGTATCTAAAGGATGGGAACCGATCAATTTTGGCAGCGGACTTGACCAAAACGTTTTCGCTATACATGTAAACCAATCTTCTCCCGGGACGATATGGGTCGGTACAGCTCGTTCGGGTGTTATTTTTTCTCACGATAACGGGAATACCTGGCAAAAGACAGCCGCTGCTCCTGACAATGTACCGGTCAGTTCAATTACCAGCGATCCGAAACGGCCGGATTATATATATGTCGGTACTATTCAGGCCTTTTACCTAAGCCGTGATGGCGGTAAAACCTGGATGAGACGCGGAGGCAACCTGCCACTTGGTAATTTTACCTCGATTCTGATTGATCCGAACGACACGGATACAATCATTATTTCAAGCGCACTGGAGACCGATGGAGGGATTTTTATCTCTGAGGATGCAGGAATGAAGTGGCGTCGTTTCGATTCAAAAGAGTTCAACTTACCGACGCGGCGAATCTGGTCGCTTATCTTTGATCCTTCCAATCCCCGAAGAATGTATGCCGCAACCCATTCATCCGGCATTTATCGGATCGAACGAGCCGGAGAAAATACGGCGGCCAATTCTAAACCTGATAATTCCAATTAAGCACATACAGGAATTAATAAATTAAATAGCCCCGCAATCCTGTGGTTTCGGGGCAATTTTGTTTCCGGTTTGAACAATTGGTCTGCCGTTCTATAATCAAGAGTTCAGGAGAGAAATTTCAGATATGCACGAAATTGCCTGTCGCGGCCCACAGGGAACCGTTACCGTAAAAGCTGACAGCCTGCCATTTGAAAGATTGCCCGGGCAATCGAACCTTTTTCTGCAATATCTGAAGAATCCGGAAAGCCTGAAACGGTATTATCCCAACGCAATTAACTCGCGGATTGATATATCAGATCGCATTCGTGACGTACTGGACAATTATTCGGCAGATCGTGATGCATTGTGCGATGCTCTTGCTGCAACTAATCGCAACTTTGGAGCTTTTCCCAAAACGTTTGAAAATATCGAATTACTTCGGCAGCCGGATACGATTGCCATTGTTACCGGACAGCAGGCAGGACTTTTTACAGGTCCGCTTTATACGATTTACAAAGCACTATCGGCCGTGAGGATGGCAGAATGCCTCAGATTATCCGGCGTTAATGCCGTGCCTGTTTTCTGGGTTGCGACGGAGGATCATGATTTCGAAGAGGTATCGCGGGCGTCATTTATCGATAAATATGGTTCACTTTCTGCAGTTAAAGCCGAACCTGCACATTGCCATGAGAATTTACCCGTAGGCCATATTCGACTGGATGAAAGCATCGGACAGACGCTGGATGAACTTTTCAGACAATTGCCAGCGACGGAATTTACCGTTTCACTAAAAGACTTGCTTAACAGCACCTGGTATTCCGGTAGATATTTTGGCGACGCATTTGGTGAAATGCTTACCCGGCTGTTAGGTAATTATGGGCTTATCCTTCTTTGTCCGATGAATTCTGAGCTAAAGAGGCTTGCAGCACCGATTTACGTCAAGGCAATCGAGAAATCATCTGAGATAGTGGAAGCACTTGTCAAAAGAAGCGGCCAATTGACAGCCGAAGGTTTCCCGGCTCAGGTTCATATAACCGAGGATTATTTTCCTCTGTTCTGGCAAGCGAACGACGATACCCGAAATGCTTTGAAAAGAAGCAGTGACGGCACTTTCAGGACAAAGGACGGCCTAAAGGAATTTACACTGCAGGAACTGGCAAACCTTGCCGCAAGTGAGCCGCAGCGATTTTCGCCAAGTGTTGTCCTGCGATCTGTCGTGCAGGATTACATTTTGCCGACGCTGGTATATTTTGGCGGTGCGGCTGAAATTGCATACTTTGCGCAAAGCTCCGAAGTCTATCGTGTGTTGGAGCGGCCGGTAACTCCCATATTTCATAGACAGAGTTTTACTTTCATCGAGCCCAGACATTCCCGTACTATGCGGCGCTATGGGCTGGATTTTATTGATCTGTTCCGAGGTCTGGATGCGCTTTTGCCTGAAATTGTTGAAAAGCATTTTGATCGCGAGACGGGCCGGCTTTTTGCTGATGTTGAAGAGAAAATCAATACAGAATTACGTCGACTCGATGAGCGGCTGGCAACAATTGACCCGACACTTGCCGAAAATCTTGCAAAACGTCGGAGGAAAATCCTCTATCATATCGCAGCTCTTCGGCATAAGTTCCATCGTTCGCAAATACGTCGGGACGAGACGATTCGCAATCAAATAGAAACAATGTTTTCTACTTTATTACCAAATGGAGTGTTGCAGGAGCGGGTCCTTAGCATTATTACTTTTTACAACCGTTACGGCCGGCATTTTATTGATTGGGTCTATGAAAGCATAGACCTCGACGATAAAGACCATCGGGTAGTTTATCTCTAATTTTTAAGATGGCAAAGATTCGTGTCTTACCAGAAAATCTGGCGAACCAGATAGCAGCAGGCGAAGTTGTAGAGCGGCCGGCTTCGGTCGTTAAGGAACTTATAGAAAATGCAATCGACGCAGGAGCTGCCAGAATAGAAATCGACATAGAATCGGGTGGCCGAAGGCTGATAAGAATAGCTGATGATGGTGAAGGTATGACTAGAGACGATGCTGTCCTCTCTTTTCAAAGACATGCAACATCGAAAATCAGCCGGCAGGAAGATCTGGCAGCAATTTCGACTCTTGGTTTCCGGGGAGAAGCTCTGGCGTCCATTTCCTCAGTTGCCCGTGTGGAAATGATAACAAAAACTGATCTGGATCTTGCTGCTACGCGTGTACGCATAGAGGGAGGAACGCTGCTGGATGTATCCGATGCTGCTCGTGACCCCGGCACGACGATCGCCGTGCGGGATCTTTTTTTCAATACTCCGGCACGCAGGAAATTTCTTCGTTCAGAAGCTACCGAAAATTATCACATCACGGGCATCGTAACACACTACGCTTTGGTAAATCCGGAAATTGATTTCCGGCTGACAAATAACGGCAGAAGTGTGCTCGAGACCCCTACATCGATTTCAATCAGGGAAAGAGCATTCCAGATCTTCGGCGCGCAAATTCTGGAGAGTCTGATACCAGTAAACGGCGGGCGCGAATTTGTTGCCAAGGTTAGCGGCTATGTTTCGGCTCCGCGTGAGCGAAGAACAAACCGCGATTCACAATATTTCTTCGTAAATCGTCGATTTGTCCGCGATCGGACGATAGCCGATGCACTTAGGGACGGTTATCGTTCCATATTACCTCACGGATATTTTCCTATTGCATTTCTTTTAATCGAAGTACCGGTTGAAGAGATTGATGTAAACGTCCATCCGGCAAAGACAGAGGTTCGGTTTCGCCGTCCCGATGCGGTGAAAGATGTCGTAACGGAAGCGGTCCGGGAAGCACTAGCTGCAGCCGGAATCCGTGCCGCGGCAGACGATGCGGCACCGGCTGTTCCGGTTGCGGGCAGTGTAACGTCGCAAAGTAGTCTGGTCAGGGAGCAGGAAAGGGAAATACAATCCGAATACAATGATTTACAGGAAAGCCGACAGGCATTTGTTGAGACTCTTCCCGGATTAAATACTATTGCCAAGACGCTTTTTGAAGCCGACAGCAGGCTGCTAACCGGTGAGCCGGACGACCGTGCCTCTCAGATAACAAAGCAAGATAGAGTAAACTTAGAGGAGAAGAATGAATCTCCGACTTCTGCTCTCAGTCAAACAGAATTTACCGGCCCGTACCCTACTCTACCTCCAATTGTCAATGCCGAGCATTTTCTCAAACCAACTGAACCGGAATCCGGCCGGGCTTCTCTGATAAGGGTTCTGGGTCAGCTTAACAATAGCTACATACTTGCAGCAGACAATGACGGGCTGCTTTTAATTGATCAGCATGTCGCGCATGAAAGAATTCTTTTTGATAAGTTTCGCAATAAATCCGGAAATCTTCCTTCACAAAATTTGCTTTTGCCGGAAACATTAGACCTGACGCCGGCGCAGGCAGAAGCATATGATATCTCATGCGAGGAACTGGAACTCGCCGGATTTCGGACAATGCGTTTATCGGGTAGGACAATAGCCGTCAAAGCTGTTCCGCCGGATATTCCGGCCAGTGAGGCAAAAATGCTTTTGTCTGAAATACTTGATAACGTAGATCGCGAAAGACGCGGCAGAGGTACGGCGATAATACGTGATTCGATAGCTGCTTCTATGGCCTGCAAAGCGGCAATTAAGGTTAACAATCCATTGACAACCGAAGAAATGGATTGGATTATTTCACGTCTTTTGCTTACATCATCTCCAACCACCTGCCCTCATGGTCGTCCTGTTATTTTGAGACTTTCGCTGCACGGAATCGAAAAGGCCTTTGAAAGAATTTAGGCTTGTCGAATATTTTTTAAAAAAGGCTTTCAACGATTGCAAAATTTCCATTTTCGTTTTATTTATAGTTAATCGTGGGTCGCAACAAAGTAAGCGACAAACTTAATATATTTTGAAAAAACTCTGCGGTTCTATGAATTTCAAGCCGGTCCGTCTTTGTTATGAAACGAATTAACCTGCAAAGGGCGAAGAACCAAATAGCGCGATTAAATACTATCCGCGATATCAATAAACAAATTGTCCTGAATTACATCAGGGATCGGTCGCCTATATCGAGGGCAGAAATCGCCCGGCAGACGGATCTGCATCGTTCTACCGTTTCCGTAATAGTTGGAGAATTGATTGATGAAGGACTTGTAGTTGAAATTGGTGAAGGCGACTCAACGGGCGGCCGGCGGCCAACTCTTTATCAACTGAGAACAGGCGTTCCGGCTGCTATTGGAATTGACCTTACTCCAAGAATCACAACAATTGCAGTCGCAGATCTAGCCGGAAACATACTTGACAAGGAATCATTTTCAACCTCGCCGGATATGTCCTTTATGTCTGAACAAATCATCGAACGGACAAAAAGGTTAATTTCCGGACAAACGCAAAATGATCTGGAGATCGGGATGAGTGTTCCGGGTCTGGTGGACCAGACAGCCGGGAAAATTTTTCATATTCCTTATTTTGACTGGCGAAACTGGGATATTTGTCCGCGTCTGGAGACCTCAACGGGGCTTCGGGTTACGGTTGAAAATGACGCAAATGCAACAGCTCTTGCAGAATTATGGTTTGGACAGGAACGTCTGCACCGGCCGGATACTTTTCTGATGGTGCTGGTTGGCGAGGGAATAGGAACAGGAATCATTTTTGACGGCCAGGTTTATCGTGGTGAAAAAGGAGCCGGCGGAGAATTCGGGCATATGATAGCGGGTTCTGACGCGCCGGTGGATTGCTCATGCGGCAGCAGGGAGTGCTGGGAGGCTTATGCGTCCGAGAAAGCGTTGCTTGCCCGATACAGAAACCTGCTTCAAAAGGATGAGTTAAAACAGGGACATATTGACATAAATGACATTATCGAACTTGCTTTGAACGGTGAAAAACATGCAACCGAAGCTCTTCGCGAGACAGTTCATTACCTGGGAAATGGCATTTCAAACCTCATTGTCGGCCTGAGCCCGCAAGTGGTTGTCGTAAGCGGGAAAATCACACGTGCCTGGAATCTTTACAAAGAAGAGCTGCACCGCGTTGCTGAACGAAATGTATTGGCCGGATTGCCGCAGACTGTATTGATGCCGTCCTCCCTTGGTGATTCGCCGACCTTGATAGGAGCAATCGGTCTGGTTCTTGCCAGAAAATTCAGCTCAGCAGGGTAATGTGTCAGAAATGTTAACTTGACAACCGGCAATCTGTGTAATAAAACTTTGTTGGTAAAACCGACAAACCTTGCGGTCACCTAAATTTTTATAAATCGGCCGGTCTCTCACAATGGCCATCTCCCTTTCTGTATCAGGACGATTTGCCGGTTTTCATGTGACCCTAACGGCAATAAAAACTATCATTGGAGATTCCGCTTATGATTAAATCAAAAATTTTGGAGAAAATGAGTCGGCTGGCAATCGTAGCGATATTGGTCTTTTCGGCAGTTTTAGCCGCAGATGCCCAATCTCAAGCAATGAATGGCCAAATCGAAGGCTCGGTAACAGATATCAATGGAGGAGCGATTCCATCCGTTACCATTAAAGTTATCAATATCGAGACCGGGACTGAGCGGTCTGTAGTTTCCGACAGCAATGGTTTTTATCGTGTGCCTCTTCTTCCTCTGGGAACTTACAGGGTGGTCTTTGAAGCACAGAATTTTAAGCGTCTTCAACGCGAAGGAATTACACTTTCTACCGGGCAAATAGCAACGGTCAATGGTGTTTTGGAGCCTGGGGCTGTTTCGGAAACAGTTACAATAACTTCCGATGCTCCGATAGCTGACCCGGGAAAAATCGACCTCGGCAGGGTTATTACCGCCCGCGAACTCGAAAATCTGCCGCTGGTTTCACGCAACCCTTATAACTATGCACTTTTGCAGGCAAATGTTACCGGCAGACCAAATGTGGAATTCGGGGTGCCGCGTATCAACGCCAATGGTTACACAAGGCGAACCAATTATCAGCTTGATGGCAACAACAATACACAGGCTGATCGTGGCGGTATCCGCCTGATGCCGATTTCCGACACATTCATTAGTGAAGTCCAGCTTGTAACCAATGGTTTTGCTGCCGAGTTCGGGAATACGCCAGGACTGATAATGAATGCCATTACTCCATCGGGAACAAATGATTTTCACGGTTCGGCAGGTTATCGTTTTCGCCGTACCTGGATGTCATCGCGTCCTTTCAATACATCGCCTACCTCACAAAAGCCGGAAACAAAGGTTGATGATGTTACTGTTGCAGTCGGTGGCCCGATAATACGGGATCGCTGGCATTTTTACGGCGGCTATGAATGGGTCAATCGTGATCTTGCCGGCGAGCCGCAACGTGTTATTACAATTTCCGACGCAAACAAGCAGGCACTAATCGCTGCCGGAGTCTCGCCCAATGCCTTTCCGACATCAATACCTGCTGCACAAAAAGTCAATTTCTTCATTATTCGCACAGACGCTCAGCTCAATGCGTCAAATCGTCTGACCGGTCGCTTCAATTACTTTAAAAATAATTCGCCCAATAATATCGCAGGCGGTCTCAATACGCTTGAAAGAAGTATCGACTTTCTGGACAAATCGTATTCGGTAGGACTGCAGCTGGTTTCTATACTCCCTAATAATTTTCTCAATGAGCTCCGTTATCAGTTTGCAAAACGCGATTCAAGGAACGTAGCGAATTCTAATTCAGGAACCGGACCAAGTATTGTAATTACCGGAGTAGCAAACTTCGGTGCACCTGAAAATGACGATACGATTGCCCCGCTTCAGGTTACCAATCAGATTCAGGACAACGTAACCTGGACAAAGGGAAATCATGTAGTCAAGTTCGGATTCGGTTTCAATAAAATTGACGACACCAGGCGGTCAGCTGTCTTTGCCCGATATGTATTTCCAAGCATTGCCGCCTATGTTGCTGCCAAAAACGGCACTGCTCCGAAGGGGTACACCAATTACGTCGAGGCCTTCGGTAATCCTGACATAAAATACAACTCTGTTTTTTACAACTTTTTCGTTCAGGATGACTGGAAGATAACGCGCAGGCTGAAATTGAATTACGGACTTCGCTATGATCTTTACGATGTCCCGGATGCAGACCCGTCATCGCCTTTTCCGGCTTCGCAGAAAGTTAATGTCGACAAAAACAACTTTGCGCCACGGCTCGGACTGGTCTATGGAGTTCGTGAAGGGAGATTGCCCGGAGTTTTTCGTGCAAGCGCCGGTATTTATTTTGATACCGTTTACCTGGATTTTTACCAACGCGCACTGCTGAATAATGGATCAGCAAAGTTTTTTAACTTTACGTTTGCTCCGTCGTCACCAGGCTCACCGAATTTCCCAAGCACTCTCGGGTCTCTTCCTCCCGGAACCACTCTTCCGACACAAAGTATCGAAACAATAGCTCCTGACTTCGAGAATATGTATGCAATGCATGCAAATGCTCAATATGAGCAGGCCATTTCAAATGATATGTCCTTTACTATTGGATATATTCATTCGAGCGGGCGTCACATTCCGCTTTACCGACAGATAAACCGCATCAATCCAATCGGAACATTGGCAGACGGACGGCCTATCTTCAGTAACTCGATTAATTCATTAACCCGGCTTGATCCGCGTTTCAACAATATCTTGATGGCTGAAGCGGCGGGCAACTCCAACTATAATGCGCTAACCTTACAGTTCAATAAGCGGTTCTCACAAGGTTTTCAGTTTTCGGCAAATTATACGCTGTCGAAATCTACTGATGATGCGCCGGAACAGAATCTTGTCGCGACACAAGTGGGAAATCTGGTAGTTCAGGATCCGACAAATCGCAAACGTGATTTCGGTCCGTCTTTGGCCGACCAGAGACACACATTTAATATGACGTTTGTCGGACGCCCGAATTTCAATTTCTCCAGCAAAGCGTTGCGTTATATAGTGAATAACAATCAGGTCAGCTTTATCGCTACTGCAAATAGCGGCGAAAGATATAATATTATTGCCGCTACGGACATCAATGTTGACGGATTTACAGGTTCCGATAATCCGGTAGGAATCGGCCGCAATTCCGGAACAACACCAAAGCAGTTCAACGTTGATATGAGATATTCGCGATTTTTCAATTTTACCGAGAGGTATAAATTGGAAGCATTCGTCGAGTTTCTTAATGTCTTTAACATCAACAGTGTCTTTCAGATAAACAGTCTGACAGTTACGACCGATGCGCAGGGAAACCCGACACAGGCTTTGCCTACGCATAAAAACAGACCGGTAACATCGTTAGACAGCCGACAGGCACAGATCGGATTGAAGTTTATCTTCTAGGCACCGGTTGTCACAAAACAGATGGATGCCCGGATTTTATACGCTCCGGGCATCCAATGCCTCAGGAACACAGTCAAATCAAATATGCGAGATGAAAATAAGCCTGAAGTTCCGAATGTGGAAGAATATCCGGAAGATTGGTGGTACAAGGTTTATGCAGCCGTTTTGGTCATAAATGTGCTGGTTATTTACCTGCTTTGGGCTTTTTCCCGATACTTTTCGGAGTAAACCACTTACATTAAATGAGATTTCTCGATTGGGCAGTAGTTGTTGCTTATCTGGCGTACGTTATCTGGGACGGCATCCGGATGACGAAGCACTCCGGCAATGTAGAGGGCTATTTTCTCGCTAATCGCAGTTTACCATGGTGGGCTGTTGGCCTTTCTGTAATGGCAACGCAGTTGTCGGCAATTACTCTGGTTGGCACCACAGGACAGGCTTATGCAGATGGAATGCGGTTTGTCCAGTTCTACTATGGATTGCCATTAGCAATGGTGATTTTATGCATAACTGTCGTTCCGTTCTTTTACCGTGCGAAAGTTTACACTGCATATGAATATCTCGAACGCCGTTTCGATGCCAAGACACGAAGCCTCACGAGTTTTTTCTTTTTGATATCGCGCGGTTTGGGAGTTGGGGTAATTATTGCGGCTCCTGCTGTCATACTCTCGATCGTACTTGGTTGGAGCGAGGTCATAACAATTTTCGTCATCGGAATGTCAACGACTATTTACACAATGGTTGGTGGCGTCCAGGCCGTAACCTGGACTGACGTCAAACAGATGACGATCATTTTTTTGGGTCTTTTTGTCTGTATTTTCGTAATTGTTTCACAGTTCCCCGAACATGTAGGTTTGACTGACGGCCTCTACCTTGCCGGAGCGGCCGGTAAATTGCAGACCGTTGATTTCAATTTTAACCTCAAGGAAAAATATACCTTCTGGTCGGGTACAATCGCCGGGCTCTTTCTTTTCCTGTCATATTTCGGATGTGATCAGAGCCAGGTGCAACGTTTTTTGACTTCTAAGTCTATCGGCGAAGGAAGGACTTCATTATTGATGAGCGCCTTCCTGAAAATTCCGATGCAGTTTATGATCCTGCTCATCGGTGTTCTGGTGTTTGTATTTTATCAATTTGCAACGCCGCCGATGATTTTCAATCCCGTCGAAGCTCAAAAGATTAAAAACGCTCCTCAGTATCAGCAATTGCAGAAGGATTTCGAAATGGCGCACTCAAGCAGGGAGTCCGCTGCACTTGCCTTTATTGAAAATCGTAATGCCGAAAACCGCGCAGCTTATATCGAAGCAGATGCGCGATTCAACGACGCACGGAAAAACGCGGTTGAATTCGTTAAAAACTCGACCAGCAACTCCAGTTTTAACGATGTCAACTACGTTTTTCCGTCGTTCGTTGTGTCAAATATGCCTTTGGGAATAGTCGGCTTGATAATAGCGGCTATTTTCGCCGCTGCGATGTCTTCAATTTCTGCAGAACTAAATGCGCTTGCAACTGCTACGACAATAGACTTTTACCGCCGGCACTTTCAAACCGACGCCGATGACAGGCATTATGTTCGCTTTGGCCGGATCGCCACGTTTGTTTGGGGACTATTTGCGTGCGTTGTTGCTACCTATGCTACTAATCTTGGTTCACTTATTGAAGTAGTCAATAAGTTCGGATCCTTTTTCTATGGTTCTTTACTTGGCGTTTTTGTCCTGGCAATCGGCGTAAAGCGTGCCCGTGCACGCGGAGCCTTCTTTGGCTTGTTGTTTGGGATTATATCTGTGTGGATAGCAAGCCGATACACAGACATCGAGTTTCTCTGGTTCAACGTTGTTGGATGTTTGGTAACGGTTATTGCAGGTTACCTGATATCTCTGACTGAAAAATCTCTTCAAACCTCAGAAGAGCAATAATTTTTTGGCGTGGTTAATACCCTATGAAAGACAATATTTCACTCGCTCGGCGACTTGCCGCATCATTTATCATTGTTACGCTGGTTTCAGTTTTCCTTTTGGGAATCACGCCACCTGCTATACAGAGCCAGGTTCGCCCCGTTTATGATTACGGTGCACTCGGACTCGGCCAGCTGCTTAAACGTCTTCAAACAACGGCAAGCGTACTCCACACGGGTGCTCATCCCGACGATGAAGACTCCGGATTGCTGGCATATCTCGCTCGTCAGCGACAGGCGCGAACGGCATATCTGGCATTAAACCGCGGAGAAGGAGGCCAGAATGTCATTGGACCGGAACTATTCGAACCGCTGGGAGTAATCCGGACAGAAGAGCTTCTACAAGCAAGAAGGCTCGATGGCGGAGAACAATTTTTCACACGTGTAATGGACTATGGTTTCTCCAAGAAACGCGAGGAGGCGGCGCGCATATGGGGTGAAAGGGAAGTTTTGGCTGATATGGTACGTGCAATCCGCCTCTTTCGCCCGCTGGTTCTTATTGCCCGATTTACGGGCACTCCGGCCGATGGACACGGACAGCATCAATTAGCCGGCTATTTGACACCTATTGCATTCAGGCTCGCGGGAGATCCGAAAGAATTTCCCGAACAAATTGCAGAAGGACTGGAGCCCTGGCAACCTTTGAAACTTTATGTCTCACAGAGTTTTGTAAATAATCCTGCAAATCAACCAACATTATTCATTGATACGGGCGAATATGATCCCCTTATCGGAAGGTCCTATTTCGAAATTGCAATGGAAGGCAGAAGCCAGCACAAGTCACAGGAAATGGGAATGCTAGAATTGCGCGGAAAACAGACTTCCGGCATCCGGCTGCTTGAATCAAGTGTATCATCGGCAGTTAATGACAGTGACGTTTTTACCGGGATTGATACCTCGATTAAAGGAATTGCAAGGCTTGCGGGAGATTCCTCGCAGCCCTTTGCGGAAAAGCTCGCAAAGTTGCAATCAACTGCTGAGGAGGCACTAAGTTCTTATGACGTCTATCATCCGGGGAAGCTTATTCCGATACTCGCGAAAGGTTATCGTGAAGCAGTAGATGCTGAATGGTCAACCAGAAATCCAACGTCGAAATGGTATTGCAGACAAAAGCAAGCAGAATTTGCCAGAGCACTGCAAGTTGCCGCAGGCGTAGTCGTTGATGCCTTAGCCGATTCTGAAACCATTGTTGCGGGGGAATCACTTAATGTTGCGGTCAGGGTTTTTGCTCCAGGCCAAACGGATATTACATTGACCGAAACTAAAATTGACACGCCAAACGGCTGGCAGGTAGAGCCCGGCGACGAGCCGCAGCAGGAGCCGATTTCCGGATTTCGGCCGCTTCGAGAAGAACCGCTGGCAGCGCGGTTTTTCAAAGTCCGATCATCACCAGAGACAAGTCCGACGCAGCCTTATTGGTTGGACTTACCCAGACGTAATTTCACCTTCGATTGGTCACAGGCAGGCAATGCAAAAAATTATCCGTTTGCAAAGCCAATTCTGTCCGCCAGAGTAAAGATAAAAATCGGCGGAGAAGAGATTGAGGTTGCGCAGCCTGTAGAATACCGTTTTGCCGATGATATTCGTGGCGAAATCCGACGGTACGTTAACGTCGTTCCGGCTTTAACTCTTAATCTGGAATCAGATTTATTGATAGCGCCGACATCGGCCGGGACAAAAACTTATAAATTAGTGATGTCCGTAAAAAACAATAGCAGTTCGGTTTCAAAAGGTATTGCAGGTATTGAAGTTCCGAAAGGATGGAAAATCGTACCTGATAACGCAAACTTTGAACTGCTTCGTAAGGGAGACAAGACTGCTCTGACATTTGAACTTACAATCCCGCCAGGTGAGAAAACCGGTTCCTATTCACTTCGGGCTTTCGCAAGTATGAGCGGCAAACAATTCGACAATGAAATATCTGAAATCTCCTATCCACACATTCAAACGCACCGAATCTACAAGAAGGCTAATGTTAAAGTTCAAGTTCTTGATTTGAAAGTTGCTCCGGTAAAGGTCGGTTATATTATGGGAAGCGGCGACAAGGTGCCCGATGCTATAAGACGTATGGGTCTTGACGTAACTTTACTGGACGAAAAGGATTTATCTACAGGTAATCTGAATCGTTTTGATGTAATAGTAGTCGGTATCAGGGCATCACAGGTTCGTCCGGATTTTGTCGCCAATAAAGGACGGCTTCTTGAATATATGAATAACGGCGGCACATTGATTGTGCAATATCAGCAGCAGGAATATATTCGGCTCAATTTGCCACCTTACCCGGCCAAGATGGATGGCAATTTCCGTGTCGTAGATGAAAATGCTCCGGTAAAAATTCTCGTGCCCTCACATCCTGTTTTCAATTTTCCAAACAAAATATCGGATGATGACTGGCAAGGTTGGGTACAGGAAAGAAATCTTTACGGCTTCACGGACTTCGATCGTTCGAAATACACACCGTTGCTTGAATCACATGATGAGGGCGAGCCGGAAAGAATTGGCGGAATGGTATATGCCGAATTTGGAAAAGGACAGTATCTTTATACCTCCTACTCCTGGTTTCGGCAACTTCCGGCCGGTAATCCGGGAGCATATCGAATCTTTGCAAATATCCTGAGTTTGCCAAAGGCATCAAATCGACCTAAGAAAGTAAATGAGTAAAAAAGACGAAAAGTTCCCTGCAGAAGCCTATAAAAAAAATGTGCTCGCTGAATGCTTTGCTGATGCAAAAGAATATTTCTTTGATGAATATCAGCAGGTTGATCTAGCATATGCGGTAATGCTGGGCGAGCAGGGAATTATCACAACTGATGAAAGAGCAGCAATACTTCGTGCACTGACAACTCTTGATTTTGAAGCATTAAAGGCTGCGGACTATGATGGTACGTTCGAAGATTTCTTTTATCTTCGTCAACGCGAAATATTGGCAAATTGTGATCCGGACATAGCCGGCAAGCTGCACACCGGGAGAAGTCGAAATGATATTGACGTTACAATCTACAGGTTGCGGTTAAGAAAAGAAATCCTTCCATTGATTGATTCCGCCATTGATTTAAAGTCAGTACTCCTGGACCTTGCGGGCAGACACATTGATACCCTGATGCCTGCATATACGCATACACAGCCGGCCCAGCCTACAACTATTTCGCATTATCTTTTGGCGATGGCCGAAAACATTGGCCGTGATATCCTGCGATTGCAGAGGGCATTTGAAAATATGAATTTCTGCCCGCTTGGTTCCGGCGCGATTACAACCTCCGGTTTTGCAATAAGCCGGCATCGTCTTGCGGAACTGCTTGGCTTTACAGGCCCAACGGTTAATTCCTACGGCTCTATTGCGTCTGTTGATTATTTTACAGAGGCACTTGGAGCAGTCGCGGCGCTTTTGGTAAACGTCGGGAAATTTGCTCAGGAATTTCTGCTGATGGCAATGGTTGAGTTTGGAGTTATTCGCCTGCCGGATGGTTATGTGCAGGGATCTTCTATAATGCCTCAAAAAAGGAATCCGGTTGCGTTGGAGCATATAAGGGCAATTGGCAGCAAGGCCCTCGGGCAGGCGCTTTCGGTATTTACCGCCGTTCATAATACACCCTTTGGAGATATCAATGATGTCGAAGATGATCTGCAGCCATTGATTTACCGGGCTGTCCGTGATGCAAATCGGGCTGTTAGTCTTTTTTCAAATACGCTTCGCTCCGCTGAGTTCGATATTGAAAAACTACGAAAAAAGGCAGGTGAGGATTTTATAACCGTAACGGAATTAGCAGATACTATCGTCAGAAAAGAAGGATTGTCATTTCAGATAGCGCATCGTTTAGTCGGAAATGCAGTAAAGTCTGCCATTGCTGCCGGCAGTAACATTACACCTGAAATACTGCGCCGTGAGGCTGAGTCTGTCCTTAACCGGCCGCTTAGGCTCACGGATGCTGAAATCGGGGAAGCAATTTCGCCTGATAATTTTGTTAACGTAAGAAAAATTTTCGGCGGGCCGGCCCCGGTTGAAACGCAGCGTGCTTTATCCGTAGAGTTTCAACGCAACGACGAAGCACGGGAATGGTTTCGCTCAACTCAAAAATTCTTAGAAACGGGCGCACAAAAACTCGAAAATGCAGTTAAAGAATCTCTAAACATGTAAAAATCCCCGACTTTTTCATGTCGGGGATTTGGTGATAGGGGAATTTTCCTGATTCGTTTATTCCAAATCAACCTCCCGCACCATGACATTTCTTGAATTTTTTTCCTGACCCGCAGTAGCAGGGCTCGTTCGGTTTCATCTTCGGAGTGTCGCGAACAAATGGAGTATGACGGGCGGCTTCCGCTCCAGCAGATTCCGCTGTAGCCATTGCTCCCGTAAACGCCATTCCGGCTGCTTGTCTGCGTGCACGCTGTTCCGCCAGGCGTTCGAGTCTTTCAATTTCTTCCTGTTCGTCTCTTGTTACAATCTGAAGGTGGAAAAGAGCTTTGCAGGTGTTGGTATCAATCCTGTCCAACATATCCTGAAACATCTCGAACGATTGCTTTTTATATTCTACGAGCGGGTCCTTTTGACCATAACCTACAAGGCCGATCCCTTGTTTTACCTGATCAATGGAAAGCAGGTGATCTTTCCATTGTGAATCAATTATATTGAGCATTATATACCGCTCATATGCACGCAACGACTCGGCACCGGCGAGTTTTTCTTTTTCCTCATAGTTTGAAATCGCTTTTCGCCAAATGGCTTCTTCGATTTCTTCCGGGGTCATCTTGTGAAAATTAACCCCGCAGTCCCGGGCGGGATCAACTGCATAAATACTTTCTATTTCAGCCGCATATGTATCTATGTCCCACTTATCGGGAGACACTTCGCGGCTCAGGTAACTGGATGTAAGGTCATGTAAAAGGTCGCGGGCAACTCCGTTTTCTCCGAGAAGATACTCACGATGATTTTCCTCAAACATCAATTGGCGTCGAAGTCCGTAAATGGTTTCGCGCTGTTTATTCATGACGTCATCGTATTTGAGGACGTGTTTACGCGTTTCGAAATTTCGTGCCTCAACTGCTTTTTGAGCGCGCTCGATTTGTTTAGATACTGTTCTTGATTCGATGGCTACGCCTTTTTCCATACCCAGCCATTCCATCATCGAGCGAACTTTATCACCGGCGAAAATCCGCATCAGATCATCTTCGAGTGAAAGAATAAAACGCGATGAGCCTGGGTCACCCTGTCGTCCCGCGCGGCCGCGCAATTGATTGTCGATTCTTCGAGATTCGTGTCTTTCCGTGCCGAGAATGTGAAGCCCGCCGAGTGCTGTTACTTCTTCGTGTTCTTTTTCAACGACGGCCTTTGCCCGGCGAAGCGCTTCTTCGTATTGCTCCGGGGTGGCTTCATCGGGATTTATTTCTTCGCGTTTGAGATATTCACGGGCCAGAAATTCGGGATTGCCTCCAAGCAGAATATCGGTACCGCGGCCTGCCATATTCGTCGCGATTGTTACTGCTCCTTTACGGCCTGCCTGGGCGATTATTTCTGCCTCACGTTCGTGATATTTTGCATTCAGGACGTTATGCGGTATCCCGAGTTTACGCAGCCTTTCCGAAAGAAGTTCTGAATTTTCCACCGATACCGTACCCACCAAAACCGGCTGCCCTTTTTCATGAAGTTGCCGGATTTCTTCGATTACGGCATCCCATTTTTCAGGCAATGTGCGGTAGATGACATCCGGATGATCTTTACGAATCATCGGGCGATGTGTGGGAATTACAACGACATCAATATTGTAAGTTGTCGCAAACTCCTCGGCTTCTGTCTCTGCAGTTCCGGTCATACCCGCGAGTTTTTCGTACATCCGGAAGTAGTTTTGCAGTGTTATGGTTGCGAGGGTTTGATTCTCCCGTTCGATTTTTACGCCTTCTTTTGCTTCTACCGCCTGGTGCAGTCCATCCGACCACCGGCGGCCATGCATCAGACGTCCGGTAAAATCATCTACAATGATGACTTCGCCGTCCTGCACGACGTAGTGGTGATCCCGTTTGTAAAGAGTGTGTGCTTTCAGTGCCTGTTCGACGCAGTGGAGCAACTCCATATTTGCCGGATCATATAGATTCGAAACACCTAAAAGTTTTTCCGCTTTAGCGACGCCTTGCTCTGTCAAAACAGCTGAATGATTCTTTTCATCTACAAGGTAATCTCCTGTAGTTACTTTTGTCTCTTCATCTTTGAAACCCTTTTCCAATCTCGGAATAATGTCGTTTGCAAGATAGTATTTATCGGTTGCCTCGTCGGTTGCCCCGGAGATGATCAGTGGCGTCCTTGCTTCGTCAATCAATATGGAGTCAACTTCGTCAACAATCGCGAAGTAATGATCTCGCTGGACAAGCGATTCGACGTCGAACTTCATGTTATCCCTGAGATAATCGAATCCGAACTCATTGTTTGTTCCGTAGGTAATGTCACATGCGTATGCTGCTTTTCGCTCTATATCGTCCATATCGTTTTGGATACAGCCGACTGAGAGCCCGAGGAACTGATGAATTTTTCCCATCCATTCAGCATCACGCGAAGCAAGGTAATCATTGACGGTAACTACGTGAACACCGCGGCCAAGAAGAGCATTCAGGTAAGAAGGCAATGTGGCGACCAGTGTTTTGCCTTCGCCGGTTCGCATTTCAGCGATTCTGCCCTGATGCAATGCGATGCCGCCGATCATCTGAACATCGAAATGTCGCATTCCCGTCACGCGGCGCGAAGCCTCGCGAACGGTAGCATAAGCTTCGGGCAGCAATTCATGGAGAATTTCCTGTTCGGCACGACGACGTTCGGTCTTATCGCTTATTCCTTCCAGGTGGCGGGCGATTATTTCCTTGAATTTGGAGGTCTGCGCCTTCAATTCATCATCGCTCAGCTTTTGAATTTTAGGCTCCCATTCATTTATCTGGGCAACGATAGGCCTGGCTTGCTTCAAAAAAATATCGCTGCTCGATCCAAAAATCTTTTTAACTAATTTATCTGCAAAACTGTTAACAGGCATATTTATTTCCTCGTCAGGCCGTTGTTGGCCTCGGTTCATTTGCTGCCTCTTCCGTGAATATGATTTCCCTTGATCGTGAATCAAAAATCTTCACGTTAAGGCTCATATAATTAATTATGAATATCCTTGCTTCGAAGTAATCGCGCACTCCCGAAGATTAAATTATGAACCGGATTCTAGATTGAGGCCCGGGCGAGATTAAGACCGGAAATCAACTTTTGTGATCTGACGTCAGAAGCTGAAAAATCCTGATTGTTAGTCAGTTTATGGTTGATTCTGCAGGGGGTTGGGAAAATCTGTCCATCTTGAGAGATGTCAGTTGAGATGTCCTTGAAGTCTGCTGCAAAAACTGCAAAATAAGCGCGGACGGCAGCGGTGATAGATTTATACTGTTGCAGCGAACAGTCCGCTCTGGTTAAACAGGCAAGGTCAGCTGGGTTGTCATCCAGATCTTCCCGCATCTCCTGTTCTTCCGAAATATCAAAGAATCGCGAAGTTGCCGAATGTGCAAAAATTTGCGGAGCGGCGCCGCCGACGACTAAAAGGCCGAGATAAACTCCTAATGTCGTCAACAGAACGATCGAATTTTGATTTCTCCGCGTCATTGCTTATTTCTATTTCACTGCAGTTCCGTCAAGTTTAGGTGCTGCCGTGCTCCCACTTGGTTTCTTCATTTCAGCCGCCTGCTCAGCTAATTTCCTCTGAATCATAGGATGCACTACGCTTTTCGGAACTACAAACCTTATTATAACTTTTTTACCGTTGCTTTCTACTTTGGCGTTTTCAAGAAGGATCAAATCATCTTTATCGTTTTGGTCTGCGTTCGAACCTGATTTTGCTACTTTTGCGGCAGCAAGTGCAAGGTCAAGCGATCGCCGTGTAGAATCTGCCCGCCGTTCGCTCTCCATTTCGCTTTGAATCACGGCCGAAATTGTTTCCGCATCCTGCTTAAGGACAAGGTCGAAATCGTGTCCGCTCAAAAGATTCAGGTACTGCAGATATCCGGCGGCATCAATCGCAAGAATGCCTTCCTGAATGATTCGCTGCATATCCGCATCCGGACTTTCGATTTGTAATTTAAGTGTTTTGGGGTCTATGCGTCCGTCTTTGGTCAATTTGCCTTTGGCATTTCCAATGAATTCGCTTTGGAGGTCAACTTCGTTTCGGGCAAGCATTTCATTGACCATGTTGCCCAGGTCAATAATCGGCCGTTTGTTTATTTCAACGGCGTTTAGCGGCGCACTTGGATTTGCCACCGGGGTATCGGCATTGGCGTTTCCTGTAACGTTAGCATCCGGTTTTGGATTATTGGAAACTGCAACATTACTATTATTGTTCGCGTTATTGGACGCAGTTTCATCACCGGGAAGGGAAAAAGGCGAATCCGGCAACTTTCCTTTTACGGGGTTCTTTTTCGATTTTGGAATAACAGGCGGTGTGTCTATCAAACTGCGCCCGGCGATTATCGGATTTGACGGTATTCCCGGAGCCAGATAGCCGGGATTCA
>Ga0073934_10003023_pt1 | contig 32398 bp, 30 predicted proteins | sample LarsenN4metaG_FD_76834 | JGI IMG/M metagenome (GOLD analysis project Ga0073934, IMG submission 76834) | Hot spring sediment bacterial and archeal communities from British Columbia, Canada, to study Microbial Dark Matter (Phase II) - Larsen... ...
GGCATTCTGCTCGCGCAGACGTCGAGCCGAACGTTCCTGTCGGATTTCGAGAACGCCGTGATGCAGGCGCTCGTCGACTAGGGGCGAGGGCGAAGCACCGCCCGAACGGCGCACGAAGATCAGAAGCCGCCTTGCGTGCGGCGTGCGGCGTGCGGCGTGCGGCGCGTCCGCTGGCCGAGCTCGATCGACCCGACGCCTCAATCGTCGAGACCGAGCTCCGCGGCGAGCGCATCCGCGTCGTACACCTTCCTCAGCGCCTCGCGGATGATCGCCGGATGCACGGCGACGGCGCGGTTCAGCTCTTCGTCGAACCAGTACGCGCCCGAGATCGAGTGGATGTTGCCGTCGAACAGCAGCCCGACGATGCGGCCGTCGGCGTCGATCAGCGGGCTGCCCGAGTTGCCGCCGACGATGTCGTTGTTCGTCGATAGATTGAACGGCGTCGAAAGGTCGAGCGACGCGCGCGCGGATTGCCAGCGCTCTGGAATCACGAAGGGCGCCTGGCCCGTCGCGCGCTCGAAGAGGCGCGCCAGGTACGTGAACGGCTCCACGGGCATGCCGTTCTCGACCCAGCCTTGCACGCTGCCGAAGTTGAGCCTGAGCGTGAACGTCGCGTCGGGATAGACGCTCGTGCCGTAGATCGCGAAGCGTGCGCGCGCGATGTCCTCGTGGGCCGCCTCGATGACCGCCTCGACGCTGTCCTCGTGCCACTTGCGAAGGTCGCGCGCCTCGGGCTCGAGCGTGCGCGCGAGCTCGACGAGCGGGTCGTCCGAAGCGTCGATCGCCGCCTGGCCGCCGTTCCAGAGCTGCATGCGCACGGCGGGATCGGCCAGCGTCGAGCCGTCGATGAGCCGGGCCGCAAGGGCGTCCGGTGACTCGGTCGCGAGCAGCCGCCGCACGATCGGTGCGTCCGGCCCGAGCCATTCGCGCATGCGCTCGAGCGAGAACGACAGCGTCAGGCGCTCGAGCTCGGGGTATATCGGCACGGGCGCCGAGAGTTGCTGCTCGAGCCGCGGCAGGGCGGCGTCGGTGTACTCGCGGAATCGCTCCGAGTTCGGCTTAGGCCGTTCGGTTGCGGCGCGCACGAGCGTGCGAGCGTAGCGCACGAGACGGCTGTTGAAGCCGGCGCCGCCCTCGATGAATTCGTACGGCAGCCGGCGTTTGTCCTCTTCGGCCAGAGCGGCCTCGATGCGCCCCCACGGGTCGCCGATCTCCTCGTGCAACGCGCGGTCGCGGCCGGCCTGCGCGCGCAGCTCGGCCTCCGCGTGGCGCTTCGCGGCTAGCAGCGCGTCGTCGAGCAGGGCGTCGAGCTGCTTGCGACGCACCTTGATCGTGTTCTCCAGGCCGAACAGCGAGTCCTGTACGATGCGGCTCGCCTCGGGGCCGGTCTTCGCGAACTGGATGTAGCGGCCGCGAAGCTCCGAGGCGCGCAGCAGCGTCGGCGGCAGCACGTCGCTGCGCAGCGACTCGAGCTCGGCCACCGTGAGCAGGCGGTCCGTCGAGCCCGGGTGCCCCGAGACGAACACTGGCTCGCCGGCGGCCGGGCCGTCGAAGTCGATCGTCAGGTGGCGCGGCGTCGAGGCCGGCGCGCCGTTCTCGTAGGCGCGAAGCAGCGCGAAGTCGAGGCACCAGCGCGGAAACTGGAAGTTGTCAGGGTCGCCGCCGAACGCTGCGATGTCGTCCTCGGGCGCGAAGACGAGACGCACGTCGTCGTAGCGGCGGTACTGGTAAAGCCAATATTGGCCGCCGTCGTAAAGCGTCACGGCCTCGCATTTCAATGGGTTACCGGACTGTCGTGAAGCGTTTTCGCAGGTTTGCTCGAGCTCGGTCAGCGTCTGGCGGCGGCGCTCGTTCGCCGCGCGCTCGCCGAGACCGCGCGTCGCTTCCTGCACCGTCGCCGTCACGTTCTCGAGGCGCTCCAGCACGTCTGCGATCTGCGTGGAGCAGTCGAGCTCGGCGTCGCGGCCGCGCGCAATGAACCCCGTGTCGAGCAGGCTCGACTCGCGCGTCGAGTTCTGCGCCAGGCAGCTCGCGACGCAATGATGGTTCGTGAGGATCAGGCCCTCGGGGGAGACGAACGAGGCCGTGCAACCCGAAAGCCGCACGGTGCCGAGCCGGACGCGGTCGAGCCAGGCTTGGTCGATTTTGACGCCGTAGCGTTCCTCGACCAGGGCGCTGGGGAAGTTGTCGAACGTCCACATGCCTTCGTCGGCGACGGCTTCCGCCACGGCGGCGAGGGAAGAGCCCAAGAGAAGCAGAGTACGCAGTGCCGGCACGGCAAAAACCTCTCGCCGGGGGTATCGAGCGCGCGGCGGCGCGCAAGAGATCATTATGCCGCCGCTTGCGGCAGGTCAGAAGCTCGTCGTTACGGCTGCGTAGAAATACTCCGGGTGGCCGCGGAAGTCCGAGCCCGCGACTTGCTTGGCGAACCGGCCGGCCCAGACGTGCGCGAAGCCGGTCTCGACCTCGAGGCGATCCGGGATTGCCTGCCACGTGAAGCTGCCCTCGAGCTGCCGGCCGATCGACCGGCCGGCCGCGCCGGTCGCGTCGCGCCAGCCAGAGCCCACCCAGGCGTCGCGCGCCGCGGCGAGCTTCATCGAACGGTACGAAAGCATGCTTTGCCAGCGCGGCGCGGGCCGGAACGTGAGCCGCACGCCCGGCGACTCGACGTTGCCGCGGGCTACGATGCCGTAGATGCCCGTCGGGCCGAAATCGAAGCGGCGTGCGCCGAACAGGGTGTTGAAACGCTCGGCGCGCGCGTCCGCCGGGTCGTCGTCGCCGGTCGCGCGGTCGTACTGCAGCAGCAGATTCGGCGACCACGGCGCGTCGAAGCGATAGCCGATCTCGAGATGTAGAAACGACGCGCGGTGGTCGAGATCGCTGCGTGCAGTGCCGCCGACGACGCCACCCGATTCGCCGCGCTGCACGATCGCCTCGGCCTCGTAATTCCACTCGGCGGGTTGCGGCGCCCGATAAGCACGAGCTCCGACGGACACGTGGTCCGCGGCGGCTGCCGGCGCGCCGCGCGGGTCGAGCGCGTAATCGAAAACATAGCTTTCGAGCCGATGGCCATCCGCGAACGCGGGAAACTCGTAGAAGAAGCCCTTGATCGAGGAATGCCGCGTGCCGCGGTCGAGCTCCTGCTCGTTGTCGAGCGCACCGGCGAAGTCCGCCGGCAACGCGAGCATCGGTATCCAGTAAAACGCCCGCGCGGCCCGCCCGTTCTCGCCGCTCCACGACCAATCCACGCCCGTGAACGTCGACACGGTGTTGCGGTAACGGTTCCGCGCAAAGAGCCGGCGTTTGCCGAAGTCTTGCGTGACGCGGCCGATGCGCAGCGTGCCGGCACCGCGGCGCCAAGCGACGTACGACTGCACGGGCTCGAGCGCGTTCGCGGTCGAGGTGCCGGCAAACGAGCCCTCGTCGCCGAGCTCCGTGCGCGAATCCATGATTTCGCCGAACACCTGCACGCTGCCGCGCCGCCAGTCGAACGTGACGCGCGTTTGCAGGGCGAGCGCTCGATCGCTGTTGCTGAAACCCGAACGGAACTGCGGATCGAGCGTCTCGTAGCGCGTTCGCTGTGTGCCGTGAAATTCGAACGAGCCCGCGCCGGTGCTTTCCTGCGCGGAGCCGGGCGTCGATGCAAGCAGGGCGCACGCGAGTGCGAGCAGGCCGCCGAGAAAGGCAAGAGGCGAGCGAGGCGCGGTCATCGGCACGTCGAAGCGGTGAGACGGTTGCTCAGGTTAGGGGGAACGGCGTCGAGTCGCGACATTTTTCTGCGACGCGCAGGTTACTGTGTCCTTCGCCGAGTTTCACGCCTGCGGCGAGCCCGAGCCTGTGCGATCATCGCGACACGATTCGCCCCGGTCAGGTCGCATGCCCTCGGAGCTCATGGAAAGCGCCCGCCGCGCGCTGCGCGAGGTGTTCGGCTATGCCGAGTTTCGCGGCCGGCAGGAAGCCATCATCGCAGCCGCGCTCGAAGGCCGCGATGCGCTGGTCCTGATGCCGACCGGCGGCGGCAAGTCGCTCTGCTACCAGATCCCGGCGATCGTGCGGCCCGGCGTGGGTCTCGTAGTGTCGCCGCTGATCGCGCTCATGGAGGATCAAGTGGGAGCGCTGCGCGAAGCCGGCGTCGAGGCCGCGTTCCTGAACTCGACGCAGACGCGCAGGGAGCGCGACGACGTGATCGCGGCGCTGCGGGCAGGCGTGCTCGATCTCGTGTACCTGGCACCCGAGCGCCTGCTGCAAGACGAGACGCGCGAGTTGCTGTACGACGTTTCGGTGTCGATCGTGGCCATCGACGAAGCGCACTGCGTCTCGCAATGGGGCCACGACTTCCGCGCCGAGTATCTCGGCTTGAACGCGCTGAAAGAGTGGTTGCCCGGCGTCCCGCGCATGGCGCTGACGGCGACGGCCACGCCGCCGACGCGCCAGGAGATCGTCGCGCGGCTCGAGCTCGAGAGCCCGAGTGTGTTCGTCGAGAGCTTCGATCGGCCGAACATCCGCTACGCCGTGCAGGCGAAGATCGACGCGCGCCGTCAGCTGCTCGAGTTCCTACGCGGGCATCGCGGCGAGCCCGGCATCGTCTATTGCCTTTCGCGCGACAAGACCGAGACCACCGCCGAGTGGCTCACGCAGCAGGGATTCGACGCGGTGCCGTACCACGCGGGCTTGCCGGCCGAGACGCGCGCGGCGCACCAGCGCCGCTTCCTCGTCGAGGATTCGGTGGTAGTCGTCGCGACGATCGCATTCGGCATGGGCATCGACAAGCCAGACGTGCGCTTCGTCGCGCACCTCGATCTGCCGAAGAGCCTCGAGGCGTACTACCAGGAGACGGGCAGGGCCGGCCGCGACGGCGAGCCCGCCGACGCGTGGATGGTTTATGGGCTCCAGGACGTCGTGCAGCTGCGGCAGTTCGTAGCGGCGTCCGAAGCGGACGAGCAGCACAAGCGGCGCGAGCACGCCAAGCTCGATGCGCTGCTCGGCTGGTGCGAGGTGACGGAGTGCCGGCGCCGTCCGCTGCTCGAGTACTTCGGCGAAGCGCGCACGGACGCGTGCGGCAACTGCGACAACTGCTCGAGCCCGCCCGCGACGTGGGACGGCACGGAGGCCGCGCGCAAGCTCCTGTCCGCCGTCTATCGCACGGGCCAGACGTTCGGCGCGGCGCACGTCATCGACGTGCTGCGCGGTGAGGCGACGGAGAAGGTGGCGCGGCACCGGCACGAGCGTCTCTCGGTGTTCGGCATCGGCAGCGATCTACCAGCGGCGGCGTGGCGCTCGCTGCTCAGGCAATTGCTCGTGCGCGGCTACGTGCGCGTCGATCACGAGGGCTACGGCGCTTTGGCGCTGACGGAGACAAGCCGCGCGCTGCTGCGCGGCGAGACCACGCTGCGCGTGCGCGAGGACGCGAAGGCCCCGGCGGCGCGCAAGGCGCGCGCCGCGCCGCCGGCCGAAGTGGCGCCTCAGGACGAGCCGTTGTGGCAGGCGCTGCGCGAATGCCGCCGCCAGCTCGCCGTCGAGCACGACGTGCCGCCGTACGTGATCTTCCACGATGCGACGTTGAAGCAAATGACTGCCGAGCGGCCGGCGGATGCCGCAGCGTTGCTCGCGATCGGCGGAGTGGGGCAGGCCAAGCTCGAGCGCTACGGCGAGCGTTTCCTGTCGGTCATTCGAGCGCATACGGCGAATGGGCAGCCTACTGCGCAACCCTGAAGCCGAGGCGTTCTTCGCGCCGCTCTCGGCGCACGGCGACGTGGCGTCCGCTTTCGGCGCTGCGCTTCGCACGCTCGGCCAGTACGTCGTGCATGCGGCGGCGCGCGAGTACGGTGCGCAGTTCGCGGTGACGGCCGACGTCGTCTTTGCCGGTGCCGCCGGCATGGCAAGCACGTATTGGCGATTGTCGAAGGCGGATCGCGCAGTGGCCCTCGCCACCGGCGCCGCCGAGGCGGCCGCACTCGGGCCGGAGTGGGTCGAGATCACGCTCTTTCGCGACCGTTGGCCGGATCCGGACCTCCGCCACTGGGCGTTGTGCGCGTACAGGTATGCGCGCACGTCGCGCTGACGCTCGCCTGCTCGCTCAAGATATGTCGCAGCCCCGTTGACGCTCCGAGCGGCGCGCCCCTATGCTCGATCGAAAACCGCGGGGAGCGTTCATGTTCCGATCGAAACTCATCGGCCGTCTCGGTGCGACACTGGTCGGCCTTTGCGTCGCAGGCTCGGCGCTCGCGGCCGAGCGGCCCGACTTCACGGGCGTGTGGGGCACGTACCGCGGACCGGGCGCCGCGCCGCCGCAACGCGGCGCCGCGCAGGCGCCGTTGCCGCTCAAGCCCGAGGCGAAGGCCAAGGTCGACGCGTACCACGCGCTCGTCGACCCGCGCGGCGATACGCCGGGCGGCCACTGCCTCGGCACCGGCATGCCGGGCTCGATGCTCGGCTCCGGCGGCTATCCGATGGAGATCGTGCAGCACGAGGACATCATCATCGTCGTGTTCGAGGCGCACGCCGAAATCCGCCGCATCTACTTGGGCGAGCCGGCCAAGGAAGAGGACCTCTTCCCGGATCGCAACGGCTACTCGGTCGGCCGCTGGGAAGGCGACAAGCTCATCGTGGAGACGACGCACCTCAAGGAGGCCGTCGACCAGAACCGCTATCCGCACAGCGCGAACGCGAAGATCGTCGAGGAGTACTCGATGACGGTCAACGACGACGGCACGAAGGTGCTGACGTCGAAGATGACGATGACGGATCCGGATTTCTACACGCAGCCGATCACGGCGGAAAAGAAATGGCAGTTCTTGCCGGGTGTGCGCTTGTTGCCGTACGAGTGCAACGAGCCGGCCTGGGAGGAGCACCTCGAGCGCTTGCGTCAGGAGCAAGGCGAGACGGGTTGAGCGGCTTCGCGTTGGGGGGATTTCGATGAGAAGAGCATTGGCGATTGCGTCGGCGCTGATCCTGCCGTCCGCGGCGTTCGCGCATCATTCGGCAATCCGCTTCGACCTCACGATCCGCGACAATAGGGTGTCGGGCATCGTCAAGGAGTGGGAGCCCGCGAATCCGCACACGAAGATCGTGCTCGAGATCACGGACGAGAAGGGCACGCGCGACGTCGAATTCGAAGGCCACAGCCGCAACAACTATTACCGCGGCGGCTGGCGCGACGGCATGGTGAAGGTGGGCGACAAGATCACGTTGATCGCCGCGCCGACGCGGGACGGCAGCGACGGCGGCTACGCGCTCGGCGTCATCACGGCCGACGGCACGAGGTTTTGATCATGGCAAGTTTCAGGTTGGTGGGCGCCGCGCTGGCCGCGCTGGCGTTGGGAGCGACTGCGGCCGCACAACAGAGCGGCGCGCCGCGCATCTACAACACGGCGAAGCTGAAGCTCGAGCGCGGCGAGCAAATCGTCGGCGGCACCGTCACGTCCCCGGACCCCGACATCTATTGCGCGATGGCGCGTTCGGGCTTCGACTTCCTCTGGATCGAGATGCAGCACAGCCCGCTCACGTACCAGGAAGTCGCTCGGTTGATCTGGGCATGCCGCGACGCGCCCGCGGTGCCGTTCATCCGAGTGCCGGACTCGACGCCGGGCGACATCCAGAAAGCGACCGACATCGGCGCGCTCGGCATCATCATTCCGCTCGTCGACAGCGTCGAGGAGATCCGGAGCGCCATCGAGTACACGATGTACCCGCCGCAGGGGAAGCGCAGCCTCGGCAACGGCCAGTACGGCGCGCTGTACGGCAACGACTATCGGCAGACGGCGAACGACAACATGGTGATCGTCGCGATGATCGAGTCGCCGGCCGGCGTCGCGCTCGCCGACGAGATCGCGAGCGTGCCGGGCGTCGACGTCGTCTTCGCCGCGAGCACGGACTTGGGCAGCTTCTCCGGCCTGCGGCAAGGCCAGCCCGATTACGAGGCGATGATCACGACGATTCACGACGCGACGCTCGAGGCCGGGCGCAAGCTCGGCGGGCCGCTCGCGTGGCGCAATCGCGCGAACTTCACGTTCTTCCAGGCGCAGCCCGAGACGGCGTTCATTCGGCTCGGCGTCGAGGCGGCGTTGCGCGCGGCGCCGAGCGGGCAGGCGCCCATCGAGGGCGCGGAGCGTTAAGCGGGCGCTCGCGCGTACGCGATCGTCAACGCAACCAGTTCTCGACACGCAGATTCGCTACGCGCCGAAATTCCTGCACGTTGTCGGTGACGAGCGTGCAGCCCATAGCAATCGCGTGAGCCGCGATCCAATAGTCGTGGCCGCCTATGGGCCGGCCCGACGCCTCCAAGCGCGCCCGAACGGCCGCGTAAATGCCGTCGACGTCGCCGTCGAGCGGCATCACCTCCAGCGTTTGGAGTAGCTCGTCGACGCGCGCGGTGAGACGAGGAGACTTTTTCTTCAGCGCTCCAACGCGAAGCTCGCCGGCGGCGACGATGCTGGTGCATACACCATCCTCTCCGGCTGCCGCGATCTTGCTCTTGAGCTCGTTCGGCCAGCGAACGAGATGCGAGAGCACGTTCGTGTCGAGCAGGTAGCGATCGGGCATCAGTCGTCGAGCTCGACGGGTTGCGGGACAGGATCGTCGACGGTCGGCCAGTCCGTGTCGATGTCGTCCCAAGACTCGAGCAGGCCGATCAGCGACGGGCCTGCCAGCGGTTCGAGCACGAGGCGGTCGCCATCGCGATAGACGACGGCTTCGCGGCCCGGGAGCTCGAGCTCGCGCGGAATCCGGACCGCTTGGTTGCGGCCGTTCTTGAACAACCTTACGTGCCGGCGGCCACTCATTTCGCCACCTTCAAGGACTTGGCATATGCCCAAGCATAGGCTTGCTACGTCACGCGACGCAAGCATCGAATCGGCCGATTTAGGGCCGATTCAAATGACGATGTCGCGCTGGTGGCCGCGCCGATCGAGGTCGGAGTCACCCGAGCTATAGCTCAAGCGCGGTTCAACACCGCAGCTGCGAGCAACCGGCACTGCTCTTTGACCGCAGCCCAGTCGTTCCAGGGTGGGACGATGCCTTTGTACTCGCGCAGGTCGACGTCCGTCAGATCGTACGGATCGGGATCGGCGAGCTTGGTGACGACGGTCATCAACATGTCGCCGCCTTCTCCAGCAAAGCCGGCGTAGAGCTCGCTCAAACGCTCCAGCGCCGCTGCGCTCTTCTTCATCCCTAGATGGTCGGCAAGCGCCGCGACGTCGAGGTAGTCGCGGGTCGCGTTGCGATCGACGACAAGAAACCCCTTGATGCGCAGCATCTCTTCGACGGTAGGCACCTTGATTCGCCGGCCGCCGGCGATCTCGACCTCCGTGGTGTCGAGCGGCGCCGATCGTCTCAAGTTTCTGAGCCCGGCTTCGACCCCGTCGATGACGCCGAGCACGAGCTTGCCGCGCACCTTTCGGTTCGTCCGCCAACCGACGATCGCTTCGAGCGCTGCGGCCGCGGCGTCGTACTCCCGCTCGAGGTCTCGCAGCACATGATCGTGATCGAAAGAGAAGCGGTGCTTGGCGTGCAACGCGGCCGCGGTTCCGCCCACCAGAACGGCGTTGGGAATGCGAGCCTGCAACAGCGCGGCGTGCGCGAGCAGCTTCTCCCAATCGGCAACGTTTCCCGGCCTCCGCGTGCCGCGCTTGTGGCTACGCTTTGGCACGGCGCCGTCCCTTCGTGCGGGCTGCAATCGACGGGAGGAGCGCAGCGAATGCGCGTGCCTTGCGGTCATGACGGCTCAGCGCATGCGCAACGGCGCGAGCACGTGCCAAGATGCTGCCGTCGCGATCGTCGCGGGCGGCCTTGGCGAGGCCGCGCCAGGCGTCGATGCCGCCCCGAACGATGACGTCCTCGATCGCGGCCTTCGTCAGCTCTCGCCCGGCCTGTTCGGTGAGATGACGATGCTCCATGAGCGGCGCATCGAGAACGGTAGGGCGCGCTTCGAGCACGAGCCCGAGCGCTTCGCAGATCCGCTCCACCTTCGCGTAGCCGAGCTCCTCGAGCTTGCCGGACTCGAGCGCGGCCAACGTCGAACGTCCAACGCGTGCCGAGGCTGCGACTTCGGCAAGCGTTCGCTCTTGCGAGCGGCGATGACGGCCGACGAGAAGGCCGATTGACCGTAGATCCATTAGGGGAAAGTCCTCGAGGCGCAGCAAGTGGCCCCTGTCCATTATATGAGACTCCACAGAGAAGTCCATAATACTGGACAGGACATCCGCCCAAGTGCGCCCCGGCCGCTTACTCCTATGAAAGCCCAAGCGTCACGCCGCCTCAGCCACTGGAGTGAGCGAGACGGCGTAGCCGATTCTTTCCAGACGTTTCACCAATGAACGACGCAGAGACTCTGGGTTCTTTTGGTCGAAATAGTTCGGCCCGAGATCCCGGTAGTTCTCCTGACGCTTCAGGAGGTGGTACGCGATGACGAGAATGGCGTGGCCGACGGCCATGGTCGCTCTCTTGTTACCACGACGAGCAGCGAGACGTCGGACCAGCGCCGAGAGATAACTGTCTCGCTTGGTGGATACGGCCCACGCGGCTTGGCACAAGTGGCGGCGCAAGAAGCGGCTGCCCTTGCGCGTCCGGCCGCCGAGCCGCTTCCCCGCGCTCTCGAAGTTGCCCGGGCACATTCCGGCCCAGGATGCCAGGTGAGCGGCCGAGGGAAACTGCTCCATGTTCAGTCCCATCTCGGCCGCCAGTCCCCAGGCGGTGATTCGATCGACACCGGGAATCGTGCATAGCCGCGCCACCTGCTCCTCAAAAGGGCGCAAACGGCCCTCGATCTCCGCTTCCACCTTCGTCATCTTCGACTCGATATGGCGCAGATCATCGAGCATCTCGTTCAGCAAAAAACGGTGGTGGTCGTTGACTCGCCCTTCCAGCGCGAGCTTGAGCTCCGGGATCTTGTTCCGCAGCAACCCCTTCGCCATCTGCGCCAACACCGCGCTGTCCTGCTCACCCGCGATCAGCGCCTCGATCATCTGTCGCCCCGAAGCACCCAACGCGTCGGTCGCCACCGACGCCAACTTGATGTTCGCGTCTTCCAGCACCTTTTGGATCCGATTGGCAACGCGGTTACATTCCTGCGCCAAGCTCACCCGATACCGCGTCAGATCGCGCAACTCGCGCGTCGGCCGAGGTGGGATAAAACTCGGCTTCAACAGTCCGTGCTGCAGCAACTGCGCGATCCATTCGCTGTCCTTCTGATCCGTCTTGCGTCCTGGAACCGCCTTGATGTGCTGCGCGTTCACCAACAGCACCTCCGTGAACTGGCCTTCCAGGATGTTCCACACCGGCTTCCAATACACGCCCGTCGATTCCATCGCCACGTGCGTGACGCCGCACTCGCGTAGCCACTCGGCCAACTTCAACAAGTCCTCCGTGAAGGTCCCAAATCGCCGTTTCTCTTTGCGCTTCTTCCCGTCAGACCACAACACGCACGCCGTGATGCTCTTCTTGTGAACGTCTAAACCGCAACAGCATCGATATAAAACTTCCATACGTCCTCCTTCGCTGTCGCGCGGCGCAGGACGCCCGCAAAAGAACACTCTCCTATGCGTGCTCTCGATTGAATCGAGGCAACCATTCGATGTGCGTCACAGCGTCCGGGCCATACTCGTACGCGGGCTCCAATAGCGCGCCAGAGTGAGACGGCCTCTCCGCGCCGGCGACCCCGTAATCTTAAGTCCGCCAGTTCCTTTTCATCCTTCGTTGTGGCGGCTAAGGCGCCATGAATTACTCGTAGCGCAACACGCTCATCGGATCGACGCGCGACGCGCGCCGGGCCGGAAGGTACGCGGCGCCGAGCGTGACCACCGTGAGCACCGCGACGGCCGCACCCAACATGAGTGGATCCCCTGGCTCGACGCCGAACAGCAGGCTCTGTGCCGCACGGCCGACCACCGTAGCGCCGGCTCCCCCGAGTACGATGCCGGTGACCGCCATCCACGCGACTTGCCTCAGCACCATCCGCCGGATGCGGTCTGTCGGCGCGCCGAGCGCTACACGCAAAGCGATCTCGCGCGAGCGCTGCGAGACGGAGTACGCGAGCACGCCGTAGAGGCCGAGCCCGGCGAGCAGGGTCGCCAGCAACGCAAACGCGCCCGACGTGCCCGCGACGAAACGCTCGGTCGCGAGATTCGTCCGCACTTGGTCCGCCATCGTGCGCAGATTCGTGATCGGCACCACAGGGTCGACGCGCGCCACGGTCTGCCGGACCGCGCTCATCAGGTCCTCCGGCGGACGCGCGCTGCGGACGTAGAAGCTCGCGGAGCCTATCTCGGTGGATTGGGCGCGCGGCCGAAAGACCTGCGGCTCAATCTGGCCGGTAACGGCTTCGTATTTCGCGTCGGCTGCGAGACCCACGATCACCGTGTCGACGCCGCGGACCGACACACGCTGCCCGACGGCGTCTCGGCCGAGCCCGAAGCGCTCGGCGAAGCGCTGGTTGACGATCGCGACTTCCGGCGCGCCTGCGCGGTCTGCGTCGGCGAAGCCGCGGCCGGCGAGCAACACCATGCCGAGCGTGCGGAAGAATTCCTGGCCGACGTATTGCAGGTGAAACGGTCCTTGCACGGCTCCCTCCGGGCCGCTTACTTCGGCGCCCGCGAATCGAATGGCGTTGCCGAGCAACGGGAATTCGGACGAGCCGACGGACGTCACGCCTGGGATTACGGCGAGCTCGTCCTCCAGGCGGTCCAGGAGCTCGGCCGAAGCCTCCGGCGAGTATCCGCTCGTCTGCGGCGAGATCGAGAACGTCACGAGCGAATCGGCGTCGAAGCCGAGATCGATGCGCGCGATGTTCGCGAGGCTTTGCGCGAACACGAAGGCCGCGGCCAGCAATGCCATCGATAGTGCGATCTGCGTGGTGGCGAGCGCCGCGCGAAACCGCGTCACGCCCTTCGCTGACGTCTGCCTCGCGCCGTAGGCCTGCAGCGTCTTCCCCGGATCGGTGCGCAACAGACCCCGAGCGGGAACGAGCCCGGATACGAGCGCCGAGCCCACGGCCACGCCGATCGCGACGAGTGCCGCGCCGAGGTTGACGTTGGCGTCGAATGCCGCGGCCGGGATGCCGACTCTTCCGCTCGCGATGGTACGCAGCGTCAGCAACGCGACGGGCAGGCTCAAGACCGCGGCCGGAAGCGCGAGCGTCAGCGACTCGGCGAACAGCAGCGATACGAGGCGGCCGCGCGTTGCGCCCATCGACGCGCGCACGGCGATTTCGCCGGTTCGCGCTGCGCCTCGGACCAGCATCAACCCCGCGACGTTCGCGCAGCAGAGCAGCAGCAATGCGCCGCTGACGGCGAGGAGCAGCTCGAGCCGATCGCGCACGGGCGCGACGAACGGAGGCATGCCGGTCAACAGCGTGCTCTGGCCGTGCGCGCCCGGCTCGAGCGCGAGCGACTTCGTCCGGAACTGCTCGAGCGCCTGCTCGTCGGCGCCGGTGTAAAGCGGCGCTTCGACGTCCCTCAGGATCGCGCGGTAGAGCGGATCGATCGCGGCTTCTGCCTCCGCGCGCTCGACGCCGGGTGCGAGTCGCGCGAAGAGATAAACCCAGTGGCTTTGGCGATCGTCGTGACTCGGCAAGGACGACGTCGGATCCTCTATCCAGTCGAACGTGATCGGCACGAAGACGCTCGCGCGCTCGCCGACCGTCGTGCCCGCGAATCCGGGCGGCGCGACGCCGACGATCGTGAGCGGCGCGCCGTTGACAGTGAGCGTGCGCCCGATGATTTCGGGATCGCCGCCGAGCTCGCTTTGCCAGTACGCATGGCTCAACACGACGGACTCGGCCTGTCCGTCGATGCGGTCGTCCTGCGGCCCGAGCAAGCGGCCTAGCGCCGGACGGAGTCCCAGCACCGAGAAATAGCTTCCGGAGACGTGAGCGGCCGTATCGAGTCGCGCTCCTTCGCCGGCGGTGGTCGAGAGGCTCGCTCCGAAGAAGCGGTGCGCGGCGATGCCGACGAACGGCGCTTGCGAGCGCTCGAGATCGCGGAACATCGGATAGCTGAAGACCGAGGCCGCGCCGCCGCTCCGCGACATGGTCCGCGCGGCGGGCAGGTCCGGCCCCGGGTCGGTCAGGTTGACCAGCCGCTCGGGCTCCGGAACAGGCAGCGGGCGCAGCAGGATCTGCTGAACCAGCGAGAAGATGGCGACGTTGACGCCGATGCCGAGCGCCAGCGTCAGCACGGCGACCGTCGTGAAGGTCTTCTGCCGGCTCAAGGTTCTGAGCGCAAGCCTAAGATCTGCGGCCGCGTTGTCGATCGGTGCGAGCGACAGCGTGGCGCGCACTCTGTCCTTGGTTTGCTCCACGCCGCCGAGCTCGATGCGTATGGCCCGGCGCGCTTCCGCCTCGGTCATACCGGCTCGCATCTTCTCGGCGGCCGATCGCTCGATGTAGTCCTCGAGATCCGTATCGATCGCACGCTCGATCTCGTCGCGCCGGAACAGCCAGCGCACGAGCGCGCGAATGCGATACAGGATCGTCATGCTCCCTGTAGCACGGCGGTGATCGCGGCGGTGACGCGTTCCCACCGCTTTTCCGCCTGTTCGAGCTCCTTCCGGCCGAACGAGGTGAGGGTGTAGTAACGCGCGGGGCGATTGTTCTCGCTCGGGCGCTCCTCGGCGCGCAGCTTGCCGTCGCGCTCGAGTGCGTAGAGCGCCGGAAACAACGAGCCTGGATTGATCTGGAAAGTGCCGCGCGTGAGCGCCTTCAGCCGTTGCGCGATGCCGTAGCCGTGCATGGGCTCGCGCCGGACGATCGTCATGATCATGAGGTCCAGCGTCCCTTGCGGGATGTTGAGCTTGCTGTCGGTGGGTTCTTTAGGCTGCCTAGTCATGGAGGCGAGTATGCACAGCCAGCTTTAGGTTGTCTATACGACAGCGTTTCGGCTTTCAGTGCGTGCGGGCTACTAAGTGCCCGAGCATTGCGCCGACCCAGCTAGATTGGCTGCTGAATCTAAGAATGGCGCGTCGGTCGATGACGCAGGTGAGCGGCGACAAAGGCGTGCTGGCACAAGCGAGGAGTCGTGCCGAGCTCGGCCGTCACGAACGGAGATCTACTGCTTAGAGCTCAGCTCCAAAGCACGCTGATCGGCGCCGCCGTGATGCGCTCGCCGAGCTCGAACAAGCCGGGCCCGGTGTGCAGCACGAGGCCATGCACAAACCGCTCGCCGAGCGAGTCGCGTAGCCAGACGAGGTGCCGCGCTTCCTGCTCGCCCACGGCCGCCGCGGCCTTGATCTCGACGCCGACGACTCGATCGGCCGCAACCTCGAGCAGCAGATCGACCTCTTGTCGGCCGCCTTCCGTGCGCAAGTGATGCATGCGCGGTCGGCTTGGGCACGCCGGCAGCTCGGCTCGGAACTGTGCGGCAACGAACGTATCGAGCAGACGGCCGAGCAAGTCGTGATCGCGCATCGCCGTGGATTCGTCCGTGTTGATGGCGGCCGCCGCGAGCCCGGCATCGACGAGATAGCGTTTCGGCATCTTGACGAGCCGTTTCAGCCGATTCGTAAACCACGCAGGGACGGCTTCGGCAATGAACAAGTTATGGAGTAACCGTTCGTACGCCTCGGCCGTCACGCGATTGATATGAGCCGCTTCGTACAGAGTCTTGTTCTCGACGACACCGGCGGTGTTCAGTGCCAGCACGTCGAAAAAGCGGCGAATCCGCACCGGATCGCGGCTTGCGTCGACGGCGAGGGCGTCGCGCGCGACGAGTTGCTGCACATAGCTATCGAGCCACGTGCGCCGGGCACGAGCGGGCAGCCGCAGCGCCGGCTCCGGAAAACCTCCGGTCAGTGCAAGTCGCACGTAATCGCGCAGATCGAGGGGCGCCTCGGGCACGTTCAGCTCGCCACTGCCGGAGCGGATGATCCGCTCGATCACCGGGACGGCAACGGCGCTGCCGACCTGCTCGCGTACGGATAGCGTCGTCAACGGGACATGGACGACGCGGCCCGTGGCCGGCCACACCGGACTTTTGAGCTCCGCCGTCACCGAGCCGGTGAGCAGAAACCGGCCCGGGCGCGGATCGGTGTCGACGGCGCGCTTCACGGCGCCGAGCACGGCGGGCGCTTCCTGCCACTCGTCGATCAACAGGGGCTCGGGGCGATCGCGCAGTGCGGCATCCGGATTGGCCTGTACGACAGCCGCCTCGCCGGGATCGTCGAGGCGCAGGATTGCGCGCGCATGCCGAGCCGCGGTCGTCGTCTTTCCTGCCGCGCGGGGGCCGAGCATCGAGACTGCGGGAAAGTCCTCGAGCCGCTCGCTGATGACGGCGTCTACGATCCGGGGGGTATAGGGCACTGCGCTCACTGCGCCACAGTAGCATTTTTCTGCAGCGCATAGTGGCGTTTTTATGCAGCGCTCACTAGCGTTCTTATGCGCTTCTTTGCGGGGCCCGGAACACGGTGGTGGGATGGCTCAACCGGAGAGCGAGCGCATGTCGGCAGCGATCCGGGAAAATGCAATGGGGGCCAGGAGGTCGGTTCTCGGGGAACGTGCCGTTCTACAATGCGCCGCGCACCCTTCGCGCGGAGTGCGTTTTCCGATGGTTGACCCTTACGTAATCTTCGCGCTCGGCGCGTTCTTATCGGGCTTCATTCTCCTCCGGACCGCCGAGCGCAGGGTCAAGCCGCTCGTCTCGCCTTATCCGAAAGCCGACGTCGAACGGCGTTTGATCGCGTTCGTCATCGACCTAGGGGTCGCGCTCGCTGTTCTTGCCGCGCTAATGCCTCGCGACTTCGTAATCGCCACGTTCGTCGGCCCGCTTTATTTTCTCGTGCGGGATGCCGCGTTCCGTGGCCAAAGCTTCGGGAAGCTGTTCGTGGGGTTGATCGCCATCGAGCTCGAGACGGGGAAGCCGGTCAGGATTACGGGCTCGCTGCACCGCAACCTCTTGTTCGCCATTCCCGGAATGAATCTCGTCGCGCTTTTTTTCGAAGCCAGGCAGGTCCGCGCAGATGCACGAGGAATGAGGCTCGGGGACCGATTCGCGAAGACGCAAGTCGTGCAGGGGATGGGCGCAGTGGACCTCGTCAAGACGGTCGTCGACGCGGCTCGGCAGTTGACAAGAGAGCTCCGAGGCAAGCGGCACCCGCAGCGGTTGTTGGTCCCCGTTCGGCGGCCCGCTAGCGGGGCCGGTCCCCGCGCGTTACGCTCAGCGCACCTCACGTAAGTCAGGACTTGCCTCGTGGATCCGTCAGTCAATGTGTTCGGCGAAGCGCTCCAGGGCTGCAGTGACAAGCCCAAGACGGGTTTCTTCCGCGACGGCTGCTGCAACACGAGCGAGCAAGACGTCGGCTCGCACACCGTCTGCGTCGAGGTCACGCAAGAGTTCCTCGAGTTCTCGCGTTTCCGCGGCAACGATCTCTCCACGCCGCATCCCGAGTTCCAGTTCCCGGGTTTGAAGCCCGGCGACCGCTGGTGCTTGTGCGCCGCGCGCTGGCTCGAGGCGCACCAGCAGGGCATGGCGCCGCGCGTGGTGTTGAAAGGCACGCACTCGCGCGCGCTCGAGATCGTGCCGCTTGCGCTGCTGAAGAAATTCGCCGTCGATCTGAACTAGAACGCCGCGCCCGTGACGCGCGAGCCGGAAGAAAACAGGGGGTAGGGGTGCAAGTCGGAAGGACACGAGTGGCCGCCGCGCTGTGCGGCGCCGCCGCAACCGCGCTGCTCGGCAGCGCAGCGGCGCAAGAGGGCCGCAACGTCGAGTGGCCCGCCTACGGCGGCAGCCTCGCCGCGCAGCATTACTCGCCGCTCGATCAAATCAACGCGCAGAACGTCAAGGACTTGAGGATCGCCTGGCGCTGGTACGCCGGCAACTTCGGCCCGAATCCCGAGATGAAAAGCGAGACGACGCCCGTCATGATCGACGGCGTGCTCTACGCGACGGCCGGTGCTACGCGCAACGTCGTCGCGATCGATGCCGGCACCGGCGAGACGCTCTGGATCTTCAAGCCGAACGACGGCGAGCGGTTCCGCACGGCGCCGCGGCGCACGTCGGGCCGCGGCGTCGCCTACTGGGAGAGCGGCGGCGACAAGCGAGTTCTCACGGTCACGCCTGGGTTCTTTCTCTGGGCGCTCGACGCCGAGACGGGACTCCCGAAACGCGAATTCGGCGAGGCGGGCGTCGTCGATCTGCGCCGCGGCTTGCGCGGGCCCACCGACAACGTCGAAGCGGGCTCGTCTTCGCCGCCGCTCGTCGTCGGCGACGTGGTCGTCGTCGGGCCGGCGGGCGGCGTCGGCGCGCGGCCGAACTCGAAGACGCAGGCGAAGCTCGACGTGCGCGGCTTCGACGTGCGCACGGGGCGGCTGCTCTGGACGTTCCACACGATCCCCGAGAAAGGCGAATTCGGCTACGACACGTGGCTCACGCCGGGCTCGGCCGAGTACACGGGCAACGCGGGTGTCTGGGGCCCGATGTCGGCCGATCCCGACCTCGGCCTCGTCTATTTGCCCGTCGAGGGCGCGACGAGCGACATGTACGGCGGCGAGCGGCACGGCAACAACCTGTTCGGCAACAGCCTCGTCGCCGTCGACGTGAAGACCGGCGAGCGCGTCTGGCACCAGCAGCTCGTGCACCACGACATCTGGGACTACGACAACCCGACGGCGCCGATCCTGCTCGACGTCACGGTCGAAGGCCGCCCCGTCAAGGCCGTCGTGCAGCTCACGAAGCAGGCGTTCGCGTACGCGTTCGATCGCGCGACGGGCGAGCCGCTCTGGCCGATCGAGGAGCGGCCGGTGCCGGCCTCCGACGTGCCGTTCGAATGGACGTCGCCGACGCAGCCGTTCCCGACGAAGCCGGCCGCCTACGACCGGCAAGGCGTCAGCGAGGACGATCTCGTCGACTTCACGCCGGCGATCAGGGCCGCGGCGCTCGAGGCCATCAAGGATCTGCGTATCGGCCCGATGTACACGCCGCCGTCGTTGATCGACGCGCCCGACGGCACGCGCGGCACGCTCGTGCTGCCGCACTACGGCGGCGGCGCGAACTGGGAAGGCGGGGCTGCGGATCCCGAGACGGGGATGCTCTACGTCGCGTCGCAGACGAGCTTGACGGTGTTCGCCGTGAACGAAGCCGGCGACCGCTCCGACATCCGCTATCTCTTCGTGAACGGCGAGGCGCCGCGGCCGATGGGCCTGCCCCTCGTGAAGCCGCCGTACGGCCGCATCACGGCCATCGACATGAATACCGGCGAGCACCGCTGGATGGCCGTCAACGGCGACACGCCGGACGACGTCAAGAACAACCCGGCGCTCGCCGGCGTCGCGACCCCGCCGACGGGCAAGGCGAGCAGGGCGGTGCTGCTCGTCACGAAGACGCTGCTTTTCGCCGGCGAAGGCTACGGCGGCGCGCCGATCCTGCGCGCGTACGACAAAGCGACGGGCGCCGTCGTCGCGGAGCTGCCGCTGCCGGGCGCGGCGAGCAGCAAACCGATGACGTACATGCTCGACGGCAAGCAGTACGTCGTGCTCGCCGTCGGCCGCGATACGCCGGCCGAGCTCGTCGCGTTCGCGTTGGAGTAGGCGCGCTTGAGAACGACGGCCGCGATCGATCTCGAGGGCGTGACGAAGACGTTCGGCAGCCTGAAAGCCGTCGACGCGCTCGACCTCACGATTCCACGCGGCGCGCTCTACGGATTCATCGGCCCGAACGGCGCCGGCAAGACGACGGCGATCCGTATGATCATGTCGATCCTGCTGCCGGACTTGGGACGGCTCAGCGTGCTCGGGCACGCGTCGGCGCTCGAGGCGAAGGATCGCATCGGTTACCTGCCCGAGGAGCGCGGCCTCTATCGCAAGATGAAGGTCGCGCCGTATCTCACGTTCGTCGCGCGGCTCAAGGGCGTGCCGGAGCGCGGCTTGCGCGAGCGCGTGCATTCGGCCATCGAGCGCGTCGGCTTGAAAGGCGTCGAGAGCAAGCGCTGCGAGGAGCTCTCGAAGGGCATGTCGCAGAAGATCCAGATTCTCGCGGCGCTGATCCACGAGCCGGATCTCTTGATTCTCGACGAGCCGTTCAGCGGGCTCGATCCCGTCAGCACGCGTCTGCTGAAGGACATGATTCTCGCCGAGCACCGGCGCGGCGCGACGGTGCTGTTCTCGACGCACGTGATGCCGCAAGCCGAGGAGCTCTGCGACCACGTCGTGATGATCCATCGCGGCCGCAAGGTGCTCGACGACCCCGTGAACGCGATTCTGCGGCCGCAGGATGCGTGCGCGCTGACGTTCGATCCCCTCGAGCCGCATGCTGACGTGAGCCGCGTGCGGGCGCTGCCGGAGGTCGCGAGCTGTGCGGCTGTCGGCGGCGGCTACGAAGTGGCGCTCCGTGACGGAGCGGATCCCGCGCGAGCGATACAGAGCGTGGTCGCGGCGCTGCCCGTCGCGCGAATCGAGCTCAAGCGGCCGACGCTCGAGGACGTGTTCGTCGGAATCGCCGCCGGCGACGCCGCGGTGTCGCCGCCCGAGCAGCGCCGCGCGGCCGGAGCCGCGGCATGAGCAAGGTCTTGCGGATTGCGGCGCGCGAGTTCGCGGCGACCGTGTTCACGAAGGGGTTCGTCGTCGGACTGCTGATCGTTCCGGTCGTCGGCGGGCTCGTCGCGATCATCGGCCCGCGCCTCGTCGACGATCGAGCGCCGGCAGTCGAGGGCGAGATCGCGATCGTCGATCGGACGGACGCCGTGCTGCCGCGCGTGCGTGACGCCATGGCCGCGCGAAGCTCGCCGGCCGCCGTCACGGAGCTCGTCGAGCGGGCGCGCGCCGGCGGCGCCGCTGACGCCCTCGTCGAGATGCTCGGGGCGACGACGGAGCTCACGCTCATCGAGCGTTCATCGAGCGCCGACGTCGAGCAAGAGAAGCGCTGGCTCACCGAAGGCGATTCGACGCCGCGGCGCCTCGCGCTCGCCGTCGTGCACGAGAACGCCGTGGAATCCGCGTCGGGTGAGCTCGGGAGCTACGACCTCTACGTTCCGTCGCGCCAGGACGCGCGGACCGAAGTCATCGTGCACAGCCTGCTGCGCGAAGCGATCCTCGACGCCCGGGCGGCGGCGCGCGGCTTGGATCGCGCCGAGCTTTCGCGCGTGCTGACGGTCCCGCGTGTGCGCTCCGTGAGCGTCGGCGACGGAGGCGAGAGCGACACGGTGTTTGGCCTCAACATGATCGTGCCCATGGTATTCATGGGACTCTTGATGATGGGCGTGATGTTCGCGGGCCAGGGCATGCTCACGACGACGGTCGAAGAGAAGTCGAACCGCGTCGTAGAGGTTCTGCTGTCGGCCGTCTCGCCGATGCAGCTCATGGGCGGCAAGCTGCTCGGCCACATGGCCGTGGCGTTTCTCGCGATGGGCCTGTACTTGGGGCTCGGTCTCGCGGTGCTGGCCGCGTTCTCGCTGTTCGGCCTGCTCGATCTCAAGTTGATCCTCTATCTCGTGATCTTCTTCCTGATCGCGCTGTTCACGCTCGGCTCGTTGATGATGGCCGCCGGCTCCGCCGTCAACGACATGCGAGAGGCGCAGGCCCTGCAGGCGCCGCTGATCATGCTCATGATCTTGCCCATCATCCTTTGGATGCCGATCCTGCGCGAGCCGAACGGCACGCTCGCCTACGTGGTGAGCTTCGTGCCGCCGGTCAACACGTTCGGCATGCTGCTCAGGCTCGGCTCCTCGAGCCCGCCGCCGGCGTGGGAAGTGTGGTTGTCGATCGCGATCGGCGTCGCCGGAGTGTTCGGCGCCGTGTGGGTTGCCGCGAAGGTGTTCCGCATCGGCATCCTGATGTTCGGCAGGCCGCCGGACCTTCGCACCCTCGTCCGTTGGCTGCGAGCCGCGTAATGCACGTAGTGATGTTCGACATCGACGGCACGCTCGTCGACTCGGCCGGTTTCGACAGCACGCTGTACGTGGAGGCCGTGGAGAGCGTGCTCGGCGTCGAGATCGACAGCGATTGGAACCGCTACGAGCACGTCAGCGATAGCGGCATCCTCGACGAGGTCTTGCGCCTTCTCAAGCCAGGGCAGGATCACGCCGCGCTCGCCGCGCAAGTGCAGCGCCATTTCATCGGCCTCGTGCGCGATCACATCGAGCGCCGGCCGGACGCCGTGCGCGAGATCGCCGGCGCACGAATGCTCTTCGACCGCCTATGCGAAACGCCCGGCGTGCGCGTCGCGATCGCGACGGGCGGCTGGGAGCCGACGGCGCGGCTCAAGCTCGCGCACGTCGGCATCGACGCCGACCGTGGAGGGTTCGCGAGCAGCTCGGACGCGAAAGCGCGTACCGACATCATGCGGCTTGCAGCGCAACGCGCGCTGAACGGCGACACGCAGGCGCGCGCCACGTACTTCGGCGACGGCGCCTGGGACTTGCGCGCGAGCGCCGCGCTCGGCTACGAGTTCGTCGCCGTCGGTGGAGGGGTTGCGCACAGCGTCGCCTTTCCCGACCTACGCGACACCGAGGCGATTCTTGCCGGCCTCGGGCTCTCGTGCGCCGTGGCTTGAGCTTGCGCCGCCGCTCGAGCTTGCGCTGCGGCTCGAGCTTGCGCCGCCGCTACGGTTTGGCGTCGGCGACGAGCCCCGCCTGCTCGATGCCGTAGGCGCACACGGCTTCGTCTTCCTCGCCCGTGCCGCCGCTCGCGCCGGCGGCGCCGAGGATCGTGCCGCTCGCGTCGCGGATCAGCACGCCGCCGATCTGCGGCAGGAACTTGCCGCCCGCCGTCGCGGCGAGCGTGATGAAGAAGTTCGGGTTGTCCTTGGCGCGCGCCGCGAGCGCGCGGCTCGAGGCGCCCATGCCGACGGCGGCCCACGCTTTGCCCGTCGCGACGTCGAAGCGGAACATGCTCGCGCCGTCCTCGCGCTGCATCGCCTTCAAGTGCCCGGCCTCGTCGAGCACGACGACGGTCACGGGCTTGATGCTCATCGCACGCGCCTTCTCGAGCGCCTTGGTCACGATTTGGTTGGCCTGCGCGAGCGTCAGCGTGCCCATCGGAGTCTCCGTCACGAAATAGTGAGGCCTGCAGCATAACGGGCTCGCGGCCGTTCGCAAGACTGACGAAAGGCCGTAGTGGCAACCCCACCGGGGCGACTAGAATGACGCCCGGTGAACTCGAGGACGCATCCCACACCATGACCACGCCGTGCATCATCACCGTCGCCATCACGGGCTCGGTGCCGACGAAAGAGGACAGCCCGGCCGTGCCGATCACGGTGCCGGAGCAGATCGAGTCGACGCACGCGGCCTACGAGGCCGGCGCGGCGCTCGTGCACGTGCACGTGCGCAACGACGACGGGACGACCACGTCGGATCCCGAGAAGTTCGCGCGCTTCCTGGAAGGCATCCGCAAGCACTGTCCCGACATGATCGTGCAGTTCTCGACGGGTGGCCGCAGCGGCACGGGCAAAGAGCGCGGCGGAATGTTGCACCTGAAGCCGGAGATGGCGTCGCTGACGACGGGCTCGGTCAATTTCGCGAAGATGATCTACGAGAATCACCCCACGCTGATACGCGACCTCGCGTCGAGTATGCTCGAGCACGGCATCAAACCGGAGATCGAGATTTTCGACCTCGCGATGCTCTATAACGCAGCCGCGCTCGTGGCCGAGGGTCTGCTGAAGGCGCCGGTGCACGTGCAGTTCGTGCTGGGCATTCCCGGCGCGCTGCCGGCCGACCGCGAGGTGCTCGAGTTCGAGCTCGAGCAACTCGAGCGGATGCTGCCGGGGGCGACATGGACGGCGGCCGGCATCGGCCGCCACCAGCTCACGGTCAACGAGTGGTCGCTCGAGCTCGGCGGCCATTGTCGTACGGGGCTCGAGGACAACCTGCGTTACGACAAGTCGCGGCTCGCCTCGAGCAACGCCGAGCTCGTGCAACGCGTGTACGACCTCGCCGGGAAGTTCGGCCGCGGCGTCGCGACGCCGGCCGAGGCTCGCCGCATCTTGGGGCTCCAAGCGGCCTGAGCGCTCCGCGCGCCGTCGCCTGAGAGCGCTCAGCCGGCGCGGCTTTGGCGAGCGGCGGCCGCGGCGATGATCGGCGGCTGCGGGGCCGCGGCTGGCTTGCCGATGAAGTAGCCCTGCGCATAGTCGATCCCGTACTTCGCGAGAAGCTCGAGCGTCGTGGCGCTCGTCACGTACTCGGCGACGGTCTCGATGCCGGCCGCGCGCGCGACCTCGCCGATCATTCGCACGGCCGCCTGGTCGACGCGGTCGCGCGCGAGGCCCCGAACGAACGAGCCGTCGATCTTCAAGTAATCGACGGGCAGGCGCTTCAAATAGCCGAACGAGCTGTAGCCGCTGCCGAAGTCGTCGATCGCAAGCTCGCAGCCCAAGTCGCGGAGCATCGCAATCTGTCGATCCGTGCGCGAGGCGAAGCGTACGGCGAGCTGCTCCGTGATCTCGAGGACCAGGCGGTCGCCTTGCACGCCGTGCTCCTTGAGCAGGACGCCGAGGTACGAGGCAAGATTCTCGTCCTCGAACGCGAAGCCCGAGAGATTCGTCGAAAGCTTGAGATCCGGCATGGACGGCGTGAGCTCGGCCAGCGCGCGAACGACGCGCTTCAGCACCCAGCGGTCGACCTCCAGCATCAGGCCGAAGCGAAACGCCGCCGGCAGAAACGTGCCGGGACCGATGACGCCGTCGTCGGTCGGCAGCCGAAGCAGCGTCTCGTAGTGGGACACGACGCCGCTCTTGATGTGCAGCAACGGCTGATAGGCGAGCTCGAGCCGGTCCGTTTCGAGTGCGGCGCGCAGCAGGTTCATCGTCGTAACGTCTTTCGCGATTTGCTCGCTCTGCTTGCCGGCCGCGCTGTAGACCTCGACGCGATTGCGTCCATGGGACTTGGCCGTTTGGCACGCGATGTCCGCCTGCGCGACGATCTCTTGCGACGTGGCGCGTGTGCCGTGCACGAGCGCGACACCGATGCTGCACTGCAGATGAAACACTCGATCGCGTTCGACGTGCTTCAGCCCGCGCATGAGCTCGAGCACCTTCGCGGCGGCGGCGCGCGCTTCGGTGCGTGACACGTTGCGCACGAGCACGACGAACTCGTCGCCGCCGAAGCGTGCCACGAAGTCCTCGGGCCGCACCGCGTAGCGCAGCTGCTGCGCCGCGAGCTGCAGCAGGTGGTCGCCGGCCGCGTGGCCGCACGTGTCGTTGACGTACTTGAACTGGTCGAGGTCGACGAAAAATAGAGCGCTGCGCGCTCCCTCGGCGGCACAGCGTGTGATCTCGGCGTCGAGCTCCGCCACGAACCGGTGGCGGTTCGCGAGACCCGTGAGCTGATCGTGGTTCGCGAGGTGCAGCAGGCGATGCTCGCGCTTCTGCAAAGCGCGGGTCGTTTCTTCGAGCGCCGTCACGATCGCTCGCAGCTCCGTATACGGCGAGCTCGGAAAACGAACTGCCGGCGCTTCCGATGCGAGCTGCGCCAACGAGTGCTCGAGCTCGGAGAGCGGCGCGAGAGCGCTCTTTAGAAACCACCGGCCGCAAGCCCACGACGCGCCGAGCAGCAGCACCAGGATCCCGCTCGCGATGGCGAGCCGCGGCCAGAGCACGCTCTCGTAGCCGGAAAAGTCCAGGTCGACGCTGACGAAGCCGAGAAGCCTCGTCGACGCCGGAGCGGCCACGGGATCCGCCGCGAAGAGCGCGTCCTCGGCGAACGATTCCGTCCAAATGGGGCCGGATAGGCGATAGCGTCGCCCCGGCGAGACGTCCTCCGTCAACAGGTACGGCGGTTGAATGCCGGCCCGCGCCGCGAGCGCCTCGGCCGCCGCCGCATCGAGCCGCGGAGTGTCGAGCAGCGTCGCGCCGTTGCCGCCGAGCGAGAGCAGTACTCGGCCATCGGGTCCGTACCAGCTCACGCGCTCGATCTCGGGGTACTTCGCGATGAAGCGCTCCACGTCGAGCATCGCGGCGCCGGCGTCGTCGAGGTAGAACGGCGCCCCGAGCTCGTTCAGCTCGTAGGCCCATTGCGTGGCCCAGTGCTCGAGGTTGTCGCGCACGACGGTGCCCGACGTCCACGCGAGGCCAGCGACGGCGAGCAGGCCGCCGATTGCGGCGATGGCAAGCTGCAGACCGAGCACCTCGCGGACGAGGCTACGGCTGCGCCTGGGGCGCTTTGGCGCCTCAGTCTGCGACACGCGTCACCCAACGCTGCACGGCGACGGGCGGCAGGCCGAGCGCTGCGGCGACGCCGACGTTGATTGCGACCTCCGCGGCGGAGAGCGGCGTCCAGCGCGGCAAGTCGGCCGTGCGGCCCGCGGCGACGCGCTCGACGACGCGTGCGACGTTGGCCGCAACGTCGGCCGGGACCGCCGTCGCGCTCATGAGCGCGCCTCGAGCGAGCAGCGCGTCGTTGAACGTCAGCACGCCGATGCCTCGCGAAGAGGCGTAACCGAGCAGCTCGCGCAGCACCTGCGGGCTCAGGGCATCGTTGTCGGGCAGCAGCCAAAGGCCGTCGACCGTGGTCGCAATCCTCCGGAACAGATACAGCGTCTCGCGATCGGACGCCGACGTCTCGACGATCAAGTCCGCCGCGAGTGCCGCCGCGGCGGCTTTCGCTTCCTCGGCGAGGGCGGCGCCGGCCGCGCTGACGATCAGCGCGACGGTGCGCAGCGACGGATCGACGGCCTGCCAGCTCCTGAGCTGCAGCTCGAGCGGCGGCAGGGCCTCGACGCCCCACATCGCACCGCCGCCGCGCAGTGCTTCGTCGTCGGCGGGCACTTGGCAGAACACGACGGGTTGATCGGGAAGCGCCTCGCGCGCCGCGCGCACGGCGTCGGCGCCGACGGCGACGACAGTGAGGCTACGGCCGCGCAGGGCCATCAGCTCGGCGTCGGCGGTCGAGATGAATCGCGTGACGCGAAACGTGCGTGCAGGGAGCGCCGCCTCGATCTCGGCTGCGACGGGCGCGTGCGCCGGATTCGTCGTGTCGAGAATCAACGCGACTTCGGCAGGCGTCCGTGGAGCCGGGTCGGGAGCGGCCGTGACCGGCTCCGCGGGCGGGGGAGGAGGCGGTGGCACCGGCTCCGGGGCTACGGAGGCCGGCTCCGAGGCCGGCTCTGGCGGGACGACGGGGATCGAGGCTGCGCAGCCCGTCAGGAGCATCGATGCGCCGCAACCCGCGAGCAGCAGCCAGGCGACCGCCGCCGGCGGTGCTGTTCGTCGGGTGGCGTTCCGCATGGAACCGCCAGGGTACGGTTGTTTAGGCTCGAGCCGGCGTGCGCGGTGTCACAAGTCCGCGCCGGCCGCTCGATTGCCGCCCCGCGCGGTCAGCCGCCGCCTTGTCCCAAGTATGGCAGCAATCGACCGAACGCGAGCACGCCGAACCAAAATGCCAGCGACAAGGCGCCGACGGTTTTCGCGAATCCCGGCGTTGGATCGTTCGGGCCGAGCACGAGAAGCCTCGGCTCGACCTTCGTGAAATAGACGAGGAAGTTCACACCCGCGAGCACGATCAAGATCATCTTGAGCCAGAACGCCCAGTTGCCGAAGTACAGGTACGGCTCGCCGAAGAGAAAGCCGAGACCGGAAAGCAAGTTGATGACGAACGAGACGATTGCGATCGGCATCAAGCTGTGCACGGCTTTGAGCGGAATGAGGCGATTGAAGCCGATCAGGCGCAGATCCATGATCAGCAACGAGCCCATCAGCGTGCAAAGCGCCAGGAAGTGCAGCGTCTCGAGCGTGGGCCAGCTCCAGGCATATCCCAAGACGATCTCATTGATCCACGTCGTCTGCATCCACTCCGTCAACGCATCCATGTTCGCGCTCCTACAGGTAAGCCGTCAGGCGGCCCATGATGATTGCGACGATCCAAACGACGACCGCGACGGCGGCAACGGCTTTCATGCCACCCGTGACTTCGCCGGCGGGACCTGCTTGCACGACGGCCGGCTGCAGGATCGCGGCCGTGATCGCGCCCAAGAGCACGAGCCCCATCTTCGTCATGAACACCCAGTCCACGATATAACTCGTCGCCTGAGCCGAGAAGAGCGCGGAGCCCGACAGGAAATTGATGCCGAAGCCGATCCAGCCGAGCCGGAAGAAGCGCTGGAGCCCGCCGAGCGGAATCGCGGAGAACCAGCCGAGCAGGCGCAAGTCGATGACGAGGGAGAGGCCGACCATGACGGCCATGCCGACCGCGTGCAGTGCGATCATCGAGGGATAGCCGGGAATCGAAGAGCGCACCCATTCGGCGAGCCCAGTGGCCTCGAGCCAGGTCAAAAATCCCACGGAATCTCCCCCAAGAAAGGAACGGTCAATATTTTTGTGCCGGCAGGGTAGCTGCAAGCGAGTGCGGCTGTCCACTGCGCCAACGCCAAGAAAAATGCAGAGGCGCCGCTTCCGTTGCTGGCGCGCCGGGCGGCGCCTATAGCCCGCCGCCGACATGAACGCCGCGAAACGCCCGCAAGCAACGAGCGCGCTCGCGTGTCATCGCTTCTCGTCGCGGTCGACGCCGTCATTGGTGGTTTGGCTCGCCGCCGTGGGCTCCTGAGCGAATAGTCAACGAGCGATTCTGTGAGTGCCGGCATCGACGGCGAGGCGTTCCGCGAGCCACGGAAGCGCGCTCTGCAGCTCGTCGTCGAGTTGCCACGGCGGATTGATTACGAACATGCCGCTGCCGGCGAGACCGCCGCTGCGACGCTCGCGCGCAACGCAAAGCTCGTACGTCGCGATCGCTTCGATGCCCGTCGCGCGTAACGCCCGCTCGTAGCGTTCGACCCACCGCCGGTCGATGACGGGGTACCACACTGCGGCGACGGCCGTCGCAAACCGCGCGTGCACCTTTACGAGCGCATCGATGACGTTGCGGTGGTCGTCGCGCAGCTCGTACGACGGGTCGACGAACAGTAGCGCGCGCTTCGCAGGCGGCGGCACGAGACCGATGCAAGCCGTGAGCCCGTCGTCGCGCAGCACGCGCACTCGTCGATCGTCGGCGCAGGCGCTTTTGAGCGCCCGATGCTCGGCCGGATGCAGCTCGAACAGGAACAGGTCGTCGATCGGCCGCAGCAGCTCGCGCGCGAACCATGGGGAGCCGGGGTAGCGCCGCAGCGCGCCGGGGCCGTTGAAGCGCTGCACGAGCGTCAACCAGCGCGCAACGGCCGGCGGAGGCTCGGCGGCCGTCCAGAGCTTCCCGACGCCGCCCTCGTGCTCGCGGTTGCGCTGCGCGGCCGCCGCCCGCAGGTTGTAGCCGCCCGCGCCGGCGTGCGTGTCGACGTAGCGCAGCGGCTTGTCCTTCGTTAGAAGCCGCGCGAGCACCGCGGCGAGCACGGTGTGCTTCAGAACGTCGGCGTGGTTGCCCACGTGATAGCCGTGCAGGTAGCTCAGCATCGCGAATCGATACTGACACCGCGGTGGCGACGCTGTCACCCCGCGGCGGCGACCGCCGCCGGTGCTACCATGGCCGCCGCCAGCGTTAGGATTCGAGTCCTCGATGAGCTCGCACGACTACCGCAGCGCCGCGCGCCCGCCGCCCGACAAGCTGCTCACGGAGATCGCCGACTACGTGCTCGGCTTCCGCGCGGAAAGCGCCGAGGCGCGCCGCATCGCGCGGTACTGCCTCATGGACACCCTCGGCTGCGGAATGCTCGCGCTCGGCTTCCCGGCGTGCACGAAGCTGCTGGGGCCCGTCGTGCCCGGGGCAGAGCTCGCGCGCGGCGCGCGCGTGCCGGGCACGCGCTTCACGCTCGATCCCGTGACGGCGGCCTTCAACGTCGGAACGATGATCCGTTGGCTCGACTTCAACGACACGTGGCTCGCCGCGGAGTGGGGCCATCCGTCCGACAACGTCGGCGCCATTCTCGCCGTCGCCGACTACTCGAGCCGCCAAGGCGTTCGTTTGACGATGGCCGACGTGCTCACGGCGATGATTCAGGCGCACGAGATTCAGGGCGTGCTCGCGCTCGATCACAGCCTCAATCGCGTCGGTCTCGACCACGTGCTGCTCGTGCGCATCGCGAGCACCGCCGTGGCGGCGCGTCTCTTCGGCTGCAGCCGAGACGAGATCGTCAACGCGGTCTCGAACGCCTGGCTCGACGGCGGCGCGTTGCGCACTTACCGTCACGCCCCGAACACGGGCTCGCGCAAGAGCTGGGCTGCCGGCGACGCGACGAGCCGCGGCGTGCGGCACGCGCTGCTCGCGCGTGCGGGCGAGATGGGGTATCCGTCGGCGTTGACGGCAAAAGGCTGGGGCTTTCAAGACGTGCTGTTCAAAGGCGCGCCGATCGCTCTAGGCCGCCCGCTCGGCTCGTACGTCATGGAGAACGTACTGTTCAAGATCTCGTTCCCCGCAGAGTTCCACGCCCAAACGGCCGTCGAGGCCGCGCTCGCGCTTCATCCGCGCGTTGCGCAGCGCATCGATGCGATCGAGCGAGTCACGATCGAGACGCAGGAAGCCGGCATGCGCATCATCGACAAGACGGGGCCGCTCGCGAATCCGGCAGATCGCGATCACTGCCTGCAATACATGGTCGCCGTTCCGCTCGTGTTCGGCCGGCTGACGGCCGAGGACTACGAGGACGAGGTCGCGCGCGATCCACGCATCGACGCACTGCGCGCGAAGATGGTCGTCTCGGAGAATGCCGAATTCAGCCGCGACTATCTCGACGCGGACAAACGCGCCATCGGCAACGCCGTGCAGGTATGGTTCGCCGACGGCTCGTGCACGGAGCGCGTGGCCGTCGAGTATCCGATCGGCCATCGGCGCAGGCGCGCCGAGGGCATTCCGCACCTCGAAGCGAAGTTCGAGCGCAACCTCGCGACGGTGTTCGGTCCGAAGCAGCACGCCGCGATCGTGGCGGCGTGCGCCGACCAGGCTCGCCTCGAGGCGCTGCCCGTCGAGGACTTCATCGGGCTCTGGGTGCCCCCGCCGTGAGCGCCGGGGACAAGTTTCGCCGCCTCGTCAAGCGGGCCCCGCCCGTGCAGATTCCCGGGGTCGTCAACGCCTACTGCGCGCTGCTCGCGCAAAAGGCCGGCTTCAAGGCGCTGTACCTTTCCGGGGCCGGAGTTGCGAACGCCTCGTTCGGCTTGCCCGATTTGGGCGTCACGACGCTCGGCGACGTGCTCGAGGATGCGCGGCGCGTGACGGGCGCGACGCCGTTGCCGCTGCTCGTCGACGTCGACACGGGGTTCGGCGGGGCGTTCAACATCGCGCGCACGGTTCGCGAAATGGAGCGCGCCGGCGTGGCAGCGATTCACATCGAGGATCAGGAGCAGGCGAAGCGCTGCGGCCATCGGCCGAACAAGTCCACGGTGCCCGTCGACGAGATGTGCGATCGGCTCAAGGCGGCCGTCGACGCGCGCCGCGATTCCGCCTTCGTCATCATGGCGCGCACCGATGCGTTCGCGCGCGAGGGCCGCGCGGCGTCGCTCGACCGCGTCGCGGCTTACGTCGAGGCCGGCGCCGACATGATCTTCGCCGAAGCGCTGTACACGCTCGACGACTATGCCGCGTTCACGCGCGCGATCGACGTGCCCGTGCTCGCGAACTTGACGGAGTTCGGCTTGACGCCGTATTTCACCGTCACGGAATTGAAGCGCGCGGGCGTGCAGCTCGTGCTATACCCGCTGTCGGCGTTCAGGGCGATGAGCCAAGCGGCACAGCGCGTGTACGAGACGATTCGCCGCGACGGCACCCAGCGTGCCGTGCTCGACAGGATGCAAACGCGCGACGAGCTCTACGCGGTGCTCGATTACCTTGCGTACGAGCGCAAGCTCGATGAGCTCGATGCGAAAAGCCCGCGCGCGGGCGGACGAGGACGAAAGAAGCGCGCGCGCGGCCGCAAGGCTTGACGCGACGGCTTGCCTCCGGCCGCGCGCTCAGCGCGAGGCCGTCTTCGGCGGGCGATTCGCAGGCGGCTCCGCCGAATCGTCGATCAGCTCGAGCGGCGCGTCGTCGCCGAGCCCGAACAGGTCGAACGGATCGTCGGCCGGCAACGCTTGTACCGCCGTCGCCGGCTTCTCGGGCGCCGTCGAGGGGGCTCCCGCAGCTTCGTCTTCGTCGTCGGGCCATTCCGCCGCGAGCGCGGCGGTCACGAGATCGAGCTCGGCGTCGCTGAACAGCGTCTCGGCCATCGAGCTCGAGATGTCGTCGATCGATTTCGCGACGGCGATGGCACGCATCGTCTGTGTCTGGCGCAGCTCGTCGTCGTCGTCCGGGTTCGCCGGGGCGATGGCCGTAGCGGGTTTCGCCGGGATGGCGGGCGAGGGCGGCGCCGGCGGTGCGGAGGCAGGCGCCGCGGCTGCGAGCGCGGGGCTCGGCGCCCGCGTTGCCGCGTAGGCCGTTTCGAGACGGCTCGCTCTTGCGGCCGCCGGCTTGCTCGCGCTGAAGACCGGCGCGGACGTCGCCGGCGGCGCGGGGCGGCTCGAAGCCGGCGGCGGAATCGGCGAGGGCGCAGGCTTCGACGCAACCGGCGAGGCAGGCGCGACGTGCGGCTCCA
>Ga0073934_10003024_pt1 | contig 32390 bp, 33 predicted proteins | sample LarsenN4metaG_FD_76834 | JGI IMG/M metagenome (GOLD analysis project Ga0073934, IMG submission 76834) | Hot spring sediment bacterial and archeal communities from British Columbia, Canada, to study Microbial Dark Matter (Phase II) - Larsen... ...
TCAAGCCCCCTCCGCAGTGAATTTTAATGCACAGGCGAATGGAACGCGGCCGGCAAAGGTGGAGCCTCGGGGCCAGGCGCCTAACCGAAGCGTGAACGGGCGGATGCGCCCTGCGATGTCCGAAGCGATTGCCGATATACATCTTAGAGCGCGTGCTTAGGAATGGAGAGAGGCGAGCTGTGAACTTCAGGCGGGCGGCCTTCTTCGCTGGCGTCCTGGCGCTGCTCTTTGTCGCCGTCGCCGAGGCCGCCGACCCCGTGAATATCCAGATCATGGCCCTGGAGGAACAGCCCGGGTCGATGGCGATCACCGTCAGCGCCGTCGACGAGAACCGCCAGCCCTTCCCCGGCCTCGAAGTCAACAACTTCAACGTCACCGTCAACGGCAAGAGCCTGCCCGTCAAGCAGCTGCAGACTCCCGATGCCGCCCGCCTGCCCGCCAGCGTCCTCCTCATCGTGGACGTCAGCGGCAGCATGGCCGGCGAGCCCATGAACCAGGCCCGCCAGGCGGTGCTGCAGTTCATCCAGGCGCTGGAGCCCGCCGATAGCGTCGCGATCCTCACCTTCGACTCCAAGGTCGCGCTCCTTCAGGACTTCACGACCGACCGCGCCTTGTTGAACCAGGCAGCCGCCAAGCTCGCCCCGGCCGGCGAGACCGCCCTTTACGATGCGGTCATCGCCGGCGCGGCCAAGATCTCGGAGGCGCCGCCAGGCAGGCGCCTCGTGGTCATGCTCACCGACGGCAAGGCGACCGTCGGCACGGAGCAGCGCCAGGCGTCCCTGGACGCCGCCGCGGCGGCCGGCGTGAGCATCGTGGCCGTCGGCCTCGGGGCCGACATCGACCGCCAGTACCTCGGCGAGCTCACGAATATGACCGGCGGCCGTTTTCTGGAGGCGCCCACCCCCGCTTCCCTCAAGCAGGCTTACGTCGACCTGGCGTCCGCGATCCGCAGCCAGTACACGCTGATCGTGGACGTGCCCCCGGACGTTGACCGCACCGTGCCGGGCGTCCTGCGCGTGCATGTCATCGTCCGCGCCAACAATGCCTACGCGGAACGCGCTCTCGGCCCTCTGCCGGGCGCCGTGCCGCCGCCGTTCCAGCTGAACGTCACCGGCCTGGCGGCCGGACAGCGGGTAAGCGGCGCCGTGACCGTCCAGCCGCTGCCTGACGCCGGCGTGGAGCTGGCCAGGGCCGAATACTACCTGGACGGCCAGCTCCTCCATACGTCGGCGCCGCCGGACCTTGCCTTCGAGTTCGACCCCGCCAGCCTGGCGCTCGGCAGCCACGTCATGCGCGTTGTCGCCGTCGACGCGGCGGGCAGGGCCGGGGAGATACGGGTGCCATTCCTGGCCGTCGCGCCCCCGAAGACCGGCGGCGGATTCCAGGTCCCCGTGATGGTCGTCGCCGGGGTGGGCGGCGTGATAGCCGTCCTCGGCGGGATCGCGGGCGCCCTCACGCTGTACGTTCGCCGCCGTCAGGCGGAAGAGGACGCGCTTCCCTACGAGCGCGTGAAGCCCTGGGCGGTGCGCACGCAGGGACCGCCCGGCCCCGTGGAAGAATCGCCGGAACGCGGCGAGGACGGCGCCGTCCAGCCCGCGGAGCAGAATTTCGGACGCCTGGTCGTCATCGACGAGGAGGCCGGGGCCGCCGGCGGCGGCAGCATACGCGAGTTCGCCCTCAGGGCTGCGCCGCTGTCCTTCGGGAGCGGGCCGGACGTCGATATTCGCGTCCGCGACCTCGGCGGCCAGATCGGCTCTGAGGAGGCGCGCATCTGGGAGCAGCGCGGCATGCTCGTCTTCCATAAGCTGACGACGCTGAGCGCCATGGCCACGGAGGGCGTCACGCCCGGCTGGCAGTTCCTCGAGGACGGCGACGAGCTCCGCATCGGGCCTTACCGCCTCATCTACCGCGCCTGGACCCCGGAGTTCGAACAGGAGCCGGCGACGGGAGAGCCCGCCGAAGCCGTGGGCGCGCCGGAGCCCCAGCCCGGGCCGGATGCCCTCGAGACGGGGCCGCAGGAGCACGGCATGACCTTGCGCCGCTCCGAGGCCTGGCCCCCGCGCTATCCCGACCCATCCCTCGGTTCCCCGGCCGACTAGCACTTAAGTCCCCTGGCGACCGGCCGATCTTCCCTATGTAAGGGAGGACGCATGACGACCGTTTCGCCGAGGCCCAACCCGGATACCAACGGCCACCTCAGGGAAGTCAAGCGGGACCGCGAAGAAGAGCGGCTCCTGGTAGAGAGGGCGATCGGGCGTGACCAGTCCGCCTTCGCCGAGCTCTACGACCAGCATGTCGTCCGCATCTACCGCCACATCTTCTACCTCGTGGGCGACAGCCGCGAGGCGGAGGACCTCACCGCCCAGACGTTCCTCAAGGCCTGGGAGGCGATCGACCGCTACAAGGAGCGGGGAGCGCCCTTCGTGGCCTGGCTGCTGCGCATCGCCCACAACCTCACGGTCAGCTACCTCAGGTCGAAGCGAGAGCATAGCGCCCTGGACGAAGGCTTCGTCGACAGCAAGCGGGCCGGCAACCCCGAGGAATCGCTGGAGCAGGCGAACGACGAACGCAGCGTCCGGGACGCCGTGCTTCGCCTCCGCGACGAGCAGCGGCAGGTGATCATGCTGCGGTTCGTAGAGGAAATGGACTACCGCGAAGTGGCCGCGGTGATCGGCAAGAGCGTCCCGGCGGTAAGGGTAATCCAGCACCGGGCGCTGGGAAACCTACGAAAAATCATGCAGGAGTAGGCGGCGGCCAACAGATCGCGAAGGCCGCGCCGAAGATAAGGATAGAACTCCAGGACGGATCCAAGCATGAACTCCGAACACGTGAAGCATCTCATCGCAGAGGCAGCGCCCGAGCTCGAAGTCGTGGCGGCCAAAATCCGCCCGCTCCCGGAAAACGTCATCCCCTCGGACGAGTTCCTGAAGCGCACCCGACTGCGTCTCCTGCAGCTGGCCCCCAAAGACACCGAGTCTCGCCAGGCAGCGTAGAGCCTTCGTGACCGGTACGTCGGCGCGCCTCGGGCCGGGGCCGGCGCCTGCAGCCAGCGCTCACGTCCCTCAGCGCGCGCGCACGGCCGGCGTCTCCCTGGAGGCAGGCCTGGCGTTTCTCGTGGCGGCGCTCTACCTGGGAGCGCTGGTCCGCCTGGTCCACATCCTGGCCGCGGGCAGCTTTCCCCTCAACGACGGCGGCATGTTCTACGCCATGGCTTCCGACGTCAAAGCCAATGGTTACGCGCTGCCTCAATTCACCTCCTACAACGGCGGCGGGATCCCCTTCGCCTACTCGCCCCTCAGCTTCTACCTGACGGCGCTCCTCTCCGAGACCGGCCTGGTCTCCACCTTGGACCTCATCCGCTTCCTGCCCTTCGTGGCCAGCATGCTCACGGTCCCTGCGTTCTTCATCCTCGCGAACTCCATGATGACGGACCGGCGGATGGCCGGGCTTGCGACGGTCTTCTTCGCGCTCGTACCCCGCGCCTTCGATTGGCAGATCGTAGGAGGGGGGCTGACGCGGTCGTTCGGACTGCTCTTCGCGCTGCTCGCGATCGCTGCCCTGTACGCCTGCGTGCGGGCTCCTTCCTGGAGGCGGAGCCTGGGCGGCGGCGCGCTCCTCGGCCTGACCGCCCTCTGCCACATGGAGATGGCCTGGTTCGCCGGGTTCAGCTACGCGGCCGTTCTGGCGGCCTACGGGCGCACGCCCGTATCCCTCCGCCACGCAGCGGCGTCCCTCGCTGCCGCGGCCGCGGTCTCCGCGCCGTGGTGGGCCACGGTGCTTGCCGTCCACGGCCAGGGTCCATTCTTCGCCGCCATGGATTCGGCGGAGCATTCCGTCATCGCGCCGCTCAAGCTGCTGCTTGTCGGTTTCACGGACGAACCTTTCATCCCTGCCGTCCTCGCGCTCGGACTTCTGGGCGTCCTCGGCTCGCTTGTCGACAGGCGCTTCTTCCTGCCCGCCTGGCTGCTCCTGATCTTCCTGCTCGATCCGAGGAAGGCGCCCACGTATGCGACGGTGCCGCTTTCCATGCTGGCTGCATACGGCGTCTACACGCTCCTCCTGCCGCGGCTGCAAGGTCCCCTCACCCAGGCCGGCAAGGCCTCGCCCCCCTGGGCGGCGAAGGCGCTGCTGGCCGGCCTGTGCGCCTACGCCACGGTCGGGGGACTGGCCGCGGCCGCGGCGCCGGGCTCGCCCCTGGTCTCGCTTCCCGCGGGCGAACGCGCCGCCTACGCGTGGATCTCCGAGAACACGCCCGCCGAGGCGCGCATCCTTGCCAGCACGGGCGAGGGGTTCTTCGCCACCGACCCGCGGTCGGAATGGCTGCCCGCTCTGACGGGCAGGCGCAGCGTCGCGACGGTCCAGGGCACGGAGTGGCTTGCCGGGGACCGCGGCATGGTCGCAAGCCGCGCCCGTTACGACGACCTCCAGGACTGCGCCGCGGCGGGCACGGACTGCCTGCGCGATTGGGCCGCGAGGAACGGCCAGCGCTTCGATTACGTCTACGTGGCCAAGTGCGAAGGCGCCGCCGGCGAAGGCCGCGATTGCTGCGCCGCCTTGCGCGCAGCGCTCCGCGAAGACGCCTCCTACGCTCTCGTGTACGAGGGGCGCAGCTCTCAGCTCTACGAAAGGCTGAGGTGACGGCCATTTGGGGCGGGCGGCATACAGGCGGCCCCGGTGGCTGGCGATAACTGGAGCCGTCCGAGAGTCCAGACCCCACCGCTGCGCCGGCCGCGATTCTCAGTACGTCCGCTTTTCAATCGGTGGCTGAACCCGTCCCACCACGGTCGGAGCTACAGGCGCGGCCGTGCCGGCCGCGTGAGGACCCGTCAGGCGCAAACGCCACGCGGCCAGGAGCCGGGGCGCCTCAGGGTATTCCTTGCCGGGATCGGGGGAAACCCTTCAGAGTCTCGCCGACGCGCCGAATACTCATACGTAGGTAGTTGAACACCAGCTTGACCGAGGCGAAGGGCCCTGGTGTGTATACGGAGGTGCCGCCTAAAGACCGAAGCATAGCGCAGCCTTCAATCCCCGGCGGGATGAGACTTTGGATGGTCCGGCCGCTGGGTCCGTGCAGAGACAGGGCAGGATGCCGCGGTGGTCCTCGAACGAGGACAAGAAAATTTCAACAGGAGAAAAAATGCAGCTGATTAACAACGCTCTGACCAGCCTGCTTGTCCGCATTCAGAACCTCCGCGAGGAGAAGGGCCAGACGCTGGTTGAGTACGGCCTGATCGTTGCTCTTCTGAGCATCGCCCTGATCGTCGCCCTGACGACTCTGAGCGACGAGCTCGAAGCGGTCTTTGGCAAGGCCAGCAACGAGCTGTCGAACGCCTCCAGCTAGTCTTCGAGAGCAGCGAAATGGGCGCCTCCGGCACCGCTGGAGGCGCCCATTTTCTTTTCCGGAGGCAGGCCCCAAGGCTTCTGAATCTCAGCGCTCCTGCCGAAGTTAAAAGAGAAATCCTGATTAGGAGTCGAAATGGCAGCTTTCCACGCGCTAGTAAACGCTGCGAGGCGCATCAGGAACCTCGAAGCCGGCCAGACGCTCGTCGAGTACGGGCTCATCGTTGCCCTGATCGCCCTCGGCACCATCAGCGGGCTCATGCTCATCGCGGGCGACACGAACTCCCTCTGGTCCAAGATCGAGGATTCGCTCGTCGCCGCCTTCGATAACGTCCTTGGTTAAAGGGCCGGGAGGCAAGTCTTCGGGCCCGAGCGGCCTAATGGTCGGCCGGGTGGAGCCGAAAACTAATTAGAACCTCTTCATCCATTTCGTCTCCTGGAGGGAGCACACATGAGTCGTAACGCTGCTGCCTTGAACCCTGCCCGCGGGAACCGACGCTTCATCCTGCTGGCCCTCGTGCTGGGATTGCTGGGCGCCGGCCTCGTCTACGTGGCCACGTCCCGCAACGCCACGACGTCCGGCGGCGGCGCCGCCGACACGCCGGTCGTCGTCGCCAAGGTGGACATCCCCGCCCGCACGACGATCACCCCTGCGATGGTCGAGGTCCGCTTCGTCCCGGCCGACGCGCGCAGTGTCCAGGCCTACGCCAAGACCGAAGAGATCGTCGGCAAGGTCACGCGTTTCCCCATCGCCGTCAACGAGCAGGTCCTCTCGAGCAAGGTCGTCGACCTCTCCCCGACCTCCGCGGCCGCGACCCGTTCCCTCTCCTACGTCATCCCTCCCGGCAAGCGGGCGTTCTCCCTCACGGCCAGCGAGGTGCAGGACGTAGGCGGCTTGCTCCTCCCGGGCGACTACGTGGACGTCTACGTAATCTACGATGTCGAGTTCCGCGAAAAGACCGCGGACGCGTTCCTCGTGCAGGTCCTCCTCCAGAACAAGGAAGTCCTCGCCGTTTCCCAGACGATCGTCGATATCGTCCCTGAGGCCACGCCGGGCGCCAGCGGTCAGCGCGTGCGCAACAGCGAAGCTTCCCCCAAGCCCGATGCCGAGACGGTGACGCTCGCCGTGACGCCGGAGGAGGCCCAGCTCCTCTACCTGGCCGAGAGCAACGGAAAGATCCGGCTGGCCCTTCGGCCGTACGGCGAGTCCCAGGAAGTCCCGATCAACTTTGCGACCGAGAACGACCTCTTCCCGCCTAACCTGCCGAACCCGTTCGTCCGATAGAAATGTATGACTCCCTTCCAAGGAGGGACCGGAGGATAAGTTGCCGAAGAATCTAGAAGTCGTCGTTGTAGACCCGGATGTCAACAGTCGGGCCGACACCAACAGGGCACTAGCGCTCGCTCACTTCACGGTGACGGGTGAGGCCGGCTACGGCATAGACGCCGTGACGATGGCCCGCGAGAAGAACCCGGACATCATCGTCCTCGCGATGGAAGAGCCGGTGGCCAGGGCCTCCCAGACGATGAGCGCCCTCGCGGACGCCCTCCCCGAGACGCCGGTCATCGTCTACTCCAGCCTCTCGGACGCCGCCTCCGTGCGGCGGGCGATGGTCTCCGGAGCGCGGGACTACCTGGTGAAGCCGCCGCGGCCCGAAGAGCTGGCGCGGGCGATCTACGCCGTGCTCGAACAGGAAGAGCGGCGGCGCACGCGCCTCACCGGCGAGACGGCTTCTTCCGCCGCCCGCGGCACCGTGATCACGATCTTCGGCGCCAAGGGCGGCATCGGCAAGACGACGATCGCGACCAACCTCGCGACCGCCCTCTGCAAGAACACGAACAGCTCCATCGCCATCGTCGACATGGACACCCGCTTCGGCGACGTGGCGATCATGATGGACGTCGTCGTCGAGTACAGCATCGCCGACGTCGGCCGCAACATCGACAGCGTCGACCGCGACACGGTCCGCGACTATCTGGTCCAGCACGGCAGCGGCGTCCAGATCCTGCCGGCGCCCCTTCACCCCACGGAGTGGGGCGCGCTGCACAGACACCACATCGCCCGCGTCATCGAGCTGCTGTCGCAGACCTTCGATTACGTGGTCGTCGACACGCCCGGGGCGTTCAACGAGCTCGTCGCCACCGCCCTCGAGTCGGCCGACATCATCCTGCTCGTCACGAGCATGGACATCGCCAGCATCAAGGACACGGCCCTGGCCCTGGAGATGCTCCGCGCCGCCGCCGTCTCCGACGACAAGGTGAAGCTCGTCATCAACCACTCGACGTCCTCCAACAGCCTCCGGGCCGAGGACGTGGAGCGGGTGCTGGAGTACGAGGTCTGGTGGCGCATCCCCCATGACGTCGCCGTCAGCAACAGCAATCAGCTCGGCCAGCCCATTGTCCTGGCCAAGCCCTACGCGCGGGCTTCCCGCGCCATCACCGACATGGCATACAGCCTGGCCGGCCTCAAGCGCGAGAGGAAGGGCTTCCTCGACCGCGTGCTGGGCCGCTAGGCAAGACGCATACGTCCTTTAGGAGGGGCCAGACGTGAACGACTACGGGCAGAGGCGGCCGATATTCCCCAATACCCCGCCCAGCCGCAATCAGCCAACCCGAAACCCGCTTCTGCAATCCAGCGAGGCCTTCAACGAGCTCAAGTTTCGCCTTCACCAGCGCCTGATCGAGGAGCTGGACCCCTCCAAGATCGAGAACGGCGATAGCTACAAGGCGCGCGAGATCGTGGAGGGCGCGGCGAAGGCCCTGATCGCGGCCGAGATGCCGGGCGTCGTCGGCTTCAGCCGCGACGAGCTCATCGCCGCCGTCTGCGACGAAATCCTGGGCTACGGCCCCATCGAGCCGCTCCTCCAGGACCCATCCATCTCGGAAGTCATGGTCAACAGCCCTGACACGGTCTACTTCGAAAAGGAAGGCCGTCTGTTCCTCAGCCCCATCCGCTTCCGGGACGCCACCCACATCATGCGCATCATCGAGCGCATCCTGGCGCCCCTCGGCCGCCGCGTGGACGAGACCTCGCCCATGGTCGATGCCCGCCTCCCGGACGGCTCCCGCGTCAACATCATCATTCCCCCCGTGGCGCCCAAGAGCCCCGCGGTTACCATCCGCAAGTTCCGCGCGGACAAGATGACGATGGACGACCTGATCAACGTCGGCGCCCTCACGCACGAGCTCGCGGAGTTCATGCGCGCCTGCGTCCAGGCCAAGCTCAACCTGATCATCTCCGGCGGCACCGGCTCCGGTAAGACAACCCTCCTTAACGCGCTCTCCGGCTACATCCCGGACACCGAGCGCATCGTCACGATCGAGGACCCCACGGAGCTGCGCCTGCAGCAGGCGCACGTGGTGACCCTGGAGGCCCGGCCGCCGAGCCTGGAAGGCCGCGGCGAGGTCACCCAGCGCGACCTCGTCAGGAACTCGCTGCGCATGCGCCCGGACCGCATCATCGTCGGTGAGGTGCGCGGGCCGGAGGCCTTCGACATGATGCAGGCCATGAACACCGGTCACGAAGGCTCGATCAGCACGGTACACGCGAACTCCCCGCGCGACGGTCTCGCCCGCATCGAGAACATGATCCTCATGGCCAACCTGGACCTCCCGTCCCGGGCCATCCGCGAGCAGATCGCCTCCGCGCTGCACGTCATCGTCCAGGTGAGCCGGTTCTCGGACGGTTCCCGCAAGGTTACGCACATCAGCGAGGTGTCCGGCATGGAAGGCCAGGTGATCACCATGCAGGACATCTTCCGGTTCGAACAGACAGGCGTCGACTCCGAGGGGCGCGTCCGCGGGGCCTTCCGCTCCACGGGCATCCGGCCCCGCTTCGCGGAGCGGTTCGAAAGCCTCGGCATCCAGCTTGCACCTGGAATCTTCTCGGGAGCGGCAGCCTAATGGACCCACGCGCGCTTACAGCGGCACTCTGCATCTTCGCGGCGATTGTCCTCGGCCTCTGGGCCATCTACTCGGCCACGGCCAGCCCGCGCAGCAATCTCGAGCGGCGCCTCGGCACCCTGATCGGGGACTCGCTGCCGTACGAATCGACGCCGTCGAGCTTCGAAGGCCTGCGGCAGCGCCGCGCCGGCAACGTCCCGGTCCTTTCCTCGTTGCTCCAAAGCCGGGGCGGGACGGAGGAACTGGCGCTCGATCTCGAACGCGCGGACCTCAACCTGACGGTCTCCGAATACGTGGCCTCGCGGCTCTTCATGGGCGTGCTCCTCGGCATCGTGCCCCTGGTCGTCCTCGGGCTCCAGCCCCTGGGGCTGCTCGCTATCGGCGTCGCCATGGCCGTTGGCTTCATGCTCCCGAAGCTCTACCTGAACTTCCGCAAGAAGCGCCGCCTCCAGAAGCTGAGCGATCAGCTTCCCGAGATGCTCAGCATGCTGGCGAACGCTCTCAAGTCCGGGTTCGGGCTGCTGCAGAGCATGGACCTGGTGGCCCGCGAGCTGTCTCACCCCATCGCCACCGATATCCGCCGCATGCTTCAGGAAGTCAACGTCGGTTCGCGGACGGAGGACGCGCTCCAGAACATGGCCCGCCGCAGCGGCAACGCCGACCTGGACATCGTGATCACGGCCATGCTCATTCAGCAGTCCACGGGCGGCAACCTGGCCGAAATCCTCGAGAACGTCGGCCATACCATGCGGGAGCGGATCCGCATTCGCGGCGAGATCAAGACGCTGACGACCCAGCAGGTCATGACGGGCTTCATCATCGGCGGCCTGCCGGTCTTCCTCGGCGTCGTCATCACCATGCTGAACCCGGACTACATGAGCCTCCTCTACACCCGCCTTGCCGGCCAGGCGATGCTTGCCGGCGCGGTGGTGATGGAGCTGTTCGGAATCTTCTTGATCAAGCGCATCCTGGCAATCGAGGTGTAGCCGATGGTCGTACTCGGCGTCGGAATCGTCTTCATAGCCATCGTCTTCTTCGTCCTGGGCCTGCTCTGGGAAGCGCCCAATCCCATGAATGCGCGCGTCGCCGGCATCCGAGGAGAGCGCCTTTCGGGTGGCGGGGGCGACGACCAGATGGGGGGCTCGCTGGGAGAGCGCGTTTTCGCCCCCATGGCTGTGTCCATGGGCTCGACTCTGCAGCGGCTCCTGCCGGTGAACTGGGTTAAAGGCATCGAACGGAAGCTCGTCCAGGCGGGGGAACCCGTTACCCTGGGCGGATTCCTGGTCGGCGCCTTCCTCGCTGAGGGGATGGTTGTCCTCTTCATCATGACGCTGGCGGCAACGGGCAGCCTGACGGGCTCGTTTGCTCCGCTCGTCGTCGGCGGGCTCCTCCTCATCGGCGCCGTCGGCCCGAAGGTGTGGCTCGACAACCGCGTCCGCCACCGTCAGAAGGAGATCATCAAGTCCCTGCCGGACGCGTTCGACCTGATCACGACCTGCGTCGAGGCCGGGCTCGGCCTCGAAGCAGCGCTCGCCCGCGTCGCGGAGAAGGTCGAAGGCCCCTTCGGGGAGGAACTGGCGCTCTCGCTGCGAGAGGTCGCTCTCGGCAAGCTCCGGCGGGACGCGCTGCGCGAGCTGTCGTTGCGCGTCGGCGTCCCGGACCTGACGACCTTCATCAACGCCGTGATCCAAGCGGAGAGCATGGGCACGAGCATCGCCAACGTCCTGCGAGTCCAGGCGGAGCAGATGCGGATGAAGCGGCGTCAGCGGGCCGAGCAGCAGGCCCACGCGGCCCCCATCAAGATGATGTTCCCGCTGGTGCTCTGCATCTTCCCCACCCTCTTCATCGTCATCCTCGGCCCGGCCGGCATCCAGATCTACGAGCAGTTCGTCAGTAGGGTCTGATGATCGTCTCGAACCCCGACCGCGGCACGGTCCTCGGCGAAGCGATCGAGGTTGCCAGCACGGCTGCCCAGAAGGTCAAGGGCCTGCTCGGACGGGAGTGTCTGGAGGACGGCCAGGGCCTCCTCTTCAAGGGCTGCGCTTCCCTGCATACGCTCTTCATGCGCTTCCCGATTGACGTCGCTTTCATGGACAAGCGCGGCAAGGTCCTGAAAATCGCTCGCGGCGTCGGGCCGTTCCGGCTCGTGGCGGCGCCTCTGAAGGCGTACTACGCCCTCGAACTGCCCGCCGGCGCCATCGACCGCTCCCGCACCCGCGTCGGTGATCGTTTGCGCTTCGAGGAAGAGGAGCTGAGGCTCCCCATCGCCAGCTAGCCTGCTAGCCGCCGGGCTCCCAGGTCACTACGCCCAGGCGGCGTGGCTTCGGGTTGAGGGCGTAACCGCCGGGTACAGCTACAGCCGCCGCCCTCACGGCCGCCTTCAGCTTCTCGTCCTGGGCGGACCCCTCCAGCACCCACAACGGCCGCCGCGCCGCACTCGTCAAAGCGTCGAGGTCGGGGTAGGTCCGCGGCGGCAGGGAGAGCAGCCTTACTTCCGGAAGCCGGCCTTTGGCGAGCAGCAGGACGAGGAACTCCCCCAGCCCCGGAAGCAGGATGCGTTCCTCGCCGTGCACGGAGGGCCACAAGACCGCGAATTCGGCGATCGGCGCGCGCTCGAACAGCACGGCGACGCAGAGACGTCGCGAATGCGCCTCCATCTGGTCGACGAAAGCCCCGAATTCGGCGATGTCGTAGCCGACCTGGCTGATGAACGCCACGTCCGCGTGGGGGGCGCGGCTCTCGCAAGGCCAGCGCTCGTCCAGGACCTCCAGGTTCTCGATGCCGTGCTCGCGCGCCGCCTGGGACAACACTTGGCGCATGCCCGCCGAGGGTTCGACCGCGTAGACGCGCTTCGCCAGCAGGGCGATCGCCAGCGTGTAGCGGCCGCCGCCGGCGCCGATGTCCAGCCAGGTCTCCTCCGGCCGCACCAAGGCGCGCAGGACTTCGAGCAGCGGCTCGTCTCGGCGGCGGGGGTCCGCGCGAAAGCTCTCGGCCACGGGCGCGTAGAAGTCCTCCGGCCGCGGCCTGTCCGGCAGGCGTTCCACCTGCTCGCGCTCCGCGATCACCAGGGCGCGCCAGGCGTCCGCGGCGGCGGCGGCATCCGGGACGAGCGTTCGGCCCGCCCTCATCGCATCGGGGCTCCCTGGGGCATCGGCCTCCTCCACCGCCGCATCATAGGGAGCGCGGCGGGCGTGGTTCAAGGAACCTGGGCGGGTCGGGACCTCACCGCCGCTGCCGCGCCCCTCTCCGCCCTGCGGCGAGGGGCTTTGGCCCGCGGACCGTCTCTCTGGGGCATGGACGCCGGTGCGGATCAGCCGCGGGATTCATCCCGCGGGGTCTCACCTCACCGCCGCTGCCGCGCCCCGCTAGGGGATGACCAGTTGCTGCCCGGCGAGGATGAAGCTGGGGTCGGCGATGCCGTTTGCCTGGGCGATGGCGTCGACGGTGGTGCCGAACCGGCCGGCGATGCCAAAGAGCGTGTCGCCGGGCTGCACGGTGTAGGTCTGGTCGCCGCCGCTCCCGACGCTCAGCGCTTGGGCGCTGCTGCCGCCGGTGGAGGCCACGGCTCCGCCGCCCGAGGCGCCCGGGATGGTCAGTTGCTGGCCCACGTAGATGTAGTTCGGGTCCGCGAGCCCGTTCGCCTCGACGATGGCGCCGACGCTGACGCCGAAGGCCGCCGCGATCGCGCCCACGGTGTCCCCCGGCTGGACGACGTAAACCGCGGCAGCGGCGGGGGCCGGCGGCTGCTTGGGCGGCAGGTCGCGCAGGACCTGCAGGACTTCGGGAGGCGTCACGCCGTATCGCCAGGCGGAGACGAACTGGGCCCCCGCGGCGTAGGCGTTGTCGATGAACCGGAGCCACTCTCCCACGTCCGGGGTGGCCCCCTGGCCGACGTGGTGCAGCGGCAGGCCGAAGCTGGGCAGCTGGGCGTTCGAGATATTGACGAGGAAGTCGGGCGTGATCCCCTGGGGCGGGACGGGGAACCCGCTGGCGGCGAACTTCTCGTAGTTTGCCGGCGTGTTGAACGTCCGCCAGTACTGCTGCGGCGCCAGCAGGTTTGAGAAGGACGCGAATTCGCGGATCGGCGTGCGCTCCAGCAGCCAGGGCCGCGCGTCGATGGAAAGCACGAGCTGCGCGTCCGGGCGCAGGCGGCGCAGCTCCGCGCCGAAGCGCATCGCGTCTGCCGGGGTGCCGCGCCAGAAGCCGGAGTGCGGCTCCACGTCCAGGTAGAGGCTGCGGGCGCCGGCGGACAGGACTTCCGCCGCCATCTGCGCCTCGCGCACGGGGTCCACGCCCTGGATCACGGCCCAGGCATGGAAGGGCACCCCCGCGGACTCGAAGTAGTTGGCGAGCACCGCCGCCTGGCTGGCGCCGCTGACCGCGTACGGCGACTTGTCGTACTCGGACATCCAGGTGACGCCGTCATGCGTCTTGAGGAGGATGCCCAGGCCGTTGTCCCGAAGGCGGCCGCCGATGATGTTGGGCTCGCCGTCGGTCGAGAACTGCCAGACCCAGACGAGGTGGCGGTTCGGGGACGGCGCCGCCTGGGCCGGCGCCGCCCGGGCGGACGTCTTCCGACTGCCGAGGAGGGCCGCGCCCAGGCCTGCCGCTGCCGCACCGCGCAGAAGTTGGCGCCTGCTTATGTTTCTGGTTTCTTTCGGTTTAGCCGGTATAGGAGGAGGTATGCGTGTGGATGCGGGTTCCATAGCCCGCCTAATATAACATAACCATATCGGCAGGTGAGCGTCCGGGCGTTAAAATTTCATCTCGCCGCGAGCTATTTGTTATCCGATGCCTATGGCTTGGCCGCTAATTCGCGAGCTTTCCGGCAGGGCAAGGAAGACCACCAACTCCGCGACTTCCTCTTCCGTCACGAAGCGGCCTTCCAGCTTGCGATAGTCGCGCTCGCCTTCCTCCGCCGAACGGCCCTCGCGCTCGGCGAGCTGACGGTAGATGTTCACGGACCGCTCCCCGGCGACGGCGCCGGGGCAGATGCAATTGACGGAAATGCCGTGCTGCGCGTTTTCGAGCGCCATGGACTCGGTGAGGTTGATGATCGCGGCCTTGGCGGCGCCGTAGGAGGCGCGGAACTGCCGGCCCCGGCGGCCGGCCATCGACGAAAGGCTGACCACGCGGCCGCCGCGGCCCTGCTCGATCATGGCCCGGAGGGCGTATTTGCTGCAGAGAAACACGCTGGTGAGGTCCGTCGAAATCGCCCGGTCCCAGACCTCGAAGGGCATCTCGGCGACAGGGATGGGAGGGTCCAGCCAGGCCGCCGTGTTGACGAGGATATCGATGCCGCCCAGCTCCGAGGCGGCGCGCTCCATCGCGCGCTGGACCTGGTCCTCGCGGGTGACGTCGCAGGTAAGCGCCAGCGCCTTGACGCCGCGCTCTGCCGCCTGGGCCGCGATCTTCTCCGCACCGGGACCGTTTATATCCAACAGGGCAAGGTTGGCGCCTTCGCGCGCGAGGGCCAGCGCGCTCGCCCTCCCGATTCCCTGGGCCGCGCCCGTCACGACCGCGTTGCGTCCCTGTAGCCGCACTACCGACCTCCGCCTAAGAGTGACGCGAGTTTAGCAGCGTGGCGGTTGGGAGCAAGCGGCGCGGCCGGCCGGGCCTTCGGGCAAGCCTCGCTGGGAGGCCGTCAGCCTAGGCGCTGGCCTTGGCGCGGCGTCGAGGCGTCTCCTCCGCTTCCTCGGCCTTGGCGGACTTGCGCCGCCTGATCTCCTCCACACTGGCGCGCAGGGCTTCCGTGAGGTCGGTGATCTTGGCGGCGGCGGGCGCCGGCGCTTCGATGACTTGGCCCTCCGCTTTCTTGCTTATGATTTCGAGCAGCGCCTCGCGATAGTTGTCCTTGTACTGCCCGTAGTCGAATTCACCCGTCAGCATGTCGACGATCGACTTCGCCATCGTCAGCTCGCGATCGTTGATCTGGACGTCTTCGCCGGGGACCGAGAGGTCGGCGGTGGACCGCACTTCGTCGCTGTAGAACATCGTCTCGAGGGCGATCGTGTTCTGGTAGATGCGCAGGGTGCAGAGCTGCTCCTTCTGCCGGAGCGTCACCTTCGCGATGGCAACCCGTCCCGTTTCTTCCAGCGCCCGCATCAGCAGCGCGAAAGGCTTCATGCCGATGTCTTCAGGCTCCAGGTAATACGTCTTCTGGTAGAGGATGGGGTCGATCTCCTCGAGGCTGACGAAATCGGTGATCTCGATCGTGTGGGTGGTGTTGACGGGCACTTTCTCGAAGTCCTCGTCCTCCATGACCACGTAGCTTCCCGGCGAGATTTCATACCCCTTCACGATCTCGCCGAGGTCGACCTCGACGTCTTCCTCGGAGCAGAACCGTTTCTGGCGGATGCGGGCCATGTCGGCCGCGTGGAGCATGTGGAAGCGGACGTCCTTTTCCTCCGTGGCCGTGTAGAGCTTCACGGGGATGGACACCATGCCGAAGCTGATGGCGCCCTTCCAAAGCGGTCTGGGCATTGCGACAAACCTCCCTGGGCCGGGATTGGCCCGCAGGTCGCTGATCGAAGACTGTCATTGTAAGCCACGGCCTGCAAAAGCCGCATTAAGGAGAAGCCCGCAAGCGGAAATGCGGTGCCCGACCTGGGTTGGGGGCGGGCCGGGGGCGCGGCGCTCGCTTAGCCGAGGGCGGCTTTGGCCTGCGCGGCCAGCGCGCCGAACGCCGCGGCGTCGCGCACGGCGAGGTCGGCCATGACCTTGCGGTCGATGACGATGCCCGCCTTGTTGAGGCCGTGGATCAGCTGGCTGTAGGAGAGGCCGTGGGGGCGCACGGCCGCGTTGATGCGCGTGATCCAGAGGCGCCGGAACTGCCCTTTGCGGTCGTAGCGGTCGCGTGTGGAGTACTCCAGGGCGTGGAGGACGGACTCGTTGGCGCGGCGGAACAGGCGGTGACGCTGCCCCTTGTGGCCGCGGGCCAGCGCGATGATCTTCTTGTGGCGGCGGCGGGCGGTGACGCCCCTCTTGACCCGGCTCATTGGTGGCTCCCGATATCTATAGCGAACGCGTCCAGCCTATCAGGCCAGGCCGTGAGGCAAAAGCTTGTGGCCCCGCTTCTGCATGGGGCCAGAGGCCATTAGCTTGGCGCTGATCTTGGCTTTGGCGCGCTTCGACTTGGCGACCCGGAGGTGGCTGATCCGGCCCTTGCGGTGCATGACCTTGCCGGTCCCGGTGATGTGTAATCGCCGCTTCGCGCCTTTGTGTGTCTTAAGCTTGGGCACTCTTCTGTTCCTGTCCCGCGGGAGCCGCTTCCTTTGCCGGCCGGGTGTGTCCGGGCGCCAGGATCGTCGAGAGGAAGCGCCCTTCCATGTTCGGCGGCTTCTCCACCACGGAGATGTCCTTGAGTTGCTCGGAGACGCGGTCGAGGATTTCGCGGCCGATTTCCGGGTGGACCATCTCGCGTCCCCGGAACATGACCGTGAACTTCACCTTGTCGCCGCTCTTCAAGAACTTCTCCGCGTTTCGCGCCTTCATCTGGAGGTCGTGGGCGTCGATCTTGGGACGCATCCTGATCTCGCGCAGGACGGAGGCGTGCTGGCCCTTGCGGGACTCCCTTTCCTTCTTGGCCTGCTCGTATTTGAACTTGCCGTAGTCGAGGAGGCGGCAGACCGGAGGCACGGCCGTCGGCGCCACTTCAACGAGGTCGAGGTCGTTCTCTCGCGCGAGCTCCAGGGCCTGGGGCAGGGTCATCACGCCCAGCCGCTCACCCGTCACTCCGATGACGAGGACTTCTCGTGCCCTGATGCGCTCGTTGACTCTAAGTTCGCGAGCTATTGCCTGCAGCCTCTGGCTGACGAACTCTCAAACATGCGCAGGTTCCCCGAACGATAGCATCCGGCCTGCCGGGGAGTCAATCGCAATGCCCCCTATCCCGGTCGGGTTTATCGGCCGTAGCCGCCGCGGCTGCCCGCGCCGCTGGTCCGCCCCAGGCGTTCGAAGCAGTCCCGGCAGTAGACGGGGCGGTCCCCCCGGGGCTGGAACGGCACCTTCGTGGGCTGGCCGCAGTTGCTGCAGACCACGTCGAACATCTCCCGTTCCACGCGGGGCGGACGGTTGTAGGAGGCCGGCTCCCCGCCCTCCCGCTCGCTGCGGCGCTGGGCGCGACAGGACCGGCAGCGCTTGGGCTCGCTATAACCGCGTGATGAATAGAACTCCTGGTCGTCTGCGCTGAACAGGAACTCCTGGCCGCAGTCTATGCAGGTGAGGGTCTTGTCTGTGAAGGGCACGTTCCGAAGGCCTCCTCCGTCATTCCTAGTCGCAGTCCGCCTTCGAAGCGCGTCCGGGGCGAGGCTCAACTATGGCCGTGATTTTGCCAGAAGGATAGCACACGCCTATGGGCGCTGCCTGCTTGCAAATCGAATTTGCTACGGATCCGTAAACCGCCCCGCCGAAGGCGCTCACCGGCCTTCTCCCGGCCGTCCGAAAAAACCCGTCCGCCGCCCTTGGAGGCCTTGTTACCGGCGCCCCGCGGGCGAGCCCGCCCGCTGCCGCGTTGGCCGGCTCAGGCCCGGCCGCGCTCGCGGGCCGCGGCCAGCAACCCTCCGGCGGAGTCCGTCGCCCGGAAGACCAGCACGGGCGCGGGACCGTGGAGCATGCGGTCCGCCACGCTGCCCAGCGCTACCCTCCTTACGCCCGTACGTCCGTGCGACGTCATGACTACAAGGTCCGCCGGCCGCTTGTCCAGGTACTCCAGAAGCTGCTGACCGGGAGCGCCGATCAGCATCTCCGCGTGCACTTTGCCGCCGAGCCTGCCGGCGACTTCGCTAAGGTAGGCCTTGACGGCGTCTTCCATGGAGGTGATCAGCTCGGCGGAGTAGACTGCCATCCCCGGGTCGTAGGCCACGGCCGTGAGCGAGAGACAGCGCGCGATGTCGATCTCCGCCCCCGTGAGGTCCGCGATCCAGGTCGCCAGCGGCAGGGCCGCCTCGGCCTGCTCGGAGCCGTCGAGGGGGACGAGCACGCGCTTGACCGCGAAGGCGCTGAGGCTGGCTTCGGGCACGTTGGGGCCGATGACGAGGACGGGGCATTTCGCCTCCCGCACGACCTCGTCGGCGACGCTGCCCAGCCACCAGCGGGCGATGCCGCTGCGGCCGTGCGTGGCGATGAGGACGAGGTCGACGCCGACGGCGGCGTCCAGGAGCTCGTCGGCCGGGCGGCCCACGCGGACGCGCGTCTCCGGCTGCAGGCCCGCGGCGCGCACGCGTTCCGCCTGCCGGTCCAGGTATGCGCTGAGGAAGGAACGTCCCTTCTCCTCGGCTTCCTGGAGGTCGGCATCGGCTGCGCCGCCGTCCCTTTCGTCCCAGGCGCTCTCCCAGACGCCTGCCAGGCGCACGGTTTCGAAGCCCAGCGCCTTGAGCAACGGCAGGAGTGCAAACGCCGATTCCGAAAGCTTCGTCCCATCGAGTGGCACCAGCGCCGTCAGGGCCATCCCCTGCCTCCTATCGCTAAGCTGCACTGCGTTTCATATTTGCCTCTCACCATAGGCGATGCCCGTTGACCGGTCTAGGGAGCGGCGCCCGGCCTGGGCCCGGGCGCGGCCTAGAGGCCGAGCTTGCCGGGGTTGAGCACGGCTGCGGGGTCCAGGGCGGCCTTCACCTTGCGCAATACGGGGAGGCCAGCGCCGTGCTCCCGCTCCATGAGGTGTCCAAGCCGCAGCCCGGCGCCGTGCACGTACTCCATGGACCCGCCCGCGTCCTGAGCCGCCTCCAGCAGCGAGTCGATAAACGGGCGCAAGCGCGCGTGGCCTCCCAGCCGCTCCGGCAGGACGACCACGGCGGAAAAGAAGTCCGGCGCAGTCCACAGCCCGCACTCCAGGAGACCCACGCCCGCCGATTCCGCCCGCGCGTGGCACAGCTCCCTGAACGCCAACACCCGCGATGGCGGCAGGGCCACGTGCAGGTAATCGAAGGCGATGTCCGGGCTCCGGTTCGCCTGCCGCGCCCGGCCGCGCGCGAAACGCTGGGCGACGACGTGCCGCCGCTCCCAGAACTCACGCGCCACGCCCTCCGGCAGCTCGCTGCCGCCCTCGGCGGCGATGGCCTTGGCGGCGCGCCGCAGCGACGCCTCCACTTCCTCCTCGTAGCCCTCGAAGCCGAGGTACAGGAGAGGCGGCTCCGCCTCCCGCGGCGCCAGCTCCTGCCAGGGCGAAGCGTGCTCCTCGCCGTAGTCGAGCAGCGATGGGCGCATGCCGAGCCCCGCCATCTCCTCGATGGCGGCGAAGCCGGCCTCGAAGGTCTGGAAACGGTAAGCGCGGAGCTCCTCGCGCTCGGGGACCGCATACGCTTCCAGGGCCGCCGCCGTGATTACGCCCAGAGTGCCTTCCGCCCCGACGAACAGCCGCGCCAGGTCCGGCCCCGCCGAACGGCGCCGCACCGCGCGCGTCCGCAGCAGCGTCCCGTCCGCGAGCGCGACTTCCAGGGCGAGCACCTGCTGCCCCATGCCGCCGTAGCGGCCGCCCTTGTAGCCGAGGCTGTTGGTGCTGGCCGCCCCGCCCACAGTCGCGACCGGGAATGTCCAGGGATCGTGGCCCAGGCAAAGGCCGTGGCGCCGCAGCTCGCGGTCTACGCTCTCGAGGACGGCGCCGGCGCCCGCCCAGGCGAAACGGTCCGCCGCGTGGACTTCGATGCGGTCGAGGCGGACGGTATCGAGGACGATGCCGGGCCGTTCGCTGCGGGCGCCGCCCATGAGCCCCGTGCCCGCGCCGTAGGGGACGACGGGCACCCCGGCCTCGCCCGCCAGGCCGAGCAGCGCCGCCGTTTCCTCGGCCGTCCCCGGGCGCACCACCGCCAGCGGCGTAGCCGGCGGCCCTCCGTTTGCGCCCCTACGGCCGAGAGCGTCCTCGGCGAAATAGCGCAGGCCCTCCGGCGTCCGGTCGACGGCCTCCTCGCCCAGGCGCCTCACCAGGCGTTCGACCAGAGCCTCAGCGCGCGCGCTCGTGGCATCGCCTCCCTGCGCTTACTCTAGCACCGGCCTTCGCGGCCGCGCGTATACTGGGCGCGTGGGGCAGGACAAGGTCGCCGAATACAAGGCGGCGTACGAGACCTGGCAACGCCACCTCGCCGCCCTCCACGAGTTCTTCCTCGAAGGCAAGCGCATAGACCCGCTGCGCCTCAAGGGCGTGCTCAACCGGGAGGCCCGCTCCAAGCGCCTCTACGACCAAGCCCGTCTCCGGCTCCTCGGCATCGAAGAGGAGGGCCCGTTCGACCAGGACGAAGGCGAGGACGAAGACGAGGACGCCTAGCCGCGGGCGGGGCCGGTTGCCTGTTGCCAGCGGTTGGGCCTGTTCTAGAATTACTCACGTGGAAGACGATCTCAGCGTAGACCTGAGCGAAATCCTGCCGGTGATCAACACCGCGGAAGTCTTCGTCGTCATGTTCCAAATCTTCGAGCGAAGGCTCCTCGTCGATACGCGCCACACGCCCACTGACCCGCCGCTGATCCGCGTGGTCGACCGCGTGCGCAGCCCCGACGAGCGCTTCCGGGAGCTGATGCGCCTGCGTCCCCGACTGGGAGCGCCCGACAAGATCGTCGGGCTGCCCTGGCAGCGGAGCGTCCGCACCTTGGTGGAATCGGGCGTGTGGCAGGCTATCCACGATCGCCTCGCCTCCCTGGGTGTCTCCGACAACACGCTCCTCGCCGTCCTGCACGAGCTGCAGTGGGAGGAGCGCCGGGAGGAGCTACGGGCGGTGCGCGGCGAGGAGCCCTACCGCACCCTGCGAGGTGGCACCATCTCTTGACCGCCAGCCGCACCGTCGATCTCCGCAGCGATACCGTCACCCAGCCCACTCCCGCGATGCGGGAGGCGATGGCCCGCGCCGAGGTCGGCGACGACCTCCTCGGCGACGACCCCACCGTCAAACGCCTCGAAGCGATGGCGGCGGAGCGGACCGGCAAGGAGGCCGCGCTCTTCGTCCCCTCCGGCACCATGGCCAACCTCGTCTCGCTGCTCGCCCACTGCCAGCGCGGCGACGAGGCGATCGTCGGGCACATGGCGCACATGGTCCAGGCTGAGGTCGGCAACGCTGCCGGCGTCGCCGGCGTCAACCTTCGCCAGGCCCGCAACGACGCGCACGGCCGCGTGGACCCCGGCGAGGTCCGGTCGTTGGTCCGCCACGGCGAGGCCTCCGCTCCCCGGACGGCGCTCATCTGCCTGGAGAACACGCACAACATGTGCAACGGGAGCGCCCTGTCTGCCAGCTACACGTCCGAAATCGCGGCTATCGCCCGCGAGGCCGGCGCGGCCCTGCACATCGATGGCGCCCGCATCTTCAACGCCGCCATCGCCCTCGAAACCACGGCCGCCGAACTGGCCAAAGAGGCAGACTCGGTGAGCTTCTGCCTCTCGAAGGGGCTCTCGGCGCCGGTCGGCTCGCTCGTCTGCGGCAGCGGCGCCTTCGTCGAGCGGGCGAGGCGCATGCGGCGCATGGTCGGCGGCGGCATGCGCCAGGCGGGCGTCCTCGCCGCGGCGGGCATCGTCGCCCTGGAGGAGATGGTCGACCGCCTCGCCGACGACCACGCCAACGCCCGCCACCTCGCGGACGGCCTCGCCAAGATCCCCGGCATCGTAATCGACCCCGCCCTGGTGCAGACGAACATCCTCTTCTTCGAGGTCGAAAGCATGCCGGCGCAGGACTTCGCCGCCCGCCTGCGGGAGCGCGGCGTCCTCAGCAGCGGCGGCGGCGGGCGCATCCGCATGGTCACGCACTACGGTATCGAGCGCGAGGACGTCGATTACGCGCTCGATGCCATCCGCGAGGTGGCAGCGTCTCCGGTTTGAGCCCCCAACCCCCGGCCCCCGCCCAGCCGCCCCCGGACCATCCGCCCCGCCAAGCATGGGGGCAGAGGACGCAGCCGCGTCCGGCGCCCGCGCCGCCCGGCCGCTGCGGCTCCGGCAGGGCCTCCTGGCTCCTGGCAGGCCTGCTCGCCTTCGTGTGGCTCCTGCCGGCGTGCGGCGGCGGCGACGGCGGCCCGCCGACCTCGGACGTCGCCGGGACGGTCCCCTGGGGCGATACGGAGCGCCACACCTACGTGATCCGCAACGACGACGGCGAGGAGCTGGGTCAGGGCGTCCTTTCCGTCGAGCGCGCTGGCGCCACGACGACGCTCTCCCAGAAGTACGAGAGCAAGGTCGCCACGGACAGCATCAGCGTCGTCGTCGACAGCCAAACGCTGAAGCCGGTCTCGGGCAGCCGCAAAATCGTCAACCCCAGCGGCGAGGACGTGCTGGAGGTGACCTATACGGCCGAAGGCGCCCTCATCCGCCACAACGACGAAAAGCAGAGCGGCCTCAGCGTCCCGGAACACTCCTACGACAACGACAGCTCGCTCTTCCTCTGGCGCACGCTGCCGTTCGCGCCCGGCTACGAAGCTAGCTACACGACGATCATCACCGGCCGCCGCAGCCGCCAGAAGGTCAACCTGGAGGTGACGGGCAAAGAGACGGTGCGCGTCCCGGCCGGCCAGTTCGAGGCGTGGCGGCTGGAGATCAGGACGAGCAACGCCCGGCAGGTCGCCTGGTTCGCCGACACCCCCCAGCGCACGCTCCTGCGCTACGACAACGACCGAGACCAGATCTTCGAGCTGACGTCCACGCCGTAGCCTAGCGCTGTAAGCCCCTCAAACCCGTTGGAGCTCAGGATCGGGTTCCGAGATTGGCTCTCTCTCTCTCTAACATCATGCCCAGCTGGATGCGATCCCGGCAGTCTAGCTTCTCCATCACGTGCTGGATGTGGTTGCCGACCGTCCTGCGGTCTACGCGAAGCTTAATCGCTGCCTCGCAACTTCCGACAGCGGTGCAGTGAGGGCTGCTGGTACACTCCCATGGCGGACAAGGATGGTTGTGATTAGGAGATGATGCGCGTCAGACGGGTCATGCTGCTGGCGGGTATCCTGGCTACCGCCGGAGCAGCGCTTGCCTTTCTTTCCGTCTTTCTGTTAACGGATAGGCACCCAGATGACGATTGGGCATTATATCGAAATGCGGATTTCCATTACGAGATTAAATATCCTCGAGATTGGTCAATTGAAATTAGAGACCCACAACCGGATGATGACATACTGACGCAATCCATAGGGCTACTAGACCAAAATGCAACCGTCATTGTAGCGGCCGACTTTCAAGGCGGCTGGTGTGAATCCGGCACACGCTCCGAATCACCCATCACCGTTTCCGGGATTCAAGGCAGGAAATTTGAGTGCGGAGGAATCGATCAACCTATCGTGCTCTACTTCGAAAACGTGAAGGGAATGCCAAACTACGTCGTTATTGGCTGGTCAGCTGAAGACATCCAGACCGTCCAGGCCATTATCGAAAGCTTCAAATTCCTTGATTGAGGCGCCAGCGCAGAATGCTCTCCTTTTTCGACGCCAGGGCCGAGGGAAAAGATGTGGACGTTTCCCGGTGCCGAGGTGACGCATGAAAGGGCCGGCGCTCGCGGTCTTCCTCGGCAGAGTTACCGGACAAACTCGTGTTCTGCTTCTGGTAACTTTCGTGCTGGGCGGATACCTGATCCTCGGCTTGATCGACGACGTTGGCGCTGAAACGTCGATTTACGGCGCCAGAGTTCTACTGGTCTCACCTGCCGATGAAGCGGATCACGCGCTTGCGCCCTCGATCAACGAACTGCGAGCAAGTGGATTCAACGTAACGTCTGACGTTCGACAGGCGCTCTTCCTTGCTTCGCAGCCCGAAATTGCGGCCTTCCTCGTTACCCGCGAGGCGTTTCCACGTATCCCGGCGTCCGCCTGGGCCGACCTATACGACAAGGGCGTGTTGATTGGAGGCCTCGACGTGAGCCTCCATGAACTCTGGCCTCTGGCCGATCCGGGCCGGAAGGTTGGAGAAGCGAGACTTCGCTACACGCCTCTGCGGCCGCTCTTCAGCATCCTTTATGCCAGGGGATGCCGTGAAGGAGCCATGTCAGATTGGCTGGACGCCTACAACATCTCGGCGGTCATCAACCTGCGCCTTGCCGAGCTTTCCACCACGCAATCGTCCAGCGGCGATCAGACTTGCCTGCCATAAGGAAGACGTGTCTTGCACCGCGGCGCGCCTAGCCCGTACCCCATAGGCAGCCGCGGCCTGCCGCCCGCGCTTCGGCCTCCAGGGCGACCATCTCGTCCCGGTAGCGGCCGTCCTGCCGCCACGCGGTGCCGAAGCCTTCGGCGACGAGGGTCGCATCCACGGAGACGCCGTCCGGCCGGAAAACGTAGCGCAGGAGGCGCCCGAAGCTGTCCCGGTCGCGGGCGTCGGCGAGCATCAGGACGCGGCCGCCGATGAGGCCGTCGGTGCGGTCCTGCGCCTCGCGGTAGCAGCGGTCGCCCCGCTCCGGCGTGTCGACGCCGAATAGCCGCACGCGCTCGCGCCTGCCGTCCACGCGCACGTCGAGCGTGTCGCCGTCGACGATCTCCTCTACCTCCGCCCGCTGCAGGGAGTCGAGCGTCACGCCGGGAGGCAGCGCCAGCGTGGTGAGCTGGGGCTGCTGCGGCGGCCGGCGGGCGTCCTCGCCGGCGACGAAGTAGGGGATGCCGGCCGCCAGCGTGACGATGGCCAGCAGCGCCAGGACAACCGCCCAGCCGCGCCTAGACCGCATGGCGCCGCCGCCGGCAGGAGGGGGTCTGCCGCCGGGGAGGCGGCCCTACGACCTTCCGCGTTTCGATCACAGCCTGCGCGCCTCGCCCGCGACGAGCGTGCTTTGGAAGCGGCCGTCGGCCGGGCGGCCGGCGCTCGCCGCTCCGCCGCCGAAGGCAAGCCCGACGCCGCGAAACGCCTGCCGTTCGCCTGCCGCCAGGCCGACGGCGCGGACGGCCGGGCGCACCGAGTCCGCCCAGGCCTCCAGGGCTTCCCTCACCTCCCAGTCGAAGGTCTCGTCCGGCGTCGCCACGGCGAGGCAGGCCGCCGAGCCGTCGCGCAAGGCCGGCTCCGATTCCAGTTCGACGTCCGCGCCGGCGAAGCGCTTCAACCGCGGCGCCACGCTGCCCTGCAGGAAGCGCGCGTAGCGCTCGTCCGTGCCGAAGGGCTCCAGGCGGCCCAGGTCCGGCAGGAGAAAGAAGACGGCGAGGTCGAAGTCTGAGCCCGCGCCCGCTTCGATCGCCCCGACGGCGAGCACCTGGGGCATCGATGCCAGCGCGGCCGCCGCCTGCAGCAGCGCTTCGCGGTCTTGCGGGCCGGTCTCGGGTCTGAGGGCGATGAGGTCCAGGTGGAGTACGGGCCGGGTCACAGGGGTTCGCGCGGCGAGGGCGGCGGGTGGTAGGGCGCGCGGCGCTGCTGCTGCGAGGGCCGCGCCCAGCGCCGCACGTCGTCGGGTTCTCTCTCCACGGGCTGCCTGTCCGCCGTTTCGGCGCGAGACGCGGCCTCCCAGGACTCGGGCGCTTTCCACGGCGCCGAGATCGCCTGCTTGCGGTCTCGCTCGAAGTATGTTGGGCCGGCCTGCAGGACGCCGTCCGCGAGCTCGATGACGCGCTGCGCCTTCTCCATGACCAGGCGGTCGTGGGTCGTCGTGATGATCGTCACGCCCTCGCGCTCCACGATCTCCGTGAGGAGGGCGAAAATCGCCGAGGCCGTCGTCGAGTCGAGTTCGCCGGTGGGCTCGTCGGCGAGGACCAGCGGCGGGCGGTTGGCAAGCGCCCGGGCGATGGCGACCCGCTGCTGTTCGCCGCCCGAGAGTTCGTAAGGACGATGGTGGGCGCGGCGGCCCAGGCCCACCATTTCCAGCAGCTCGTGGGCGCGCCTGCCGCGCTCGCGCGACGGCGCCCCGGCGATGCGCAGGGCGACTTCGACGTTCTCGTAGGCGGAGAGGAGCGGGAGCAGCCCGAAGGACTGGAAAACGAAGCCGATCTTGTGGCGCCGCAGCTCCGTGAGCTGAGCGTCCGTCATGGCCGAGACGTCGGCGTCTTCGATGTAGACGTGGCCCTTGGTGGCGCGGTCGAGGCCGGCGATGACGTTGAGCAGCGTGGTCTTGCCGGACCCGGAGCGGCCGATGACGGCCAGGAACTCGCCGCGTTCTACGGCGAAGGTGACGTCCTGGAGGGCGTGGATGGTCTGGTTGCCGACCTGAAACTCGCGGCTCACGCCCTCGACCCGGACCAGCGCCCCTTCGACGCTCATTCCCGGCCCTCTTCCCCGGCGTCCTCGGGCAGGACTTCGACGGCGCCTTCCGCAAGGCGCAGGCGGGCCCGCTCCTTGACGTCGATGCGCTCCAGGTACTCCTTCGGGATCTGCAGCCGGCCCGTGCGGTCGACGACGGCGTATTCGTCGTGGAAGACGTAGGCGTCCCGGCCCTCGAAGACGATGCGGCGGAAGCTCTCCGTGCTGATGCGGCCGTCGCGGATGGCGACGACGCGGTCGATCTGGTTGGCGATGGCCGGGTCGTGGGTGACGACGACGATGGTCACGCCGAGCTCCTCGTTCAGCCCGCGCATGACCGAAAACACCTCGGAGGCGGTCTGGGAGTCGAGCTCGCCCGTGGGCTCGTCGGCCAGGAGGAGCGGCGGGTCGTTGGCGAGGGCGACGGCGATAGCGACGCGCTGCTGTTCGCCGCCGGAGAGCCTGTCCGGGCGGGCGTTCATGCGGGGGCCGAGGCCCACGATCTCCAGCAGTTCCCGGGCCCGAGCCCGCGCCGGCCCGGGCTCCGCGCCCTCGAGGATCATCGGCAGCTCGACGTTCTGGACGGCCGTCAGGTAAGGGAGGACGTTGCGCGAGGTCTGCTGCCACACGAAGCCCACTTCCTTCCGCCGGTAGGTGACGAGGTCGCCGGGAGTCATGGTCAGCAGGTTGCGGCCGCCGACCACGGCCCTGCCCGCGCTGGGGACGTCGAGGCCGGCGAGGATGTTCAGCAGCGTCGACTTGCCGGAGCCGGAGGCCCCGACGATGGCCATGAGTTCGCCGCGGTTTACCTTGAGGTCGAGGCCGCGCAGGGCCACGACCTCGAGATCCTCCTGCTTGTAGATCTTGAACAGGTCTTCACAGAGTATGTAGGGTTCTTCTTCGCTTTGAGGACGGCGAATTTCAGTGCGCTCCGCGGCCACGCAAGCAATTCTATAGCACGCCGCGGCCCGTCCGCTCAGCCTCGTTCGCCCGCTGGGGAGGCTGCCTCCAGGTTGCTGCGATGGGCGCCCTTGGCCGGCGTTGCTACGGCTCGGCCCGCGTAGCCGGTGCCTCCCGACGCCGGCCGGCCGCGTGCAGGCGGCCGCGCTTTACGCCTCGCCGATGCGCAAGACGCGATGAAGCTGCAGGCGGGCGTAGAGGAGGACGACGGCGCTTATCGTCACCAGGAACACCAGCCCCAGCACCAGCCAGGCAGTGCCCACCGTGAACCAGCTGATCTGGAGCTGCATGGGCGGGAGCACCTCGTCCCCGGTCTCGGTCAGCCCCATGTAGCGGATCATGAGGCTCCCAAGGCGCAGGCCCATGAGCGTGCCCGCGGCCATTCCCAGGCCGATGACGAAGACCTGCTCGAAGCCGACGACGGTGGCAATTTGGCGTTTCGAAAACCCCATCGTCCGCAGTACGGCGAACTCGAGCGTACGCCTTTGCGCCGTGAGGTAGGAGTAGATCAGGAAGCCGATGGCGCTGAGGATGAGGATCGCGGCGAAGCTGATGAACAGGATGCCCTCCCAGCCGGCCGCGACGAGCGGGTCCTTCTTCTGCGCCAGCCTTAGCTCCTCGAAGCTGACGAGTTCGCCCTGGATGGCGCCGCCGGCGAGGAGCTCGCGGGCTGCCTCGACGGCGCGCCCCGGCCCCTGGACCCACATCTCTCCGGGATAAGTCAGCGGCCCCCTGGGGTTGGCGTTCAAGGCCGCGCCCAGCTGGTCGCCGTTGACGAGCATCGCCGCATGGGCCCGGGGGTCGTCGAGCGTGGGGAAGAGCCGGAACGTGCCCACGATCTGCACCTTGACGAAGACGGAGTTCACGAACACGTCCGCCGTCTCCCCGACTGCGAGACGGCTCTGACGCAGAAATCCCTCGCTCGCCAGCGCCCGGATCGGCGCGGAGCCGGCGGCGTACTGAAGCCCGCGTGACGTGACCTGCCCCCTCTGCGGCTGCCAGCGCAGCTCCACCGCGCGCGCGCCCGCGGGTCCGGCTGCCTCGCTCACCTTATCGTTGAGCGGTTCGGGAAGCTGGCCCTGGACGGGGATCCAGTCCTGCGCGCTGTCGAAGTCGACGACCGGCGTGGCGCCCGGCAGGCCCCCGGAAGCGCGCTCCGGGTCGTACAGCAGCTTCGCCGTCCCGAGGTCGCCGATCGAAGCCGCGCTGCTCGTGTGCAGGTCGTCGAATTGGATCGCGCCTGAGGGCGGCGCAAACCGCGTCGGCGAGCGCAGGACTATGGAGGTGATCGAAAGGGGCGGTTGCGGCGGGGAGACGGCGTAAGGCCCGTTCGGCGGGACCGCGGGCGCGGCGCGGCTGAAGCTGGGGAAGTTCGTGCCCGGCCGGCTGAGGTCGGCCACCAGGAGGTGCCAGCCCGGCGGCATTTGGGTCACAGCGTCCGGCCCAACGATGTAGCTGAAGTAGCGGCCCGTGCCGTCGCGCACTTCCATCTCCAGCCCGAAGGCGCTGGGCATCTCCACCGGGTTCACCCAGACGCCCAGCCAGCGTGCGTCTGCGGGCAGCTCCACGCCCGCCTGCACCGGCGAATCCGTCTTTAGCGCCTCCAGCAGCGAGGCCAGGGACCCGGAAGCGAAGTCGTCCCGGAAGTAGGCAACGTCCGCGAGGCTCTCGGGGTCGACCCCGAGCATCTGGATATCGACCCGGTTACCGATCGGGCCCTGGCTTGCGTCCATGCGATAGACGGGGGAGACGTGCTCGGCGCCGAGCGCCTCCCGCAGGCCCTCGGCGGCCTGGAGCGGCCCCGCGACGGGCAGCTGCCGCACCTCGCCTAGGCGCAGGTCGGCGCCGGACTGGTAGTAAGCGCGGTCCTCGTAGCTGCGCTCCAGGGTGGCGCCGAAGCTCGCGGCGAACATGCCGACGGCCGTCGCCAGCATGAGCAGCAGCACGAGACGGGAGTAATGGACCGGGTTGCGCACCAGCTGCCACATCCCGATGAGCACGGCGGCGCCCTCCGCCCTGGCCACGATCCAGGCCACGACGCGGAGGACGAGGGGAAACAGCCTCAGGAAGGCGATCCCTACCGTGAGGATGAAGAACGCCGGCGTCAGCAGGAGGACGGGGTCGACTGTCTGCTCGCCGAACAGGCGCTCCGAGACGAGGCTGCCGCGGCGGTCGAGCTGGTAGAGAAGAAAGGCGCCGACGCCGACGAGCCCGAGGTCCAGGTAGTAGCGGACGAAGAACGGCTGTTGCGGCGGCCGCGCGGTCGCGGCGCGTTGCTGGATAACCGTCCGCCGCGTGGCCTGGAAGGCGGGCAGGAGCAGCGTCAGGAAAGCGAGAAAGGCGCCCCCTGCCGCCCACAGGTAGGCCCCGCCCGATAGGTGGACCTGGAGGTTGGAGCCTCCGCTCAGGTCCGTGAACGGGGGCGTCCGGCCGAGCAGGCTGATCACCGTCGCCGCCAGGGGAGGGCCCGCCATCAGGGCGAAGGCGAGGATGACCAGCCCCTCGATGACGTAGATGCGCATGACCTGCGGCGTCGTCGCGCCCCGGCTCTTGAGCAGGGCGATCTCGCCCGCCTGACGTTCGACGAGCATCGTCGAGACCATGTACAGGTAATAGAGGACGATGGCCGCGATCTGGAGCACGAGGACGAGCAGGGGGATGCGCGTGAAGAAGAGCTTTTCGTCATAGGTGGCCAGGACCTCGGGCAGTTCCGTGGCCACCGCAGTGCGGATGACGTTCGAGTTGAGCTGGTTGCCGTAGCTCTCCAGCGACCGCCGCACCCGCTCCGCGTTGCGGGCGTTGATCTCCCCCCGGTCGACATAAATGAGGGTCGTGTAGTCGGACGTCATGCTCGGGAGGTAGGCCGCGATGGCGTTGAAGAACGTCTCGGACGTGATCAGGAACGGGATCGTCTCCCAACTGGAGGTGGGGAAGTAGAAGATGTCGGTCTGGCCCACCCAGAACTCGTCCTTCGGGTCCTTCGGGTCGACGATGCCGACGACGTTGACGCGCACGGGCGCGGCGTCTTCCATCCAGAAAGGGTAGAGGTCGAAGGCGTCGCCGATACGGATGTTGAGCCGTCGCGCCGTCTCTCCGCCGATGGCGGCTTCCACGGACGGGGCCTGGGCGGGGCCCGCCGTCGCGTTCGCAGGCATGCGGCCCTCGAGTTTCACGTGAGGCTCGATGCCGGTCACGAAGCTGAAGTGCGCCCGGGGGCGGTTGTCGTCGCGGGGGACGGGCTGGCCGGGCGCCGTTGGAAAGAACGTGGCGCTCCGCCCGATGCGCGTCATCGAGTCCTCGATCACGGGGCCGATGGCCCGCCTGGCGGTTGACTCGATGAAGTCCTCGTTCTTGGCGTACGTCTCGGGGAGGGAGCTCTGGGAGCTGCTGCGGACGACGAGGTTGATCTTGTCCGGGCCGCGCTGGCGCACCGCGTACGAGAGGCCGAGGTCGCGGATGGCGTCGGTGTAGATGGACGTCGTCGACATAATGGCGGACGCCAGGACGGCGCCGGCGATTACGGCGAGGAGCAGGCGGGAGTTGGCGGACACTCGCCGGAGGACGATGGGGAAGACGGTGAGCATGCCGCCCATTGCAGTCCAGCCATTCTGTCATGCGGCCTCTCGGGGCGGCAACGACGATCCGGAGCGCCGTCACGGCGCTGCCGGCGCTGCAGTCAGGTGCCCCGCCGGCGCGAGCTTGTGCGGCCGCTGGCAATGACGAGAGGGCGGCGCCGGCGGGCGAAAAGCGCGCCGTATAATCCCTACGTGGCTCCCCCTGACCGTAAGCCGCTTCTCGCCATCCTCGATGGCCACGGCATCATCCATCGCGCCTACTTCGCCCTCAAAGACCAGCCGTTGGTGGCCAGGCGCACGGGCGAGAACACGAGCGCCGTCTTCGGCTTCACGAACACCCTCCTCGCCGTCATCGACGACCTCAAGCCGACTCACCTCGTCGTCGCCATGGACCTGCCCGGCCCCACCTTTCGCCACGCCCGCGACGCGAGCTACAAGGCGACCCGCTTCGAGAACCTGAAGGCCCAGGTCGTCAACTCCCTAGCCGTCGTCCCCGAACTGGCGGACGGCGTCCGCCGCGACATCGCCGAGGCCGTCGCTGCCGCCGAGTCGCGCGACCAGATAAAGGAGGCCATCTTCGCCACGGCCGAGAAGGCCGGCGTCGGCGTCGAAACGAAGCGGGAGATCGAGCGCGCCCTCGGCCCCATCGAGGCCACCTGGGACATCGGCCGGCAGATCGGCCGCTGCCTGGAGATGATGGAGGCCTTCAACATACCGGTGTTCAGCGCCCAGGGCTACGAAGCCGACGACGTCATCGGGACCCTGGCGGTGCAAGCGGCCGCCGCCGGCATCGACACCTACGTCGTCACGCTGGACAGCGACCTCGTCCAGCTCATTCAGCCGAACGTGACCGTTTACATGATGCGTCCCTATCAGCGGGACCATGTGATCTACACGGAGGAGTCCGCCCGAGCCCGCTACGGCTTCCCGCCCCAGCGCATGGCGGACTTCAAGGCCCTCCGCGGCGACACGTCCGACAACATCCCGGGCATCCCGGGCGTCGGCGACGGCACGGCCACCAAGCTCCTCGTCCAGTTCGGCAGCATCGACGGCATCTACGCCCATATCGACGAGGTGAAGCCCGACAAGCTGCGGGAGAGCCTCCGCCAGTACGAAGGCCAGGTGCGACAGGCCCTGGAGATGGCCACCGTCCGCACGGATGTGCCGGGCATCGTCCTGGAGATGGACGAGGCCCGCATCGGCCGTTACGACCGCCAGCGCGTCCTGGACCTCCTCCGCGACCTGGAGTTCCGTACCCTGGTGCCCCGTTTGCCGCCCGTCGAGGACGGATACAGCGCGCCGTCCGCCGCCGCCCAGGTCCCCGCGGAGAAGGTCTACAGGCTCGTCACGTCAGAGACGGACCTCGATGCGCTCGTCGAACGCGTGCGCGGGGCCGCGCGGTTCGCCTTCGACCTCGAGGCCGTCGGCAGCAGTCCCTTCCACGCCATGCTGGTCGGCGTCGCCATCGCCGCAGTGGTGATCATCGGCGGCATCGAGCTCTTGCGCGA
>Ga0073934_10003026_pt1 | contig 32353 bp, 26 predicted proteins | sample LarsenN4metaG_FD_76834 | JGI IMG/M metagenome (GOLD analysis project Ga0073934, IMG submission 76834) | Hot spring sediment bacterial and archeal communities from British Columbia, Canada, to study Microbial Dark Matter (Phase II) - Larsen... ...
ACGGCCCCCTCGAACGGCGCGACTGTTTCCGGAACAGTCACGGTGACGGCGACGGCGAGCGACAATGTCGGCGTTGCCAACGTCAAGTTCTATCTGGATGGAACACAGCAGCAGACCGATGCGACGTCGCCCTATAGCTGGAGTTGGAACACAGCGTCGGCGCCGAACGGATCCCACACCTTAACCGCCGAAGCGACCGACAACTCCGGCAATACGGCAACGAGTACTGCCATCGGCGTGACAGTGTCCAATGTTCCCGACTCCACACCACCGACCGTCACCATCACCTCGCCACCCAATGCTGCAACCGTCAGTGGCACAGTCACAGTCGCGGCCACAGCCACAGACAACGTCGGCGTTGCGAACGTAGGGTTCTACCTCGACGGGCTGCTGCAGAGTACCGACACCACGAGCGCATATAGCTGGAGCTGGAACTCCACAAGCGCATCCAATGGCTCGCACACTCTCACCGCCGTCGCCACCGACACCGCCGGCAACACGACCACCAGCGCCCCAGTGACGGTCACGGTTGCAAATGCCACGCAACCCTCGACGGCTCAACCGGCTGCTAGTGCCAATTCCGCCTTCGGGGGGTCCGGTTGCTTTGTCGCGACCGCCGCCTATGGTTCGCCCATGGCGGGAGAAGTCGTCGTCCTGCGCACGTTCCGAGACCAGGCCCTGCTCAACCACGCCCTGGGACGACTGTTTGTCAAAACCTATTACCGAATCAGCCCACCGCTCGCCCGGTTCATCGCCGCCCATGACACCTTGCGAACTATGACCAGGGCGATGCTGTGGCCGGTCGTCTGGTGGGCGCACTTGGCGCTTGACGAACCGCGCTTGGCTTGGCTGACCCTGATGTTCGTCTCTGGCGGATTCGTCGCTGGTGTCGGCCTGGTCGGAACACGCCTCCGGCGCAGAAAGGGTAGGTAGACAGGCTTTCAGGATAGTGTGCTGGTGCAGACAGGGTGGGATGGCTTAGCCCGCATCGCGAACGCGGAGGCGAGGGCACCGCGACTTAGCGAGCAGATGCGGTCCGTCGAAGCTAACTGGCGAAGGCGGACGGCGAGGACTGTGTGAGCCGCCTTTCGGCGACGCCGTCTAACGCGGCGAGTTCCGCAGCCGAGCAGATGGGATGCTTAGTGCGGTCGAGCCGGAGCGCCTGAGCAGGGCGGGCTGAGCCATCCAGACCTGCTCCACGAGCCCGACAGCCAGAAGGGCACGATGACGACCGCGTGCCCACACTAAAGGCGGAAGAGTCGAGAAACAAATATCAGTCGAGGTGCGAGTCCATGAAACAGCCCGGACGCATAAACGCCTATCGTCTAACAAGCCGCTGGCTGTTGCCTGTAGCGCTGATGCTCGTGTGCCTTGCGGGCATGCCAACCGGTTCGCCGGCCGCGCAGGTCAAAGGTGCTCCTTCGATCCAAAGCGAGGTCAGCGGAGAGATCGCCTTTCCGGAGTCCCGCCGCTACGCGATTCTCCAGCACAAGCGCGACCGGACCCGATGGCTCGTGGCCATGGGCGAAGCTCTGACGCCACCGAAGAAGACCGCGAGTTCTTGGGTGATCGAAAGCATTGAGCGTGGGACCCTAGCGCTCCGCTCAACAAGCCAGAGCCGTCTTGTTACCGTTCGCCGCGGCAGTACCATACCCGGCCAAGCTGACCTCGTCTTCGCCGACACCGTCATGGTCAAGAAGATCCAATACCGATCGAAGCCAGTGAGCCGCCTCACACGGCAAGTCCCCATATTGGTCTCACTGGAGGGCGCCACTGCTGTGCTGGAGAACGAAGTCCTCCGATCCTCCTCGGGGCCCATAGCGCCGGCGCCAGAGCTATCCATTGTCTCGATCAGATCGCTGGGATCGAGCTCTACCGACTCGCCTGCTGATTCAGGAGCAACTGCCAGGCTGACCCCGGAGATGATTGACGCGATCCCGGTGAAAGAGGTGGCGCCGGACACGTACGAGCTGGATGCCCCTAGCGCCATGGCCATTCTGGGTACCGTGGGGCAGGCTCTGGAGCAATTCAACCCCACGGTCGCGCCAGCGTTCAGTGTTCAAACGGGATTAACACTGAATGTGCATTCCGCAGTCGGCGAGGGCACGCTCAGTCGAAAGGGCTTCACCGTGACGAATCTCAAGGTCGCGCAGACGTTCGGCATCCAGGTCGGCGACACGGTTCTCAGCATCAATGGTTATGCCGTAAACAGCCCAGTCAACGCCTGGTGGACCTACCAGGAGCTAACTCTCCGCAACCAATCCTTGAATGAAGTCCGCGTGGACCTCCTCAGGGATGGAAGCCTCCTAACCAAAACCTATCTCCTGCGTTAACGCCACCTGACCCGTCAAGAACGTCGGTATCCCTATTCCCTATGACGAGCCACCCTTGGGGAGCGCCTGTGGCTCTAGCAGACCGACGTCCTGAAGAAAACTGTCCTGTAAGCAGCTATTGAACCCTGCCCTCTGTGATCAGGCTGGCTTTCCAGCCCCTACTTTAGTAGCCTGGTCTAGTGTCTCTTGACGTCCTAGAATAAAAATTAGGAGCTTGTCTAGAACAGCCTAGCTCTTTAGGCTGGATCTATGACGAAGCGTCTGGTCCCACGGAGCAAGTTAACGAATCGACAGCTCGGTCAACTCATTGACTTCTTTGCCTTGGAAGTACCGGCGGTCAAGGCGGCCCGCGTTGTCGGGATCAACCGGCATAGTGCCGAGCGAATCTACCAAGTCATCCGTCGCCATTTGGCGTGGCACTGTGAACAAAGTTCTCCTCTGCGGGGTGAAGTCGAGGCCGATGAGTCCTACTTCGGAGGCCATCGGAAGGGTCTCCGGGGCCTGGGCGCGGCTGGCAAAGTAGCCGTCTTTGGGCTCCTGAAGCGGCGCGGGAAGGTGTACACCACGCCCGTGCCCAACGTCACGCGGGAGACGCTCCGGGCCGTGATCCGCCGGAAGGTCCCCAGGGGGACGACGATCTATTCGGACCAGTTCTCGGCCTATGACGGCCTGATCACGCAGGGCTACCGACATTACCGGATCAATCATGGGCAGGGATTCGCCCCCAGCCAGCGCCGGCACATCAATGGTATTGAGAACTTCTGGGGCTATGCCAAGACCAAGCTGAAGCGGTATTATGGCATCCCGCGCACCCAGTTTTTTCTGTACCTGAAGGAGATGGAATTTCGTTTCAATCACAGACATGCAGATTTGCCAGTCCTGATCAGGCGAATCTTAAAATCGGCAAAACCTGTTCTAGACTAGCTCGTAAAATTATTATCCAAACTGCCCTAATGCCGCATAAATAGGAGACGGCTACTATGCCCATGCACCCTTTTTACCGGGTGGCCGTGCTGGCTCCAGCAGCCCTCATAGTCGCACTGACTGGGTGCCCCCAATCGCCCGAAGCCAAGAAGGCCGAACACCTGGAACGGGGCCAGGCCAATTTCGAGAAGGCTCAATACCGGGAAGCCCTCATCGAGTTCAAGAACGCGGTCCAGATCGATCCCAATGATTCGAAAGGCCACTACAAGCTCGCCCTGACCTTTCTCAAGCTCGGCGGCCCGCAGAGCCTTCTGGGAGCTTATGGCGAGTTCACGCGGACGATTGAACTCGACCCCAAGAACCGTGATGCCCGGCTCAAGCTTGGCGAGCTCTACCTCCTCGGCAAAGAGCCGACCAAAGCCCGCGAGCACGCCGAGGCCGTTCTGGCTTCCATGCCGCAGGACCGAGAAGGGTTGATTCTGCGAGGCCGGAGCCTGCTCGACGAGCACAAATTAGACGAGGGTATAGCGGAGATCAAGAAAGTCATCCAGCTTGACCCTAAGAATATTCCTGCTCATATTCAGCTTGCCAGAGCCTTCGTTATGAAGAACGATATGGCCGCAGCCGAACAAACCTTGAAGGAGGCCTTGCAGGTTGATCCGAACTCGACCGAGGTCCATGTAGCCATGGGTGACTTTCACATGCTCCTGCAAAAGCCCGAATTAGCCGAGGCCGAGTACAAGCGCGCGATCGAGCTTGCCCCGGAAAATGAGGGACTCTATCTCAAGCTTGCCGGCTACTATCATGGGACCCGCCGCTGGCCGGATGCAGAAGCAGCTTACCAGAAGCTGGCCTCGCTCAAGCCAAAGGACGAAGCACCCCAGATCTTCCTCGGGGATTTCTACAGGTTCACCGGTCAACTCGATAAGGCGCTCGCCAGCTACCAAAAGGCACTGGATTTGAATCCCGGATCCACTGTTGCAAGGGAGAAGGTCATCGACCATTACCTCGACACGGGCAACCTCAACCAGGCCGAACCGATGGTCAAGGCTCTTCTGGAAAAGAATCCGAGAGATCTGCCCGGTCGGTTTTTCAGCGCCCGGATGGATCTCGCGCAGGGTCAGCATGACGAGGCCATCCAGAAGCTGCAGGGGGTCATCAAGGAGGAGCCGAATTCCGCCCCGGCTCACCAGTACCTTGGCCTCGCCTTCCTTTCAAAGGGAGACCGGCAACAGGCGCGACGGGAACTGGCCGAGGCGGCCAAGCTAGCGCCCACTAGCTCGGAGATTCGCACGGCACTAGCCGGCGTACACCTCGCCGAGAAGTCGTATGATCTCGCCATCGAGGAGGCTCTCACCGCGGTACGCCTGAACGAACGCAATGTGAATGCTGCGAGAATCCTCGGTGACGCTTATTTGGCCAAGGGCGACAAGATCAAGGCAAAGCAGACCTTCGAAACCATCATCAAGGCGCTGCCCAGGGAGACAGCCAGCCATTACCGCCTCGGACTGATCGCGAACGCTGAAAAGAAAGATACCGAGGCCCTTGCCCACTTTGAGGACGCCTTATCGACGAATCCGAATGCCATCGAACCGCTGGCGCAAATTGCGGCGATCAGGTTGGCTCAGAAGAAGCCGGAAGAGGCGCGCGCACGCGTAGCGAAGCAACTCGAGGCCTCGCCCAACAATCCGCTGATCCACAACCTGCTTGGACAGCTTTGGCTCCAAGCCAAGGATATGACGCAAGCGGAAGCGGCCTTCAGGAAAGCGATCGAGACGAATCCCGAGGTGACGGTTTCCTACATGAACCTCGCCGCGGTGTATGCAAGGTCGGGCAGGATGGACGACGCCGCGCGTGAGTATGAAACCGCGTTGGGCAAGAACCCCGGTCTTCTGCCCGCCCATGTCATCTTGGGAATGATCTATGAACATAAGAAGGACACTACGAAAGCGAGAGCGCACTATGAACACGCCCTCAAACTGAATCCAAAGTTCGCACCGGCCGCCAATAACCTGGCATGGATTCTTAGCGAGACCGGGAAGGATAGTGAGCTGGATATCGCGCTGAACTACGCTCAAATTGCAAGAGAACAGGCTTCGGAGGATCCAAACATCGCGGATACGCTAGGATGGATCTACTATAAAAAAACCGCCCACCTGAAAGCGGTCTCGCTGCTCAAAGAGGCCGCCGAGAAGCTCCCCCAGAACCCGGTCGTCCAGTACCACTACGGCATGGCGCTCAAGCAGAATGGGGATAAGGATGGAGCCAAAAGGGCCTTGCAGGGAGCACTCAAGCTGAGCCAGGAATTCCCCGGGGCTGTGGAAGCCAAGGAAACGCTCGCGTCTCTCCGAAAATAAAAAGGGCTGGTTGGTTGAGGTCACCAACCAGCCCTTCACTTTAAGTTGAGGTGAACCGGACTTCGACTTATGCCTCAGGTTCCTTCCAGTCCTGCCCCGTTACACTGAACCGCGGCTGCCGTCTCACCCGTCTCCAGAGGCCAAGCCCCGCCAACCCAGAACCAAGCAGCAAGAGGGAACTCGGCTCCGGCACGCTGTTCCTCGTGACGAGTTTAGTCTGCATGGTTTCCATTGTATTTCTCCAGCTCCCCTGAACGCTCATGGAGCTCCCAAACCTTAGCTCTGCCCAAAAGGGATCGCCTGTGATGAACGAGGTGACGTCATGAAATACAATAGATTGCGAAGAGGAATTGCCGCTTATCGTATAGGCGGAGGTACTTTGCGAATTCAATGTTATGAGCGAGGACAGCGGGTCGCCCGACCCGCTAAAGAATCGAACCGATTCGAAAAGCCAGTGGGATCATTCCAACCACCGAGATCCAGATCAACAAACGTGAACGAGAGTTCAGCGCCGGTCAAAGGCATTGGGGCCAGCGGACTATAGCGAACGTACATCGTGAGAATTTCGGAGTTTGTAAATGGTGCGACCGCTGTATCAGAATTCGTCCCGACTTTGAAACCGCTCGGGTTCGTGTCTTTTCCATACACCCCGCCATATCCACTAGTAATTTGGAATGAACATGTTAACGGTGTTCGTTCCTGCGCTATAGCATCCGGGGCCGACCCCAGCCGTACCGCAGCCGGCCACGATCGTATTCGACCCGATGGCCTCGACAGGCGCGCCAAAGGCCGTGATCGTTGTGACCTCAGCGACCGAGGTGCTGAGAACCATGACAACCACCAGCAGAGCAAACAACGCCATGGACTGAACTGCCTTCATTTGTTCCCTCTTGGGACCTTACTTCGTTAAGCCGTCACGACATTTACGTCACAACATCTGATCAATCTAATCCCCCTGATCCCCCCGAAGAAACACACTAACCCAGTAGTCGTCGGTACAAACCCAAGGCAAGGAGGCCGGACCCAAGTAACAGCAGTGAGGTCGGCTCAGGCACGGCAGGAGCGGGTGAGCCAAATGCTAAGACCATATAATGATTATCGATCCAGGAGACTAAATCTCCGGAATACGACCCCGAGAGTTGGATGTTGAATGTTAAGGAGTCGATCACGCAAGGCAGACCGGACGTGCACCCTGCATATCCGCTAGAACTGCTCAGTATCCCGTAATTCGGCCCTTGTACGGCCGCCAGGGGTTTAAGCTGATTATTGAAGTCCCTGTCGATCATGCTTTGCACTGTCCCAATATCGACGTTGACACGCCCCCCCGTAACAAGCCCCCCGTTCGCCACGGTTTTGAACCCGGCCAACGGCCCACTCGTTGTGTATCCCCATCTCGTGTCGTTGATCGAACCGGAGGGCGAAACGAAGTCATTGGGTGGCGGAGCAACGGTATCAGTAAGGCTAATGACGGTGTTCGTAGCACTGGTATTGATTGTAAGCCCCCGTGGCAGGTTGAAACCTAGTCCCGTGAGCAGATTCTGTGACAACGATCCTCCAGCGTTCAGTGAAGTGTTGGTCAGGATGATCGTCAAGGTGCTGCCAGAGAACGACATGTCAACGGTACCGCTCAACCGAGTCGGATCGAGAGTGCCGCCTGCCTGGAAGATGATTTCGTCGTAGGAAACCGACACCGCGTCGGCCCTTTCAGCCATTACAAAGTGCGACATCACCACCAGCACCAGCGAGGATAGCGTCAGTCGGCTAAACAATTTCATGGTTTACAATTCCTTCGTGGTCCGCGATTTCTCAAGCTTTCCTACATTAGCAACTAACGTGCCTACGTTTCTTTGACTGCTAACCAATTGAAATCATCAGTAAAAAAGTTTTATGATCTGGCTCCAGTGCCGGCTCCTTTAATGATTAGTCAAGATATCCATCACTGATAGCCCGAACCCAAATTCCTCGAATAGTCGAGCACGGGAAAGGCCAAGCAATCTCATTGGGTTGGAAAGTCCAGATGTAATCTGTTAACTCGTCAAAACTGCCAGCCTATGTCAAGTTTTCCGTCACAGCACCTTTTCTAAACGGAATTTCCGAATCAGATCATGCAATGCCTGACGTGAAACACCAAGCTCTTCCGCCGCACGAGTGATATTCCAGTTGTGGCCCACAAGTGCGCACTGAATAAGCTGTTTTTCAAGATTGGCTCTGGCCTCTTTCAGACTCTGCGAACGCTTCACCGTGTCGCGAACTTCCAAGTCTAGGTCGGCTGGCATGATAACGGGCCCCGCTCCGAGAAGGACCGCTCGCTTTATGCGGTTTTCCAGTTCCCGCACATTTCCTGGCCATGTATGAGCTCGGATCGCCTCCCTTGCCCTATCCGACAGTCCAGTCACACGACTATTCAAGGCCCGGTATCGCGAGAAGAACGCTTGTGCGAGCAGGACCGAGTCCTCTCCCCGCTCCCTGAGTGGTGGAACCGCGATCTCAACTACGCCCAGCCGATAATAGAGGTCATCGCGGAACCGCCCTTCCGCAATGGCCTCTTTCAGATCACTATTGGTCGCGGCGAGGACCCGCGTAACCACTTCGATCGGCTCCCTCCCGCCGACGCGCTCCAACCGGCCATCCTGAAGAAAGCGCAACAGTTTCACCTGCAGCCCGAGAGACATCTCCGCGATTTCATCGAGGAACAACGTGCCCCCATGGGCATATTCCACCTTCCCCTTCTGCTGCCGATGAGCACCGGTGAACGCTCCCTTTTCGTACCCGAACAGTTCGCTCTCCAACAGGGGCTCCGGAATCGCACCGCAGTTGATCGGAACAAAGGGCTTTCCACCTCGCGGGCTACGGCGATGGATCGCCCGCGCGACGAGTTCCTTGCCTGTCCCGCTCTCCCCAGTAATGAGCACGGAAACGTCAGAAGCCGCAATGCGGCGGATCATCTCAAAGATCCCTTGCATTGCTGGGCTCATTCCGAGTATCTCGTCGAAACCGTTCACCCCGCCTTGCTCGCGGAGCTGCACGTTCTCCCGTTCGAGAGCCGCGACGTATGCTGCTCGTTGGAGGATTACCTTCAGCATCTCGAGCTGGACCGGCTTTTCAATGAAGTCGTACGCCCCACCCTCGATGGCCGCCAGCGCATTCGATCGGTTGCTGTTTCCAGTCACCACGATCACTTTCGTGGTCGGGCTCACGTGCAGAACCTCTTGCAACGTCGCAAGCCCCTCGGATGATTCCTCAGCGGCCGGTGGCAGGCCCAGGTCGAGCAGCAGGAGTTCCGGCGCTTCTCGACGTACAAAGGCCAGTGCCGTCCGACGGTCCACAGCCTCTTGAACCCTGTAGTCTGCCCTAAGGGCCCACTTGAGCTGGTCGCGGATGTCGGCGTCGTCTTCGACTAGGAGCAGGCCAGGTTGTTTTGAACGCGATGTGTTGTTCATGGCGAATATCCTCACGCCCTGAGGAGAAGCCGTATGTCAGTGCGGAATTCAGAATGCCCGTCCTGACGGCCGCCCGCTTTGCCACAGTAATCGGACCTGACCAAACAGCCCTCACTCCTCATGCCTATGGGCCTCACCGGTCGGCGCATTTGACCACGTCGTGCGCAGGATTCTTCGCTTGCTTCCCTGACGCGACATTTCTTCGAGCCAGCGTCGACACGCGAGCGTCGGCCGTCGGCAGTTCAATCCGCACTTGTGTGCCTCGACCGATCTCGCTCTCGACTAGAATCCTGCCGTGATGAGCTTCGATAATCTGCTTGGAGTGGAACAGCCCGATCCCGAGCCCCTCCGGTTTAACCGTCCTGAACGGCTGAAACAGTGTCCGAAGCATCGCGGGTGCCATGCCGGGGCCATGGTCGGCAATGGTGATGGCTACGACACCGTCGGTGTGCTTGCATCGAACCTCGATATCGACCTCTCCGCGATTCCTCGGGGCCAGTTCTATCGCTTGCTGCGCGTTCAGCATCACGTTCAGCAATACCTGCTGAAGCTGCTCTCTGACCGCCCACACTGGCGGCAGGCCATGTCCATCGATGTCTATCCGCGCACGCAGAGCGTCCGGCACAACTCTGACGGTCTCGTTCAGCAACTCGCCCATGTCTACGAGTTCCCGGCCCACGTGGCGACGCGTGGGCTCCTCTTTTGCCGAGAGTTCTGCAATGAGAGCCTGAATTTTCCGTACCGTGCTCTCCACGGTCTGCATTGCCGATTGTTGGAAGTCGGGATCCTGTCCGTGCTCCCGCGCGTTTTGCACCACCAGTGACAACCGGGCGGCGAGGTTCTTCAGATCGTGCAGGCAGAATGCTGAGAATCTGTGGAGGGCCTCCAGCCCAGCCGCGGCGTGCCGTTCCGTTGCGAGTCGTGCATGGGCGAGGAGCACCGCGGCGTGATGCGCAATCGCGCCAAGGAGATCGTAATCATCCACGCCATACGACTCATTGTGACGCTCTCTGCTAAGTGTGATAAACCCAAGCAACTCAGTATCGGACAGAATGGGGACGCACAGGACCGCTTGCGTGGTTTGTAGGAATTGGTCCGGTCGAACACCCTCGGGGTTCTCGGCAGTTCCGGTCGCGAGCGACCCATCTAACTGGACAGGCTGGGTGGCGGAAGAGAGCCGAGCAATGAGCGGGTGCGTCGTATCCAACGGAGGCGGAGGGGGTAACGTGTTCGCAGACCGAACCTGGTGGTACCGCCCGTCCGCCTCGAAAGGTATCCAGATCGAGATGCGACTTGCGCCGAAGGTGTGACTGAGTATCTCCTGCAACCGATCCAAAATGGCCTCGACCGACGCAGAGGCACCGAAGGCCTTTGTCACCTCTAACCATTGGGCCCGGTAGTCATATTTCGAGCGATAGAAATGCCGGAATACAAAGCGCCTCACCTCCGCACGCGCGGCCCGCGAAAAGAAAATCGAGACCAGCCCGATCCCCGCGACGAACAGCACCATCGTGCTCAAACTAAGGCTCAGCTCCCAGCCCGACGCGCGGATGAGTTGCGCGACGAGCCCGGTGACAAGCAGGTACACCCCACCCGCCAGGAAAGTGAATGATCCGTACAGTATCTGTGGCGAGACATAGAAACTGGTCTTCACCTCCCTCAATCGGTTCCGACCCAGACCGTAGGTGATCAGCGTCAAAGCCATCAAAGTCGTGCAACCGGCGACCCAGACGAGCTGGGGGATCCACTCGCGGTACAATAGGAGCTGAGCGGCTTGATAAATGCCGTACGCCCCAAGCGTACCAAGCCCGATGAGGACGAACTTGATGCGATACCGCAGCGGGTCGTTGCCGGCCCGAAGCACTTGCTCGAATTGGGCAAGAGCCAGCACTTGCGCAAGGAGCAGGAACACATACATACCCTGGCCGAGCCTGCCTAAGATGAGTGGAGTCAAGTCCACGTTTGAATGAGGCAAGGCATATATCCCATCCGACCAGGCGCACAACGACACGACGATGGAAAACACGCCGATTGCCCGCGCCTGCCACCGGACGACACGCCCCATGAGGCCCTCAGTGTTGGCGAGCAAGACGCTTCCGGCAAAGACGAGCGCGGTGCCCAGGCACAGCTCCAAGACGAGACCGACGCGCCTCCAGAATAGAACGTCAGCATCAACACCTAAGCCGAGAGCATGGGTGGCGCTGAGAAGCCCCGTCGCAGCAAGAGCGGCCGCCAGACTTCGGTAAAAGGCGCTGGAGTATTTTTTTGCGGTGATCCACCCCGCTAGCGCCAAGGCAAAGACCGCCATGGCGACCAAAGCGATAAAGAGCCAGTATTCACTTCCGATGATCACCATCTGACCCGCGTCCCGCGTCTCATGAATCCTGATGCCCGATGATCATACTCGATGACTCTCTTGATCCCCTACCGTGCGAAGCATATGCTTATAGCCCGCGGCTTCCTTGTTAGCAGGACGCCATCCAATTGCACGCCGAACGAAGAGCGGAAGGAGGAACGTTCATGTTTGATGACATGTCGCCATTAACGTTCGACCTGTATAAGTCATTGAAATACTTGGCCTATCCGCTTACCTGGATCTGGCTGTTGATGCTGGTGACCGCCATCTTAGTATTCTGCCGCCAGACACCAGGTCGGCTAACGGCACTTCGTATGACAGCCCTGTCGGCCTTCTTGCTGCTGCATGCACTCAGCACGGGCACGATCAGCGCCTCTCTGGCCGGGATGCTCGAACAGATGCATCCACCCTACACTGCCGAGACCGACCCAGACACCTTTGACGCGATCATCGTGTTATCCGGCACAATGTTTCCTCAGGGGGGCGCCCGCCCGGCACCAGAGCTTGACTATGTGAGTCTGCAGCGGACGCTGTGTGCGGCGCGGGCCTATGCAGAGAAGAGAGGACCACGACTCGTGATATCGGGTGGAGTCGCAGCATCGGTAGAAATGAGCCGGCTTGCTTTAGCGCTTGGAGTCCCGGAGGAGGCGCTTATCCAAGAACGCATCTCGCGTAACACATACGAAAGCGCCAAAGAAGTCACGCGACTCCTGAGCCCAGGCAACAAGACCCTGCTCATCACCTCGGCCATTCATATGCCGCGAGCCATGGGGCTGTTCCGAGGTCAGGGACTTGACGTGACAGCCTACCCGTGCGGCTACCTTACGGCACGGAAACCGTGGGCCTGGCCACGCGCGCTCCCGAACGTGTTCATGCCCGACGTGCATTCACTTGAGCGAAGCACAAGGGCCATCAAGGAACTGACAGGGCTGGCAGTCTACCGCGTCGCAGGGAAGCTCTAAAATGAGGTCGGCCATCCCTTTCATTGCTGAGTCACCAAGCGCCGGCCCATCCCGTTCCAAGGCATTCACACCACCCATGACCAATGAGGAGGAGTTCCCTTATCGCTTCACGTTCAGGACTGTGCGATAACTCGCCCCCACGCTTGGCGGCATGGGAATACGGATACAACCCAAGCCGACTTCTACCCTTGCCGAACAGCGCCTGTGGGTCCGCGTGAGCCCAGGCTTTCGCGCCCGCACCGCCTCCGCGATAAAAGCTCGCCCATGGAACTTCTCCCGTGAAAGCGAGCCTGCCTCGGAGAGATAGTCTTGCTAGACATTGTTGCGTGTACCCTTATCCTTACTCTTGACGAACCTTTTCCCTGTGCACACAGAAGACATCAACATATCCCTCACCGCTTGGTACGTTTACTAACGGCCGCAGAACTCTTTTATAAGTCTCATAGAGGCAGTACCCCCACTCTTGTAATAATTCCACCACTGCCTGAGGGCTCGAACTCGCTTGAGTTAGGGCGGTCGGGTTCAGTTCAATTAGGATAGTAGGTCGACACCGAGTTAGAGTTCTCTCTCCCCCTTTGAGTACACGCTCCTCAAAGCCCTCAACGTCGATTTTTATAACGTCGAGGCGATCCACGGACTTCTCCAGACAAAACCCGTCCAATGTCTCAAGCACGAGTTCTCCCCTATGATCCAGCTCCACCCTGGCTGCACCGGAATTTCCTGGACGATCTATCATATGCGCTCTTCCGCATTGGTCGGACAGGCCTATGAGGTGAGCCTTAATGTTCGATAGTTCGTTGAGTTGAATATTTGCGCTTCAATCGCTTAAAAGTTGGCGGATTCGGTTCAAAAGCGTGAACTGTACACCTGTGGTGCAAAGAGGAGGACAGCACCAATGAATAGTAACCAAAGTTCGCGCCTACGTCGAAAATGACGCAGCCCTCTTCCAGATAGCGTTTTAAGTGATAGATTTTCCAAATGTCGCACGTGCCCAACCAGAAGACAGTGTCCTGCATGAAATCCGACGGATTAAGTACCCACCTTAGGTCTCCCCGTAAGCATTCGATCTCCTCATCAATAGCGATACGGCACAGGCGACGCAATGCAGTATGCACCATTTTCTTTCCGCGATGGTGAGGCAGCCTATTTCCATAAAACAGCAAGGATCTTACCAAGAAGGAATTGAGCCTCTTCATACCGGCTTCAGTCTTTCCACGAGCGAAGTGCACCCTGGCCCTCGTTTTGCCAGCCTCGACCACGGATTACCTATGACTCATCGCTCGCCTAATTCCGCTTGTACCCCACACCGTCCATACATAATTGTCAACGTCCCACGGGCCCTCCACTTTGGTGATGGCGCAGTCCGTCCGCTCGGTCAGGCCACTCAGACTCTGCTAGATTCGTGCACTTCAAGATCTCGCCGAGATTGCGGGGCCTAGCTCAGGTCCGCGTTGTCCAACAACGCACTTCAATTTGTGACTTGTCCATGGGGTTTCTCTTGGGTCAGTCTCCAGCACGGAGTTTCGCCGCACGCTAACAATCCTTGTCTATCTCAACACCATCCCTCTTGCTGGCAACCCAGCCCTTCATCGTGGAAAGGCCTCCTTGATCCCCCCGTCAACCGGGATCATCGCGCCCGTGGTCTTCGCTGACCGATCTGAGGCCAGAAACAGTGCCGCCTCTGCGACATCTTGCGGTAGCACTGGAACCTTCAGCAGATTCCGCTGAACGCAATAACTCTCGATGTCTTCAACTGGGATACCATAGGCTTCCGCACGCGATCGCCGCATCTCCGGGGACCACAAGCCGGAGCCCTCGAACACAGCGTCCGGATTGATCATGTTAACCCTAACCCTGAGCTCTGCCCCCTCCAAGGCAAGAACGCGTGCCAACTGTGCCTGCGCGGCCTTCGAGGCGGAATACGGACCGAAGTGTTTGCCAGGCGCCAGGACATTTTTGCTTGCCACGACAACAATATTGCCTCCCAGTCCCTGGCTCTTGAAAATGCGCATCGCTTCCCGACAGACAAGGAAATGTCCGGTACTATTCACGGCGAACGCCGCATTCCAATCCGCGACGGTCAGGTCGTCCACGGAGGCGCTTTTCGCAATCCCAGCATTGGACACGAGGATATCGAGTCCGCCGTATGCCAGCACCGCTGTTTGGAACGCCTTGGTCACACTCGCTTCATTGGTCACGTCCATGGGGACCGCGATGGTGTTGTCTTCTCCACACTGCCGATTAAGCTCATTCGACAGCGCCTGGAGCTTTGGCTCATCAATATCGGTGAGAATCACCGCGGCGCCTTCCCTCACAAAACGAGCCGCGATCGCCCGGCCGATCCCACCTGCCGCACCCGTGACAAGCGCGATCCGGCGAGACAACGTCTTCTCCGGAGGCAGAAGAGAGAGTTTGTAATTTTCCAGAGGCCAATATTCAAATTCGCCCATGTCTTCATTGGAGATCGAAGCGTAGGTGTCGATCGCGGACGCATCCTGGATGACCCGCATCGTGTGCCGATACAGATCGTGCGCAATCCGCGCCGCTCGCCGATCCTTTCCAGAGGTGAACAGCCCCAGACCTGGGACCAAGATCACTCGTGGGTACGGATCCACCATCGTCGTTCCGGAAGGCGCATAAGCCTCATAATAGCGTCGATAATCCGACGCGTGCCGCTCGACCTGCTCGTGCACCGTCGCGGTGAGGCTTTGCACCAACGGCTCCTCGGGCAGATTCAAGCAGAGCGGCTTCGCCTTCGTGTGCAGCACGTGATCAGGCGTGAACGGTCCTTGTTGTGAAGAAACCAGGGCGCGCGGATCATGCACAAAGGCCAGCACGGCATCGCTATCATCGAAGAGTAATAGCATACGCCGTTGTCGACAGAGCGCGCCCCGAAGAATCGGTGCCAGACGAGACGCGAGAGCCCGCCGTTCGGCGCGCGGCATGTTTGAGATGGCTCGACGGGAGGCTCCCCTCCGAATCCGGATCGTTTTGGCGATGAACCGCTCGGCCTCGGAGACCATCCGGATGGTTGCTGAGTAGGCGGCTTTTGGCGTGCCTCCCCACGTGACCAAGCCATGCTTGTCCAGAATAATGGCCCGGAGGGAGGGCTGCCGTCGGTAGGCCTCGAGGACAAGCTTGGCCAGGCGGAACCCCGGACGAACGTACGGAACCAAGGCGACAGTGTTCCCATACACTGTCGAGACCATCTTCGCGCTGTCCGAGGTATCAGTGAGCGTGCAGATCGCATCAGCATGAGTGTGGTACACATTCAGCGCCGGCAAGAATGCATGTAACAGGGTTTCCACGGAGGGGCGCGGAGCCTTAGGATCAAGCACACAACTGGCCTGGTAGGCGACCAATTCTTCATCCGTCATCGCATCCCGCTCGCTCAGGGGCAGCAATTCATCCAGCCGCAGGGGCGTGAACTGCTCACGCGTGACCGTCCGCATATCGGCGCCGCTTCCTTTGATCCACAGGATTCTCACGTCACGGCCCATATGGTCTTTTCCTATGCACTTGAGGGAAGAGTTGCCACCACCCCAAAGCACCAAGCTACTGTCTTCCCCGATAGTGCGGCTGGCATAGACCAAGGCATCGCGACCCTCCAGTCTGTCCGCCAGTGTGTCACACCACCGATTCTTCATGGTGTCCCCCAGAAAAGCAGGCTGTCTATCTCCGAAGCTCTCGGCTCGGATGCATGCACAGGTGCAAAGCCGGTCTGGCCGTAACGCCTCTCCATGTCTAAAGGAGGTGCGGACGTGGGTGCGGCTTGTAACCGCCGGGTGTCGATACGTGTTTCACGATGGCTTGAGCCGCTCGCGGCTGGTCGACGTGCCCTGTTAATTCCGTTGCGTTGACAGAAGAACGGTGTGCTTGGTGGGTGGAAAAAGATCAGGAGCCGATGCGAAGATTCAGCAGCAGCCTCTCATAGTGAAACTATCTTGAGAATCTCGCCTCCATAATCTACGACATAGAGCTCGTGGACCTCGTCTTCGCCGAAAGAGCTGATACGACGGCCGGTTTTCAGTAGGATCTTTTCAGCCACCACGTCTTGGCCATTGTAGCGAAGACCTCTAATACGCCCCCCATCGAAATCGCCAAAGACGTAAACCCCGCATAACTGAGGGATAGCGGCTCCGCGATAGACAAACCCGCCAATAACGACATTGCCTTCGGCTCGGGGATGATCATGGATGGGAAGTTCAAGACCGGTTTGGTCACAGACCCGGTTGACACCCGGGGTACAGATTCCGCCTTCCATGATATGCCATCCGTAGTTCTGGCCTTTGCGAATGACGTCGATCTCTTCGCGGTCATCTTGGCCCACATCTCCGGTGTACAGAAATCCTGTCACTGGATCGAACGCATAGCGCCATGGGTTCCTCAATCCATAAGCCCAGATCTCAGGTCTGGCGCCTGGCACCGCGAGAAACGGATTGTCGGGCGGAATCCCATACGGGCGATCAGTCGTCGAGGAGTCGACGTCAATCCGAAGCATCTTGCCGAGCATGGTGCTCAGGTCCTGGGCGCGATTCTGGGGATCATTCTTGGACCCTCCGTCGCCCAGGCCGATGTACAAGTATCCGTCCGGGCCGAAGACCAGATGGCCCCCCTTGTGATTTCGATAGGGTTGGGGAACTCGTAACAGCACACGCTCCGTCGCGCGGTCCACCCGGGAGGGGGCCGAGCCAACCCGGAACTCAGCAATAATTGTCTCGATCTGCTTGCGTTCGACCGTGTAATTGATGAAGAGCCGGTGATTCTCGCGAAACCTGGGATGGAAAGCCAGCCCCAGCAGCCCCATCTCATAGTCAAGAGCGACCGCGTCGTGCAGGTCCAGAAAGGGCTCAGGCTTGAGGCGACCTTTCTCCCAGATCCTGATTGTCCCAGGCTGTTCCACGATGAACAGGCGCCCAGTGCCGTCACCGGCGTGCACGAGCCCAACTGGTTGGGTGAGCCCACTGACAAGCTGTTCCAAGCGAATAGAGGGAAATAGTGACCTCTTTGACTCCCCTTGGCACAGCCTTGCAGGACTTGCAAAAACATGGGCCAACAGGAAGAGCGACGGGATGGAGAGAAGCGCAACTCGAAGCAGCACTATTGCTGGCATCACATAATTTTTAAGGACCACCGAGCCTCAGCCTAATCGGTGAAGCAGGTGGCACGGCGTCGCCATATTCGAACGCCCCGATATCAACACATACTCCCTTAGGCACTGCAAGCCCGTCATAGTCAACACCACGAGGCGTCACTGGATCTCCTCCGTCAATGGCGGGGCTTCCGGCCTGCAGGCGGAAGTAAGGCGAAGGCAACGTGCCAGTTCCGACAAAATCTGGACTGCCGCGCCTGTTACTGGCGCCTCCCCTGATCGTCGCCCCTACACCATTACTATACTCGGTTGGTGCAGAATGAACGTCATAGTCGATGGTCACATCGCTTGGGTCGAACACAAATTCGTGCGCGGCCCAGGTCGAAACCACAATGTTGTTTCTGAAGTACGTGCCTTCTTGGCAGGTCCACCTTACCGCTGAACGACCACCTCTGTCGTGAATAAACACGTTGTTATACACTTCGTGATCCTCGCGATCGTCACATGAGTAGTCATAAAGCTCGCCCGCTGAGAAAGCGTCTGACCCTCTGGCATCGAACACGTTGTGCCGCACCGTCCCTCCTGAAGAATCCCTGAAAAAGAAGTTGAAATGCTGACCGTTATTCGTGCCGGTCCTGTCGGTGTGTACGTAGTTCCGTTCGAAGAGAACGTTCTGGGACAAGGCCGATAGCTTGACCGGGTAACGCAACGCGCCGGCAAACTCGTTGCCCCGGATCACCATATTCTCAGACCACCATGTCCCGAGGTTGTAATCCGCATTGCGTGAGAGTGCACGATTATTTTCCATCAACAAGTTATCACAGTTCTCTATATTGAGGTCGCCAACCCCTGTTTGTGGATTCGATCCTCCGCCGGTACCACCTAGCGTATCAATAATCACGTTGTTCCTGAGGATGAGGTAATGGCTGCTCTGACAATTAATCGCGCCACCCCATGCATTCGTTCGACTCGCACCTTGGATTGTAAAGCCCTCGATCGCGATGTAGCTGTGTCGGTTGATCAGAAACCCGTCCCCCCCGCCCTGTGGGTCGAGAACCACTCCAGGTCCAGCCGCTTTGATAACAATGTAGTTGCCGTTCGCGCCGGCCCGAACCGTAGCAACCTGCTCGTTATACACCGCCGGGTAGACAAGCACCGTATCACCCGGCTGCGCTCCATTGACTGCTGCCTGGATGCTGGAAAACGACTTGCCCGGACCAACCTCAAGATTTGCCGCATAAGAGGGTACAATGATGGTCAGCAATAGCAGGCTCACATAGAGGAGCTTAATCGCTACGCGGCCGGTCCCTGAACCGTGTGGATAGCAGCAAGTGTGATCGTGCCCATCTGGGAGCGCCTGAACTTGAGGGCTCTGAAGGAGCGAACAATAGGACACTCGAACCCTCTCAAATACCTCGGTAGCAGCATTCGCGTTTAGACCATTCAGCGAGAAGCGCTCCATTTCACCCTGTACGACGATGTCCGCTGCCACTCAGTACCAATACCGTCGTAGGAGTTTGAGTCTAAAGGCTGGCCCTTGCTCTAGCAACACTCCCCACTTGTAAAGCCATGATCTCCCACATCATTGCGTTCGGAGGTTTGGTGGTGGAGCGGGAGGGACTGAGTCTGACGAGTATTCAAGCGCGCCGATATCGAAGCCGCTTCCAATAGGAACTCTAGCTCCTTTGTAGTCCATCCCGGCCGGAGTTGCTGGGTCGCCTGTATTGACGGCTGGTGACGAGTTTACGAGATTGTAATAAGGAACAGGCTTACTCCCTGTGTTCGAAAACTGGGGGTTCTGATTCACGAGCTCGCCGCTGCCGATCGAGAAGGCTGGGTTACCAATCCAGCAGCCCTCGTATGGCGCGCGGACTTGGAAATACAAGTTGTACTTCACCAAAATACTGCTATTGGGCGAGCCTGTTACGCATCCGAAGCCATATTCGGCATTAACGATGATGTTGTTAAAAACTTGTAAATCGTCCTGATTTGCAAACTGGATCCCTGAGCTATCCACTCCTAGCACTCCATTCATTATGATCGTGTTGCCATACACCTTATTTTGTGTTTCTCTATTGCCGAGCGGGCCTTCTTGATTATTGTTCCATCCTTTTATCCCAAAGTGCCCTGCCCCGCTACTTAAGTCAATAATGTTGTATCTGATCGTTCCATAGGAACTTGATCGAAAAATGAGCGCCGAATTTAGCCCTCCTGACGGCATTGTGAGATCATGGAGATAATTCTTTTCGACCACCGTCGAGTCGGACCTGGTTTGGACCCTGATTAAGGCACTGAAAGCGTTCGAAACATCATTTTGTCTTATCTCGTGATTGGCGTAGCCGACCAGAATGCCATACATCTGGCGGTTGGCATCGACAATGCCGCGCTCGAAAATTGTTCGCCTATAGGCAAAAACACACGCGTCTTCTGTCGCACCGCACCCTGTGACGCGGAAATTCCTTAGGGTAATGTTATGATTTTCCCGATTCGCAAAAGCGGCCCCGGTCGTATTTCGCAACCAAAACCCATCAAAGACCACATACTGGCGTTGGCTATAGTTGTTCAGGTCGATCGCGTGCGCGTCGGAGTTCTGGCCATCAAGGATGGCATAGTCACCCGTGCCCCAACCAGACAGACGGGCAAAGACAACAGGTTGGCTGGAGGTTCCGCTCCAGGCCGGATTCAGCGGCAAGGCAGCCGCGGGCCATATGACACCACTTTTGAAGAAGACCGTGTCGCCTGGCACAAGTGCTGTTGCTGCCGGCACACTACTCGCGCCGGCCATTCCAGGCGCGTGTCTCCACGCTGTCGCCTGGGACTGGCCATTGTTATTGTCATTGCCGGAATCGTAATCAACGTAATAGGCTGCAGCGTGAACCCGGATAGGCGACAGCCACGCACTTAGGACAAGAAACGAGACTAGAAAACCAATTCCAGCCGCCAGGGTCGGTCTGTGAACCAAATGCAAGCTCTTCAAGGCTTCCTCCTCTGCTCGTTGGCTAACTCCGGCGCCCTACATGGGTCATGGTCCATTCGGGTTCGCTCTTGAGCCGGCTCTGGCCGCAGCACCACGGCGGTCCAGTCACAACCCACCTTTGCTCCACGTGCCACTGCTAGGCCTCAAGGTCGCTTACCCAAGGAGGGCTATGCCCTCCTAAATCAACAATCGCTTACCACGTCTAAATATGCTATTCGGAACCGCCTGTCGCCCTATAGGATCAAGACGACCAAAACACCGCACTAAATCAAAATCTAATCGAGCACGCGCTGCAGCACAATATAGCATCTCCTGCACCCAGCACCGCGAGCGGAACTACTAAGGTAGGCGTCTGCTTCTGAGCTCGTGACCGCCCCATAGAGATCGAAATAGACCATGACGGCCCTCCTCAGTAAGAGGTGTCCCTGGGGTAGTATGAACTTACCTAAAGACCTCTCGACGGTCTGCACTCTCCGCTTATAAATAAAAGATGTTTCTAGCGCATACTTAGGTTTGGGACAGAATCACATCGCCCCTGACGTCCAAGACGCAGCACCGGTTCGCTGCCACCTACTCGCCAGGCGAAAAGAATGCTACCCACCGGCGGCTCCATCTGGCTTTCCCCGGAATGGAACCAGCCGAATACCTCTGTAAGCTACTGATCTCCCGGTGATCCGCTGTAACGAAAACCGCTCGTGCAGCACACGGCGACCTTGCAGACGACCCAAACTATCACGAGCCTACAAACTTCGCTCACACATGAGTCCCTACGCACCTTCACGTCCCAACCGCTCAAACGCAATAATATAACCAAGTCTTTCTAAAAGGCTCTTGCTCGGTTTAAACCCGGTGAGCTTTTCCAGTTTTAGGGTGGAGGGGACGCGACGTTGCATATCCTCAAAGTCTCTTGGAAATACGTCCTCGTATGGGACGAGTCTTATCTCCGAAGTACTGCCAACTATTCGTTTTACAAGTTTCGCGAGATCTAAAATAGAAATCTCTTCACTGCCGCCTATGTTTACCACTTCGCCGATAGCCTCAGGGGTTTCGGCGAGCTTTGTCGCCGCAGAAACGGCATCATTGACATGAGTGAAAGTGCGCGTCTGCGACCCATCACCATAAACAGTGATCCGCTCATTACGGATTGCCTGCGTGACGAAGCGCGGAATTACCATACCATATCTCCCGGTCTGGCCAGGTCCAACCGTGTTGAGGAATCGCACGATGATCACCGGCAGCTTCTTCGTCCGTTGATAGGCAATCCCCATGAACTCATCTACAAGCTTGGTCGCAGCGTAGCTCCATCTCCATTTCGCGAAAGGCCCGTATACGCAATCGTCCGTTTCTTCAAGCGGTGCATGGTCATGTTTACCATAGACCTCCGAGGTCGAGGCGAGCAACACTTTCTTCTTAAACTTGCAACAAAGCCTGAGAACAAGCTCCGTTCCGCCTATGTTTGTGGTAATAGATTCCAAGGGCTTGTCGAGAATGTATGTAACTCCGACGGCGGCAGCCAAGTGAAAGACCAAGTCGCAAGTCCCCACAAGTTCGAGCATGACCTCTAGTTGAGTACGGAGTCGACCGTGACGTGTAATCGTTCCCTGAGGATTCGGTTGGCATGGAGATGCTTGAGATTATCCATAGACCCGGTGGAAAGATCGTCGATGATATAAACCTCGTTTCCTCTCTTACAGTAGGCCTCAGCCAGGTGAGAGCCGATGAATCCTGCTCCGCCGGTAATAAGCACTTTCATGGCATTCCCCCCACCTGCACGTCAAGACATTCTAAGTTCCATAAGACGATGACTCATCGAGTCCCCTTTCGACCTCACCATCCCAAGCCTTGCCAACGTGCTCACAGAGACCCTGATTGTGGATTAGCTTGATCTCTCTTTTGCCCAAGATGTCGCGATCCCCACACTGGGAAAACAACGCCAGGAACCGCTTGGGCGACATCGCGCCCCATCGCGAACGTTCGTCGTAATCTCCGGGTTCTCCAAAGGTCCAGTTTCTTTGTGGCGCGCTGATTCCCATCCCGGCAGGAAGGCAACAGGAATATAAAATCGTTCACTCTTCTGCGGGTTGATTGCAGGGAAGTACTACAGGGGAGGCGTGTTGACTGGTTGGTCAGTCAGGATGCACTCCCGACCTTTTCTGACAGATGCAGATCCGGGTCCAATCGTTTCCTGATGACTCGGGCGGGCGCGCCGCCGACGATCGTATGGTCTTCGACGTCTTTCGTCACAACAGAGCCCGCCGCAATGATGGCCCCGTCTCCAATCCTGACGCCGGCCACAACCACCGAGTTGGCCCCAATCCATACATCATTGCCGATAATGATATCCTTTTCAACATGGGGTTGCACATTCATGGGCCGCCCGACCTTGCTCCCATGGTTCGATGAAAAAATCTTCACTCCTGGTCCCATCAAGAGGTTGTCGCCGAGCACGATCTTGGAATTCCTACTTGCCCACACACAGCAATACTGATTGATGTGGGAGTTTGCCCCAAGGTGGATGTTCTGACCCCAATGCAGGGACGCGGTCGGATGAATCCGCGGATTCCCCGATACGTGCATCTGGGCCCGAGGCGCGATATGATCGTGGACATACCACCCTACCAGATTCAGCAACGCCTTGACGGCATGGAAGGAGAACAGATATCGCACCACTTCGAACACGTCCGCTTGTGTCACTCGATTCCTAGCTTGAGCGGTTGTAACCATAATTGCCCCTAATGCAACGTGTTCAAACCTTCAGGGTCTCATCACGGCGTATTCAACACGTTCGTCCCATCATTATCTGGTAGTGCTGGCCGCCTCCCACATAGCCTGCCGTTGGCCGCAAAAGTACTGAAGGATTCCCTTGAACGCCGCCACGTTGATCAGCAGAAAGTAGGACGGCACTGTAGCCAATCTGCCGATTTTTCTCCCGACCAGCAATCCGACGAGCCCAAGGACGTAGAACATCCCCTGCACGATGAGAGCGGCCCTAAACACGGGGGAGGTGAGCAGAAAGAGATTCACAACCAGCACTCCCACCAACATGAATGGGACGAACCATCTGAGCAGCTTGTGAGACACAAAGCAGAATCCCCACAAGCTCGCCATAAGTTTTGCATCGCGAGCATACCGCATGAAGGCCGTAAAACTTCGATTGACAATCCTCACCCTTCGGGAAAATTCCTCCCGAGCGCATTGGGTTGCTCGCTCAAACGCCCTCGCCCTATCCTCGAACACGACCTGATATCCTTGCGCTGCCACATGCATCGGGTGTGCAAAATCATTCGGCACATCCAGCGCTATCGGGGCTAGCAGTGCCTTCCTCATCGCATAGATAGCGCCATTTCCTGTTACGACGTTTCCAATCTTGCTTTCCAACTGTTTCAGGAGCGATTCATAGCGAAAGTACAACCCCTCGCCTTTTCCGACGGGAGTATCTTCACACACATATCTCAAATCTCCCACCACGCAACCCACCGTCTCAACTGCAAACCGCTCTATGAGACGCCTCACGGCCAGTTTGTCAAACATGCTATTGGCATCCGTAAAAATCAGGATTTCTCCGCAGGCTCTCGCCGCGAACTCATTGATCACACTGTTCTTGCCGCAACGCTTTGTTGTCTCATGCAGCGTCACGCCATGATTCGCGAACGCCTTGACGATACCAGCTGTGCGATCCGTGGAGCCGTCGGAGGCCACTACAATTTCCAGTTTCTCTCGAGGGTAATCAAGTTGGAGGCTGTTGAGTAGCTTGTCCCCGATTACCCGTTCCTCGTTATATACGGGGATAAACAGGGTGACTCTGGGCAGGGTGCTTGGACCCATCGTGGCTTCGCGGTTCCGACCGAGGAGCCATAAAACCATGGGGTAACCGGCATATACGTACCCGACTACCAGACATAGTACCAAGAAAATAGTTTTCATAAGGCCCTGCTTCTACTTTCTACGGTTCCCCCGCGTACTGTGAGAGCAGGCTTGCGGTGAGCCTGTATGTAAAGGCGGGCCGTGTCTTCGACCATCCGAGCCGTAGTGAAACGATCGAAGCACCGCTCCTTCGCTTTCTGCCCCATGGCCTTGGCCGCCGTCTCATCTTTCAGTAGCTGCAGGATCGCTTCGGCCAAGGCCATAGGGTTCCTCGGTTGCACAATGAGTCCGCTTTCATCATGGATCAGCGCTTCCCTCGCCCCTCCGACATCCGTAGCGATGATGCATCGCCCGCTGGCCATGTACTCAAGCAGCGTGATCGAGAACCCTTCCCGTACTGAAGACAGCACCGCGAGATCGCAGACCTGCAAGATCGCGGGCACGTCTGACCGTTCACCAGCGAATATCACATTGTCCGAAAGCCCAAGCTCTCTGACATATCGCACGAGGTCATTCATCAGCGATCCATCCCCGACGATGACGAACTGGACGTTACGCAACAGGTTACACACGATGTAAGCAGCCTTGACGAGGTAGTAGTGCCCTTTGGGAGGCTCCAGACGTCCGACCGCAACCACGACCTTTTGATTGTCCTGGATCCCTAACGCCTTTCGGATGCCCGACCGCACCTCCTCGCTGATCGACGGGCTGTCTATTGCTATCCCGTTGTAAACCGTAATTATCCTTTCTTGAGGAATACCTTCCGTACTCACGACAGAATCCTTGACGGCTCCGGACACCGCAATAATCCAGTCGGTCACACCCGCCAAGGCTTTGTCGGCCACTCTTTGAAACACGCTCTTCCCCGTGGCAAGCGTGTGCTCCGTTGTGACCAGTACAGGGACGCCGCTGCATAGCCCGGCCAGCCTGCCCCACAAGTTCGCCGTGAAAGAATGCGTGTGCACCACGCTCACTCGCTCAGCCTTCATAAGCCGCACGAGCTTGAGGAACGCTGACACATCCCACCATCCTCTCCTGGACAGGTTTATAACCCTGATGCCGCTATGCTCGAGAGCCGCCTCGAGCGGGCCTCCTTTGAAGCAGCAGACCAGACACTCGTGCCCGAGTTGCGTGAGGCCCTGTGCCAGCGACACCACGACGCGCTCAGCACCCCCCACTTCCAGCTTGTAGATGACAAGCAGAATCTTAAGCAACTCAGACATCTCCGATATCATAGAGATTCTTGAAGGTCTGGTGCTTGTACCCTAGAGGCACCTTTGAGATTACCCACCGGTATTTGCCGTTCCGCGATCGTGGAATATCCTCGACGAACTCGATCCGGATGTTCATCCTTGTGCCTACTCGCTTCCGCATCTCCCCAAGCAAGACAGACGTATCTTCCGCTGTATAACCGGGCCGCCTCACGATCATGATACGGAGCTCGTCCAGCGCCTCCTGAATGAGTTGCGATTTCTCAACGTGATGCATGGGCTTGAATGGGTGTGTCAACACGGATGCCGAAATGAATTTCCCTTCCGGCGTGACAACGATGTCCTCAGCTTTGGTCGTGACCGCCTCAAGCAGCGGCAGCCCTCGTCCACAGGCACAACAGACGGTCTTGTAAGCACTGATATCGCCAACCTCGTAGCGGATTAAGGGCATGCCAAAGTTGTGCAGCCCGGTCGCGACGATCCTGCCATAACAGCCGTCGCCGACCGGCTGGTCGCGATCGTCGACGATCTCCGTAATTCCGTATTCCATGTAGAGGTGATGCCCTTGATGCATCGGACATTCGCCTGCGTACATGCACCGCTCTGCGAGGCCATAGCAGTCATACACTTGGCAGCCAAATCTGTCCTGAATCACCTGACGTTGCATATCGAGCAGTGGCTCGGATGAGGTGAAGATATGCTGTAACGGGAACGTCCTGCCGAGCTGCTCGAGATAACGGGCAAGAATGAAGACCGTGGAGGGGTAGGCCTGAAGCGCTTCGACGCCGTAGTCGCGCATTGCGTCAAAATAGGAGGGCAAGAATTCCTCTTCCAGGTGGAAGGAGGAGAGAAACAATTGATTCCACGGCCGGTTGTGCCGCCAAAACGGAGGCGTGCGCTGCTTGATGGGAACAACGACCCTACCTAGGAGGGAGGCGTATGGTCGACCGAGCCGAAACCCAGCCCATCTCCGATGACGCCAAAGCGCGGCATTGTGCGCGACAATCGCGTTTTCGTCCCAGAGTACACTGATCGGAGACCCCGTCGTGCCAGACGAATGGCCTTCCACCAGCTTCCCATGGCGGACCGAAATCAAGCTTTTGAACCTTGTCCGTACCGTCTCTTTGGTAAGCACAGGTAATTTATAAAGGTCGGCCACTCTCCGAATATCGTCGGGGGTCAATCTTCTTTGCCTCATCAACTGTTGATAGTAAGGCACGCTCTCATAGGCGTGAGAGATCAGCGTTCGAAGACGCTCATTCTGCCACTCCTCCAATTGCTTGGGGGGCCACCACTGCGATTGCTCGAAAAATGCCATCATCTCATCGAAACGCGTGCCAAATCGCTGGCGCCATAAGCGCCAACCTTCTAGCGAAACCAAAGTGTTCTGCACGAACACCGGGCTCTGCTCGTACAGGGCCGTGGTGAACCTTTTCGCCACGCTTACCATTAGTCTTGCCCTCCCCTCATGCACAATCTTTTCCGATCGGCGGTTTTAACGACGACGGCTGGATTTCCGATTGCGATCGTATGAGGTGGAATATCGCACCTCACTACGCTGCCGGCTCCAACGACGGCGCCGGTGCCGATGCATGTACCTTTGAGGATGATGCAGTTCATTCCGATCCAGACGTTATCCCCGATTACAACGGGTTCTCCTTGCTTCCTCGTCGTCAATCTATCCTCAAGCCGGTCTGGAAATGCCTCATGCCCATCAGAGTCTACGATTGTGGTGTTTCCGGCGATGAGGCAGTTCGCGCCGACCTCGATACTGCGGTAAGCATGGAGACAAGCACCGTGAATCCGCGTGTTGTCACCGATTCGAATCGTTGCCCCAGGATTGTCCACGAACAGCTTGACGGGGCCCAAGAGCTGCCCGAAGTATCCCCGATTTCTCGAATTCAAGACGACATTGTTGCCGATGACGACACGCGCGTTGCCACGGATGTCGATGATGGGCCAACCGACGATCTTGGCGCTTCGCCCCAGCGTCAACCCTCGCTTGAGCGCCAAACGCCACAGGTACAGCTTGCCCATCAAGTGGGCGAGCACGCTCAGCGGATCGGATTGGATTTGGCGAAGAGCGCGCGTCCACTGCATTGCCACTGTACCCATTTCTTTTTGAGGAAGAATCGGAGGATGTCCAGAGCCACGCCCTTTCCGTAGGTCGGCAGGTGCCGGGCAAAGTGGCCGTACATCTGAAAACGGTTTCGATATCGCCGATACTTCGCGTGGCGGCGATATGCGCTCGCCTCCCGGCTGTCTTCGGTCGCCCCGCACGTCACGATTGCGTGCGATGCCCGTTCGATTCGCTTCGTGATGCGCCGCGCCGCCCGTCCTGTGGCGACTTCTGGCTGATAGCAGTCATTGCTGACCACAGGGATCACGCTCACCGCGATCGGCCCCGAGACGGGCACATCGCAGATCACAATGGCGCTCTCCCGCAGAGACCGGTCCCATTGCATATCGCTGATGAAATTCCCAAGACTGTAGACGATGACCCCGTGCTTATAGCGCTCGATCCCCTGCACGACATGGGAGTGGTGCCCAAGAATGAGGTCCGCTCCCGCATCAATGATCGCCCGGGCCAGACGAACTTGCCCCGGCGAGGGATAGCTGACGAATTCATCGCCCCAATGCAGGGATACGATGATTCGATCTACTCCCGCGCCCTTCAGACGCGCTACGTTGCTCGATATCTTCGCCAGGTCTATCAACTCGACATATTCCGTGTGGAGTTCGTACTGCTGGTCGTCGCAGCAGCCGAGCACTCCGATGCGTCGGGCGCCGATCTCACAGATCGCTGCGTCGTGGCCCCGCAGGCCGATATGCTTGATTCCGTTCTCTTCGAGCGTCCTGATCGTCTGCTGCAGGCCCAGCGGGCCGTGCTGCAACGCATGATTGTTGGCCAGATTCATGACCGTGAAGCCGGCCTCGACGAGACCCTCACCGTCCTTCTTGCGCCCTCTGAGATACCTGCGCTCAAAGAGCCCGGTGGCATCCTCCGCATCGAGCAGCATGTTCTCTAGGTTCCCGAAGACGATGTCACCCGTGCGCAGGATCGTGGCCACGTTGGCAAAGACAAAGCCGCTCCCGCGCTCGTGTGCCACCGACCCCACACCATGCCCAAGACACAGCGGGTGCTCCCCGAGCATCACATCCCCGACCGCGACGATGCGAATACGCTTGGTCACCTTGCCACGTTCCTGATCAGGCTTCGCCGTACTGGACGTGCTGACCGCAGAGCCTAGCCCACATAGCCACGAACTGCCGCATGTTGGTATGAATACACGCCCTCTGCTGCACAAGCACCCAGTTCGTCGCAGCCGCCCGCCGGCGTAACGCCGCATCACGCCCCGCCGCACGGATCTTCTGCGCCAGATCGTCCGGGTCGCCATACCGCACGAGATACCCGTTCACTCCGTGCCGGATCCAGAGACGGTTGGCGGCGTTGTCTGTCACAACCGGGAAGGTCCCGCACGCCATCGCCTCAAGAAGCGAGGCCGAGACCCCGTCGGTGACGACGGTTGAGACGTAGACATCGGCTGCTTGCAACTCCTTCGCGACTTCCTCATGCCGGACCCTCCCCAGAAACTTCACGGATTCGGACAGGCCCATGGCCCGCACGCGCTGCTCCAAGGCTGCTCTGAAGCTGCCATCCCCGGCAACTGTGTACGTGAAGCCTTCACGGGATTGCTTGAACTTAGTCAGCGCGGCCAGGATTTGCTCGAAGTTGTAATCGGGATTGAGCCCTCGCGTGGAAATGATCGTGAAGCCCCTTCCGGGACGTTCCGGATCTTCCGCCGTCTGAACCGGCTTGAACATCCTGGTGTCAATCCCGCGAGGCAACGTCAGTATCTTAGCCGGGTCGGCTCTGAGCTCCTCAAGCTTGGTCGTCATGTGGGGTCCCCACGAATGGATCAGATCAGCCCGGCGAATGGCATATCTGGCGAAGCAGGCTTTGATTCTGGAGGCGTTATAGGCGATGTTCTGCCCTTGTGCCGCAAGCACCAATGGATGGAACCCGGACAGGGCCGCCATGAATCCATAACTGGTAATTCGATAGCCGATAAGAATGTGAGGTTGAATCTCATGAACCAGCTTCCTGACGGCAGGAATATATGCCACGTAGCGTAGGGGCGACCTTGAACCCACCCCCAGTGGATAGGTCTTGATACGTGAATGCGCCGCCTGCACCGCTTCGAACCCGATTAGATGAATCTCCTGTTCAAGTTCGTTTGCCAGATACTGCACCCAACTGATGGTATTAACATGGCGACCGTCTGCCAGAAAGCACAGTTTCATGCGAAACCCACGAACTTTCAGTGCGAACTTGCCCCGTTGCGATCCCACACCACCCGCAACTTCGGTAGCCGATCCCAAAGCTTTGTTTGTAGAGCACAACATTTAGTGCACAACGGCCACAGTCCGACTTGGCGCAAATCTCGACGAAATTTAACATAGGCCTCGCCGTTCCAGAGTTCTTCCAGTTTCTTGTCTCGGACATTGCCAGCCGTGATGTTCATTTGACAAGTGTACACGTCACCGTATGGGTTGATGCGCATCACGTTCCAAGGATAGAAACAGGTATTCACGTATGCGTAGTCATCGTCGTAAAACCGGCGCCGCAGCTCCTCCTTCGACCGGATGTTCGGCGACAGGGTGGTCTTTACTCCCAATTGTGCAGCTCTCGTCTCGGCTCGCCCGATCTGTTGCTCCAGGACGTCCACATTGACCGATCGGATCGGCATGGGCACGTCCTGATCCTCCGGCTTCCCACCCGTGGGCGGATACAGGGCTCGTGTCCGACGGTCCATGTCTTTCGAGATGTAATAAAGATACCCATAGTTCACATTGACGCCCTCTTTGGCGGCAATGTCGACAAGTTCGCTCATGCGACCCGCGTTCAAGGCGCTGACGGTCACGTTCAGGGTGAGGTCCGGAACGTTTCTCTTTTGTCGCCGTTTCTCCGCCTGGATCAAACGTACTGCCTCCATGACGTCCTGGAACTGGTGCTTGTTCTGTCGGATCTGGTTGTGGATATCCTCGGGGCCATCAAGTGACAAGGTGATCTTGTCTACCCCGATCCTCACGATCTCTCTCGCAGACTCCTCGGTCATGAGCCCCCCGTTGGAGATGATCGGGCACGCCATACCGTGTTCCTTGACAGCCGAGAGGATCTGCATGATGTCGCGGCGAAGGAAGGCCTCCCCGCCGGTGATCTGAAACCGCTTAACGTCGAGCTGACTCGCCTGCCGGATGACATTGACGATCTCGTCGGTCGTGAGTTCTCGCTTCTCCTTCATCTGCGCCCGCAACACAGACTGAGGATTCATCAGATCGATCGCCTGCGGGCACATAACGCACTTGAGATTGCAGCGATAGGTGACCTCGAGCACGACCGTCTGCGGCGGGTAGGCCAGCCCATCCCTGAAGACATAGGGAACCCAGTAATGCCATGCCGCGGCGACTTCGCGCAGGCCTCTCGCATATGGCATGGCCCAGTTGGGGAGCAGTGATTTGACCAGGTATTTCATGTTCTGCGTCCGGAGCATGTGGCCTCCGTTATATACGTCTGAGGTGCGGGGCTCGCGACAGCGCTTCCCCGGTCCTGGATCAGGACAACCTTCCTTACTCCCGGAGCGGTGAGGCGTCATTCGGCCCCAACGCACCGAGGGTCTTCCAGGAACACGTCACAACACTGCGTGTGAAGGGTTGAGAGTTGCCTATCGACTGACGGGGAGCAAGAGCGCAGGCTGGCTGCCTTGCCGGCTGGAGGGCAGGGGTAGGTCAGGTTCATCGCCGGCTCCACGATCACAGCGAGGAAGGAACCGGGGCTCGATGCAGATGCAAAGTCAATGGGCCCCGTTGCTCTCATAGGGATTCTTGCGGCGGACAGCCCTGAGCGATACCGAATCCATCATTCCCGACAGTTCCAGCGCAAACAGGTTAGCGGAGAATTTCCGAAAGCACCCCTTCGAATGCCATTCCTTGACCGCCTTTCTCGGAAGCGCATACGCGTCGAGCGGCCCGCATGCGATCGATCTTGTCGTCTGCACGGCGAACTCGTACCCCGCCTCTACCACGCTTGCGCGCACCTTTGCGTTCAGACAGCCATCCGGGTAGGAGAAGCCTCTCACCGCTGTCCCGAGGTGGTCACGCAAAACATTTCGGGCATAGGCCACTTCCTTTACCAGCGCCCCCTCATCCATCTCGGTTAAGATCGCATGCGTATAGGAATGGCAGCCGAAGCTGATACCATTCCGGCTCATCTCCCCGATCTCATCCCAGGACAGAAATGCTCTTGGACGCCGTGACAGTTTGGGGTCTGCGCCCACCGCCTGCTCCAGGATGCGCACAACGTCCTCCCGTGTAGCCCGGGATAAGCTTTTCAGATAATCGGTCACCGGCGTCAGCGGCGCCCCAGGCATGGCGGCTCGCCTGAGGAGACTCTGCAGGCGCGGCGTGAACAGGCGCAAGGGCGGGTTCGACCACTGCACCGCCTGTATCGCCGGCGATTTCACGATTCGCGCCAGCTTGTCCCACCAGAAAAGCCCATTCCCTCCTATCCGCTCCACGACGAGGAAGATAGTCGCGGGGACGCCATGCTTCTTCAAGACTGGATAGGCATTGCTGTAGTTATCCAGGTATCCGTCATCGAAAGTGATCGCGACATCACGATTCGAGCAGGGCTGTCTCTCCCGCACACGCGCCGCCATTTCCTCGAGCGGCACGATATGGAACCGTTCCCGCAGGAATGCAATCTGCTTTTCAAACGTCTCGACCGAGACGGCAAGGTCCGGCAGCAGGGACCACTCCTCGTCCCGCGCAGTCACC
>Ga0073934_10003027_pt1 | contig 32350 bp, 24 predicted proteins | sample LarsenN4metaG_FD_76834 | JGI IMG/M metagenome (GOLD analysis project Ga0073934, IMG submission 76834) | Hot spring sediment bacterial and archeal communities from British Columbia, Canada, to study Microbial Dark Matter (Phase II) - Larsen... ...
AAACAAGACGACATCCGAGATGGGTTCGTCGAGGATCAATCTCCCCGTCATTGACGGGGGGCTGAGACGGACGGCGCCCGCCACCGCTCCGCCATCTCGCGGCGGATGCGGTCCCGCAGTTCCCGGGTCATCAAAGTGCCGTGATCCTTGCCGGCGTGGATCTCCACCACGGCGTCGCTGCCGAGTTGTTCCAGCGTCCCCTTCAACAGCTTCGCCGCGCCCGTCAGATAGAACGTGTCCTGATCCCCCATGAAGACATGCAGCTTGCCGGCGAGCTGCGGGCCGAGGCGGTCCCAATCCCGCTCCAGCACCAGGCGGATGTCGTAACGCTCCCAGGTCCGGGCGATCTCGCGGTCGATCCGGCCCGACGGCCGGTCCCACAACGGCCGGGGCCGGCCGTCTGCGCCGCGGGGGCTGAACACGGCGTCGAAGCTGCGGAACTGGCCCCCCGGCCCGAGTGCCTGTTCCATCCGGTCGAAGTCGTCCCACCACAGCACCGGTTGGCCATCGCGGCGGGCAATGGGCCTGCGCATGCCCTGCGGATCGAGGTAGGCGTTGTCGTCGGTGTAGATGTTGGTCTGCTGGAAGTCGCGAAAATCGACCGAATCCGGAGCCGTGCTCCACACGCCGCCGAACACCTCCGGATGCGAAATCTGCACCCACAACGAGCTCCAGCCTCCCGACGAATGCCCGGTAAGAAATCGGCCCTGCGGGTTGCCGACGGCGCGAAACCGGCGCTCGAACTCCGGCAGCCACTCGGTGACCAGCGCCGTCCCCCACGGGCCGTTCGTTTCCGAATCGGCAAACACGTGATGTCCCCACGGGCAACTCGGATCGAGCGTGACCTGCAGAAACTCGACACCCTCCGGAGCGGCCTGCGGACTGGCGACCGGCAAGTTGCGGACGCGGTGCGTCCCGCCGAATCCCGGGATGGTAAAGATTACCGGATAGCGCCGCTCCGGTTCGGCGTGATAGCTCGCCGGCAACTGGACCGCCGCACGGATCGACACCTCTCGCTGATGGAACCGGCTGAGCTGTTCGGACCGGACCTCGCAGAGCTTCAGCCAGGCGGTTTCGACATCGGGCGGCTCGGGAACGCGTTGATCGATGACCAGCCGCACTGGTTCGGACGTCGCTGTGGCGGGCAGCGTAATCGTGTTGCTGTAACCGTTGCCGGGGCCACTGCCGACTTGCCGCTCCCAGGCATTGAACCGGGCGACGGCCTGCACTTTCAGACCCGCCAGCGGTAGTTCGGCCAACGGCTGCGGAAAGCTGAGCAGTCCCGGCGTGTCGGCGGCAATCGCCAGCGGGGTGTCCGGTTTCCAGTCGGTCACGTCGAGGCCGACCAGCGGCTCCGGATGAAACCAGTCCGGTCCGTTCCGCGGCTCCGAGGCCTGGCGGCTGAAGAACAGGCACACCCGTCCGGTGAACGGCTCGGCCCGCACGGCCGCGGGGTATTCGAGTTGGAAGCGGAAGTCGTCCGCAATCGTCGTCGAGGCGACGGACAGGATGGCGAGGATGACCGCCAATCCCCTTGTTAGAATGTCGTTGCGGATGCGGTTGATGATCCGCGTCGGAAGCAGCTCCTGTCGGCCGGTTCTTTGCGGAAGGCACTCGCTCGACGCCGGCGAGATTTGCCTTGAACCCGCAGGGTTCGCAGATCGTAGCCGGGGGTCGGAGTCTTCGGAGACCCCCGGAACCAATTGCGAGAAAACGTCGCATTCCGCAGGGATGCCAGAGTCGCTGGCGTGGGTTCTGGCATCCCTGCGGGATGCAAATCCTCGTCGCAACGTTTCTCGGGGGTCTCCGCTGCGCTCCGACCCCCGGCTACGCTCTGCGACCTCTTCGAGGTCGGCCCGTGTCCCGTTCACATCCTGTTCCTCTTCACCCGCGGATCGTACATTGGACACCTCACTGTGATGGTTCTACCCCGCGGAGACGTCTCGTGAAACCGTGCCTCGTCGTTTGGTTGTGCGGCCTGTGGGTCACCGCCGCCGTCGCCCAGGACATGCCCCTCACGCAGGTGCTGATCGACGGCGAGGGCTGGGAGGTTGCGGCGGACGGGTACGGGTTCACCGAAGGCCCGGCGGCGGACCGGGACGGGAACGTGTTCTTCGTCGACGTCCCCGCCAGCCGCATCCTCAAGATCGCCGCAACAGACGGAAAAGTCACGACCGTGGTGGAAGACTCCGGCAAGGCGAGCGGTCTGTTCTTCGGCCCCGAGGGCAAACTTTACGCCTGCCAGAGCGAGACGAAGAAAATCGTATCGTACGACGCCTCCGGCCATGCCTCGGTGATCGCCGACGGCATCGCCGGCAACGATCTCGTCGTGGATCGCAAGGGCAACGTCTACGTCACCGACATGCCCGGCCGGAGAGTCTGGCTCGTGAAGCCCGGCGGCACGCCGAGCATCGTCGCCGAGGGCTTCCAACCGAACGGCATCACGCTGACGCTGGATGAAAGCACGCTGGTCGTCGCCGACTGGGAGCAGCCGCACCTGTGGGCCTTTCGTCATGAGACCGACGGCGGGCTCCGCTTCGGCGCGCCGTACTACCGTCCGGTGCAGGTCCCTCCGTCGCAGAAGCAACCCGGTTCCGACGGCATGACGGTGGACGACGCCGGCCGGCTGTACGTCTGCACGCACGCGGGGCTGCAGGTGTTCGATCCGACCGGCCGGCCGTGCGGCGCGATCGCCAAACCGCAGGACAAGTTCCTGTCGAACGTGATCTTCGGAGGTCCGAAGTTCGACACGCTGTTCGTCACCTGCAGCGACAAGGTCTACAGGCGGACGACGAAGACCACCGGCACGCCGCATCATTTGTGGACGGATTCCAAGAAATGAATCCCGCCGTTCCGGCCGTTGATCCCGAGACGCTCGTCGCCTGGCGGCGACGGGCCGATCTGGTCGCGCGGCCGCGGGCCTCGGGGGGAGGCTGGGTGCTCAAAGACCCGGTCGCGTTGCGATACTATCAGCTCGGCCCGGAAGAGCACTTCGTGTGGAACCTGCTGTCCGGGCGGGTCACGTTCGCCACCCTGTGCCGGGAATTCGCGGCCCGATTTGCCCCACGACAACTGACGCCGGAGGAAGCCCAGCGGTTCGTTGGCCAGTTGATCCAGCAGGGTCTGGTCGTGGGGGACGCGCTGGGAAGTGCCGACCGCACGGAGCAGCGCCGGCAAAAGCAGCAGTGGTGGCAAGCGTGGGCCAGGTGGACCAATCCGCTCGCGATCCGGTTTCGGGGGATCGATCCCGACCGCTGGCTGACGCGGCTGTTGCCGTGGTGCGGCTGGATTTTTTCGCCGGCGGCCGCGGCCTGCGGCGTCGCGGTGATCGTGTCGGCCCTATTGTTGTGGCTGTCGCACGCCGGCGAGTTTGCCCACCGCTGGCCGGAAGAAGTCGCCCAGTGGACGGTGACCGATCTGTGGTCGCTGGCCGCAGTGCTCGCGGGGGTCAAAGTCCTTCACGAATTCGGGCACGGCCTGGCGTGCAAACGGTTTGGCGGCGAGGTGCACGAACTGGGGGCGATGCTGCTGGTCTTCACGCCCTGCCTGTACTGCAACGTCTCCGACGCCTGGCTGCTGCCGTCGCGATGGCAGCGGATCGTGATCAGCGCGGCGGGGATGTGGGTCGAGGCCGTGCTCGCCAGCCTCGCCGCGTGGCTGTGGTGGCTCAGCGAACCGGGCTGGTTTCACGGCCTGTGCCTGCAGGTGGTCTTCATCTGCGGCCTGAGCACGCTGGTGTTCAACCTCAATCCGCTGTTGCGGTACGACGGCTATTTCATGCTGTCGGATCTGTGGGACGTGCCCAATCTGGCCCAACAGGCGGGGCGGGAACTGCAGCAAACGTTGTGGACGTGGCTGACCGGTGAGCCGCGGGCATCCGCAGCCCCCCCCCGGCCGCGTCGTGGCGCGCTCGTGACTTATGCTGCCGCGTCCTTCATCTATCGCCTGATCGTGCTGGCCGCCATCCTGTGGATGGTGTATCACTGGTTGGAGCCGCAGGGATTAGGCGTACTGGCCCGCTCGATCATCGCGGCCACGTTGCTGACGCTGGCGTTGGGACCGCTGATGTACGTCTCGCACACCGTTCGCGATCCGGACCGCCGCCGCGCGTTCCGCGGGCTGCTGGCCCCGCGGCCGCTGACGATCCTGTCGCTGCTCGCCGTGGTGCTGTTCATTCCGCTGCCGCGGCATGTGCCGGCCCCGGTGTTGATCGAGCCGGCGGACGCCCGCGGATTGTTCATCACGATTGAGGGGCGGTTGGAGTCGCTCGTCGCGCCCGGAACCGCCGTGCAGGCCGGCGACGAGATCGCCCGATTGTCAAATCCAGACCTGCTGCGCCGGCTGGAACAGATCGAAGGAGACCTGGCGACGGCCCTGCAGCATGCCGACAGCCTGGAGCGGCGGCAGATTATCGATCCTCAGGCGGCCCTGCTGCTGCCCGCCGCGCGACAGACCTGCCGCGACCTGGAGCAGCAGCGGTCGCAGCTGCAGTCGGACGCCGCCCGGTTGACCATCCTGGCGCCGCAGTCGGGCGTGGTCTGGCCGGCGCCGGAGCGGCCGTCGGCGCTAACGTCCGGACGTCTCCCGGATTGGACCGGTTCGTTATTCGATCCCAAGAACCGCGGGGCCTGGCTCGCGGCGGGGACGCAACTGGGCTGGATTGGATCCGCCGAGCAATTCGAGGCGACAGGTTACGTGGCGCAGACAGACGTGAGCCGGGTCGCCGTGGGACGGGCCGTTCGCGTGTTGTCCGATGCCCAGCCCGATCAGGTGTATGCCGGCGTTGTCCGGGAAGTCGCCGCGGCGCAATCGGCCGGATTGTCATCGGGTGTGGCACAGCGTCTGCAATTGCCGCAGGTCGATGACGGCCGCGGAAGCCGGCTGGTCGGGCGATGGTATCAGGTGCGGATCCCGCTGAATGCGGCCCCGTTTCCCGCCGTGACGCGCACGGGCGGCTGGGCATCGATCGCCGCGCCGCCGGAATCGCTGTGGACGCGCCTCGCCGCGTGGTTGCGGGAGACGTTCCCGTCGGTGAGGATGTAGGCGCGTCAGGCATGCAGAGGCGTCAGGCGTCAGGCAAGAGGAAAGCAGATGTCTTGGAAGCCGCAGGATTTCAAGCAACTTCTTTGCCTTTCCTGACGCCTGACACCTGATGCCTGACGCCTGACACCTGACGCCTGACGCCTGACACCTGACGCCTGACACCTGACGCCTGACACCTAACACCTACCATGGTCTACCTCAACCGCATTTACACGAAGAGCGGCGACGGCGGCGAGACGTCCCTCGGCGACGGCCGCCGCGTTCCCAAGACCGACCGGCGCATCGTGGCCTATGGCGGCGTGGACGAGTTGAACGCGGCGCTCGGGGTGACGATTGCCGCCGGGGCGTCGGTCGAACTCAAACGGATGCTGGAGCACATCCAGAACGACTTGTTCGATGTCGGCGCGGATCTGTGCGTGCCGGAATCGGACCCGCCGCCGCCTCATCCCCCGCTGCGAGTCACCGCCGAACAGGTGACGCAGCTCGAGCAGTGGATCGACGAGGTCAACGAACGGCTCTCGCCGCTGACGAGTTTCGTCCTGCCGGGCGGCTCGCTGGCGGCGGCCCAGCTGCACGCCGCGCGGACCGTCTGCCGCCGGGTGGAAATCGGTGTGGTTGCGCTGGCCGAACACGAACCGGTGAACCCGCAGGTGACAATGTACCTGAACCGGCTGTCGGATTTGCTGTTTGTCCTGGCCCGCGTCGCCAACCGCGATGGCCGGGATGATGTGCTGTGGACGCCGGGGAAGAACCGTGAGTGAGCGGGGGAGCGGGTAAAACGCCGAATTCTCACTCCCTTGCTCCCATGCTCGGTCACGTGGCCTTCTTGGTCGCGTCGTCGCCGGTGTCGGGCTTGATCCGCAGGACGCCGCGGAAGCCGACGTCGGGGAGCCGCTGGCTCATATCGGCGCCGCTGCGGTGCCACAACGCCCAGTCCGGGCCGTTCCCCTTGATCACCCGCTGCGTGCCAATCGCCGCCCGGCGGGGGCCGGTCCAGTTGGTGAGCGTCCGCAGTGTGGCGGTCTGCACGGCCTCCTGATGGCCGGGTGTGAAATAATCCTCGACCCATTCGCGGGCGTTGCCGGCGAGGTCGTGGATGCCAAACGGGCTGATGTCCCCCCGATACTGTCCGACCGCGGTGATGGTGGACGGCGTCCGCGGCCGACCCCACAGCGGGCGACCGTTGCCCCATGGCGCGCGGAAGCCCTCGCTCCCCCGGCCGGCCTTCTCGAACTCCGCCTCGGTCGGCAGATCCTTCCCCGCCCAGCGGCAATAGTTTTTCGCGTCCCCCCAGGGAATGCCCAGCGCCGGGTGGCTGTCGCCGGCAGATTCGTTCACGGGGGGCGTGGGGCTTCGCTTCTTCTGGTCGCGAAGCTCGTCGCGATACTGGTTGAACTGCCGGATCGTGACCTCCGTCACATCCATGTAGAACGGGTCGGTAAACGCCACGAACTCGGGAGCCGCCTCCATCGGCCCGTCGTTCGCGCCGACCCGCGCGACCCCGGCGGGAACGAACGCCATCAGCGACTGGTCCTTGTTGCAGCGGATGCGGAGCGGATAGCCGTCGTTCGCGTAACCGTAGGCCGGCTCCGCCGTGAAACCGTCGGGCAGTTTGACCCCGGCCCGCGGCGCCCCCGCGGGGGCCGTCGCCACCTGGACGGCAAGCAATTGCGATCCGGCCGCGGGGTTACCCGATTCGACGGTGAGCCGGTCGGCGTCATCGAACCGGGGGGCGGGACCGACCACCTCGACATTCGGTCCATCGCTGCCGGCCAGCAGCACCTCGTCCGGGCCGGCGTCGGGAAAGGCCAGCGCAGTCTTCGCGGCGGCGGCTTTCGGCGCGGCCTTTTTCGCAGCCGGCTTCACCGCGGCGGCTTGCACGGGAGGTTGAGCCTTGGGGGCGGGCGCCACCACCGGACCGGGAGCCGGCGCCGAAGACCAGCACCCCGTCAGCCCACCGCACAGGGCCATCGTCACAGCCATTCGTGCCCAACGGGACATCGTCTTGTTCCTCGTGAGAAGCGGCGGCGAACGATCCGCACGGCCCGCGATCCTCACCGTCATTCTGAACCGCGCTTGCCGTCCCCGCAACCCGCGGGGGGCGACCGGCACGGCATCGAGTGTTATCCAACCCTGGATGTTCGGCGAACGATGGTTTTCTGACCCCGAAGAGGTCGCAGAAAGTAGCCGCGGGTCGAAGCGGAGCGAAGGCCCCCGGAAAGCTGTGAGGCCGGTTTTCGCATCCTGAGGGGATGCCAGAACCCGCCCATTCTGGCATCCCCTCAGGATGCCGACATCATGTTGCGACGATTCCGGGGGGCTCCGAAGACTCCGACCCCCGGCTGCTCTCTGGGAACCCTGCGGGTTCAACACCGAAGACATCCATCCACGATCGCAACCGCGCCGCTCACTTCAGCGTCTCCAGATACCCCAGCAGATCGGCGAACTCCTGCGGCGTCATCCGCTGATGCAGCCCCTGCGGCATCACCGACACCGGCGAGGGGGTCCGCGACTCGATGTCGTCCCACGGGATCGTCGTGACGTTCCCTTCCGCATCCCCCACGGCCAAATCCCGGCCGCCGTTCTCCGACACGATTAGGCCGGTGTACGCCTTGCCCGAATGCGTGGCGACGACCCACGTCAGGAAGTACGGAGAAATCTCCTTCGAGGGGTTCACGATGGAATCGTGCAACTTCTCCCGATTCATCGTCCGGGCGATGACCGACAAATCCGGCCCGATCTTGCCCCCGCGGCCGTGCACCGTGTGGCACTTTGCACACTGCGGGCCGTGCGGCGAGAAGAACACGCGGCGACCGTGGGAGGGCTGAGGGTCCAGGGCTGAGGGCTGAGGGCCGGAATCGTTCTTCCCCGTAAGCGCGAGGTCGATCGCTGCCCGCAGCGCTGAACCCTCGCTGGCGGGTTCGCGGGCCTTCATCAGTGCGTCCCGAAACGTCGTTTCGTTCGCGCGGGGCCGCGCGGCGCGGACGGCTTCCAGTCGGAGCATCTCCGCGTCGCTCGGATCGCGAAGCCGCCAGCGATTCTCGATCCCGTCGAGCAGCAGCGCATCGACTCGCGAAGATTCGGATTGCTCCCTTCCCACCGCGGACAGCGCCAGCAGCGCTTCGCAGCGGAGTTCGGTCGTCGCCTGCGGGTTCGCGACAATCTCGCACAGCGCCGCGACCGCTTCCTTTCGTGGCGACTGCGCGAGTGTCCGAATCGCCTCCAGTTGCAGCGCCGCGTCGTCCGATTTCAGGAACTCCACCAGCCGGGCCGCCGGCAGCTCCGGCGTCCCCGCCGGCAACAGCCGCAGCGCCGTCGCCCGCAGGGCCGCCGGCTTGGACGCATCGGCGATCAGCGGCAGCAAATACTGCGTCGGCGGCGTCTTCTCAAACTCCGCCGCCGGAACGCCGTCCAAGAGTGACAGCGTCGCCAGGCAGGCGAGAAGCAGTTTTGGGGTTGTCTGTGGATCGTTCAACAGACGTTCGACATCTGGCTGCAGGTCGGAAAGTCTCTCTTCGCCGATCCACTGCACTGCGGCGAATCGAACAGCGTCCCACGTTGATTTCAGGGCAGCGGATGGAACAGCGGTGTCCCGCGGCTTTTGATGACGTGCGAGGAGAACCATATAGGTATCCACGACGCGTGACTTCTGCGCATTGACGCGATCTGCCTTGAAGATACTTGGTTCGACATCGAGACCATTCATCCCATACATGCTGTGAAGCGCATGAAACTGCAGAAACGGATCGGATTCCTGTTCAAGGAGAGCAACCCAAGCGATCCCGGCGAGATTGTACTTGGCGAGATCGGGTCGATAGTGCTCGATCGATTCTCCCAAGACGCGCGCAATCGCAGGGCGACTGAGGTTTCGCGCCACGTTGTCAGGTACTCCCTGCCAATCAATGCCAGTCATCAGCTGCCCACTCAGGCGAACCGCTGCTTCGGTCACTTCATCGGCGTTCCGAAGGTATTCAAATCGGTTGTCTGGGCTTCCCAAGAAGTCACTGGACTTGATGTCGGGGCAATTCGCGAGACCCCAGAGCGCTTCGACTCGACTTCGGGAGGACATTCTCGGAGAAGTGAGTACTCGGAGTAACATCTCTCTAATGTCAGCTTGGTCCTGTGCAACTCGTGCGATCCATCGACGTTCGCTTAGTCGATTGGACTTCAATTGTTCACCCGGCAATGGGCCATGGAGCCTCATGACACCACTGTCATGTTGACTTGGATCAGTATTCGACAACCTCCACACCCGCCCCTTCCCGTGCAGCTTGTAGTCCCTGAGCACCCAGTCGGTGAAGTACACGCTGCCGTCGGGGGCGAGGGCCAGGCCGACGGGGCGGAAGGTGTCGTCCCCCTGCACGATCGGCTTGGGCCGCGACGTGAACGAGGCCCCTTTCGGCTCCAGCACGAACTGGTCGATGCGGTGGTCCCCCCAACTGCCGACGAGCAGCGTGCCGAGGTAGTCGTCGGGGAAGCCGTCGGATTCGTAGCAGAGGATGCCGGATGGGGCTTCGCCGGTGCCGGAGACCATCGGCAGCGTGCCGGGGATCTCGCCATTCCAGGCGGTGAACGGGTGCGTCCCCTTGCGGCCGTTGCGGAAGCGGTAGCCGTAGTCGCCGCCGGGAATGATGTGCAGCAATCGGCAGGGCGGGCGGCTGTCAGGGTCGTTGTCGACCGTGAACAACCGGCCGAAGGCGTCGAAGCAGCTCGCGTGCGGATTCCAGAACCCGGTGGCCCAGCGTTCGAGCTTCGTGCCATCGGGCCGGCAGCGGTACATGTTGCCCCCCTCGCCGCCGCCGGAGAGGGTGACGCCGTCGCTGCCGATGAGCTTGTAGTCGGCTCCCAGGTTCTCGCCGAACCCGAAGAACATCCAGCCGAGGGCGTCGAACGCAATCCCGGCCAGTCCGTTGTGCGGATAGTTGCCGGGCGTATCGAGCCGGACCAGCGTCGTCTGCTCGTCGGCTTTCAGGTCTCCGTCGGTATCGCGGAGGAGCAGAATGTCCTTGCGGGTGGCGAGAAACACCGTGAGCGCAGAGGGGGAGCCGGGGAGAGGGGGAGATGGGGAGAGAGAAGGCGACGTCGTCGGTGGCGTCTTCTCGTCTGCTCTCCCCTTCTCCCCGGTTCCCCCACTCCCCGGCTTGCTTCCGACAGCCGGCTCATCCAGCCAGACGGGTTTCACGACCACGCTCATCGCATGCGTGAAGCCGTCGGCGAACGTCGTCACCTTGTCCGCGCGGCCGTCGGCGTTGGTGTCTTCCAGGATCAGCACCCGGTCAGTGGGATGGCCGGCGTAGCCCTCCGGCGGGAAGTGGGTGTTGCTCTCAATGGCCCACACCCGGCCGCGATGGTCGACGTCGATCCCCGTCGGCGTGACAATCTGCGGCTGCTCGGCGAACAGATCCAGTTTGAGACGGTCGTCCAACACCCGCGGCGGCGCGGCGACGGCGGTCCCGACGGACGACAGCAGACACAAACCGATCAGGAGTCGCGACATCGGGGCAAGTCCCTGGAATGGCGAGAGAACGCATTGTCGCCTTTCGCTCCGCGAAAGGAAAACGCCCTTTCGCGGAGCGAAAGGCGACAATCATCCCCACGAACGCGGATTGAGGCGTCCGGCGGATGCGGGTATCGTAACAATCAATCCCGATTCAACGCGACTCGCTGAGCGCTTCGCCACATGATGCCTCCGGGTCGCGGCTAACCAGATTCGACCGAAAGACTCCCGCGTGCCCCTCCCGCAGATCGTCCTCGGCAGCCGCAACAAGAAAAAGATCGGCGAAGTGCTCGACCTGCTCGCGCCGTTCGGCTTCGAGGTGATCGGCGTCGCGTCGTTTCCCGGCGTGCCGGACGTCGTCGAGGACGGCGACTCGTTCGCCGCCAACGCGGACAAGAAGGCCCGCGAGACCGCGCTGGCCGTGTCCCGGTGGGTGATCGCCGAGGACAGCGGGCTGTGCGTCGATGCGCTCGGCGGAGCGCCGGGGATTTACTCGGCCCGCTACGCCGGCGAACAGGGAAACGACGCCGCCAACAACGAAAAGCTGCTGCGGGAACTGGCCGACGTGCCGGACGAACAGCGCACGGCCCATTACGTTTGTCACGCGGTGCTCGCCGATCCGACCGGCAGGATACGCGCGCGGGCCGAGGGCCGGTGTCACGGCCGGATTTTGCGGGACTATCATGGCCAGAATGGCTTCGGTTACGACCCGCTGTTTCTGGTCCCGGAATACAACCAGACGTTCGGTCAGCTCGACCCGGCGATCAAGCAGCGGATGAGCCACCGCGCGAAGGCGTTCGCGGAGTTGATCCCGCAGATCGTGAAACTGCTCGGGAACTGACGATCCATTGCGGAGCCACGGGAGTTTCAGAGGGCGTAGGGGGACACTCGCCACTCGAGCGTACGGTCGGGAACAGACCAGCAGAGGAGCTCGCCTCCCTGCGTGCCGATCAGCAGGCGATCTCCCTCGTGAGTAAAGCAGGCGGCGCTGGCCAGGGAGTCGGTCCGTCCCAGGAGGTGGCGTTGGGCGGGGTTTCGGACGCTGATCAGCCAAAGTCGGCCGAGCTCGTCACCGTACGCCAACCAGTCCCCCTGGCGCGAGAGGGCCGCGGCACTCTGAAAACCCCGTGGAAACGAGCGGACGGCCGCGGATTCTGCGCCGACGGACCAGAGCTGCATTGCGCCGAACTGGCCGTAAACCAGGACCCACTGGCCGTCGGCGGACCAGGTGGCACGAAGGCCGCTCCCTGCCGGAATCCTGGCCGTTTGCACGAGGGAAAGGGATTCTTTCTCGTAAAGCAGCAGATGCCCCTCCGAGGACACGACGAGCACATGGGAACCCGCGGGATTCCAAGCCAGCGCGCTCACGGCGCTCCCGATGCGAGCGCGCACCAGACGTCGTGGCGAGCCATCGAGCGTCCACAGCTCGAGCGTCCCGGCACTCTCCAGGACCAACCACCCACCGTGCGGGCACAGGGCAAACCGCGGTTGGTCGTGCAGGGCATCGGGGAGGATGGCGGCTGTGCTCGCAGCAGCCTCGCGCTCCCGAATCCATACTTCGCCTCGCAGACCGCCGTAGACCAGATGCAATCCGTCGGCATCCAGCTGCAGGCCATCGATGAGGTTGGACTGGATTTGCTCGCTCTCGATCACGCTGCCGGTCGCCAGATCGATCTGTTGCCAGCGGCTGGGATGTCCGGTCGTCCAGACGCTGCGGCCGTCGCTCGCGGGGCGCAGCGACAGCACGGAGTTTCGTGGCTGAGAGCGGGCCGATGCCTGGGGGTCGGCCAACGGTTCGACCAGCCAGGCGTTCACCACCAGCAGCACCCCGCACAGGATGGCCGCCGTCAGCCCCCCTCGGGCGAGGAGCCCGGCCGCTCCGACGCAATTGCTGATCCACTCCTGGCGATCTGAATCCTGCACAAACATGGCCGGCCCTCCCCGATCGTCCGTAGACAAGACATTTTGTCTGATAATAGGCGCAATGTCTGTTATGTCAAGCGGAATCCCCCAATGCGGGGAAAAAGCGAGGCCGGGCCGCGCGTCGACGGGACAAGCCCCGGACCAGGGAGCAGAAGCGACGCGGCGTCAGTTGCCGGTCTGCAACTGGGCGGCCGCAAGACCGAACAGGGCGCCTTCCAGCAGATGCCGCTCGATGAACGCCAGAATGGCTTCGGGGCGGGTGTACTGCAGCAGGATGTAATCCCCCGGCTGAATGATGATTCGCTCGTTGGGATTCCGCAGGGCTTCGTACAGGTCCACCTGGATGGTCAGTTGCGTTCCATCGCACAGCGGCCGGAGGATGATCACCTGGCTGGCGGAGATTGATACGTCGTTGTTCAACGCCGATTGACCGCCCGCCGACTGGGTGGCCCGGCTGCCCCCCGCGCCGCTGCCTCCCCCCTGACCCTGAGCCACCGCAATCGCGCCCAACACGTCGAGGTCATAGTCGCGGGGGAGAGTGAACTGGCCGCCGCCGAGCAGGCCCCCGGTGTAGAACACCTCGGTCTCGCGCGATTCGATGAACACGATGTCCCCATCGTGCAGGATGACGTCCTGCTCGCTGAGGTTCACCGCTTCACCGGAGCCGAGACGAATCGGAATGCGGACCACGTGCCGGCCGTCGAGCGTGTCGTTGCCGGCCGACAACGTCCACCCGGTCCCCATCGGCGTCCAGTCTCCGGAGGGAGAGCTCATCAGGGGGTCGGGCATCGGCTGCCATTGCGGGGTGGGGGCCGTCATCGCCGGCGCAGTCGTCATTGGGGAGGCGGCCAGCGAGTGCACCGGGACGTACTCGTCCGCCCTTGGGGCAAATGTCGGTTGCAGTTGAGGCTGAGGCCCGGGGGGCATCAGCGCCGGCGGAGACCCCGGAGACTGCGGCTGGTACGGTGGCAGGTATTGCAGCTGTTGAATCGGCGCCGCTCGCCCAGCGGGCTGCGTGAACCCGGCCGTCACGACGCCGCCGCCGGCCCGATAGTTCGCCCGCGGATCGGCGCTCCCCGCCGGAGACTGCCCCCGGATGGTCGGCACGCCGTACCGCCCCGACGAGGGCATCGGCATCACGGCCGGCTGAGGTGCTGCCGGCGGCGCGGAGACGGCGGGCGATTCCGGCCGCGCGCCGTTGCGGATGATGTAGATGGCGTTCTCGGCATCCAGTCCCGGCAGGCCGCCGGTTTCGGCCAGCGCGTTGAGAACGTCGTTCTTGTAAACCGGCAGGCTGACCGCCTTCCCGGTCCCCCGTTTCAGCATGCCCAGGTTCAATTGTCCCGACGCGCCGGTATTGAGGTCGTTGCCCGCCTCCTGCCGGATGACCAGCACGCGATAGTGCCTCGGCCGCTGCAGCGCCACGAACAACCGGTCGCGGCCTGGTTGCAGGAACTGATGATCGACCGTGTACGCCTTGCGGATGGCGTCCTCGACCTGCGTGAGCGTCATGCCGCGGACGGGGATGGCCCCCACCAGGGGCAACGACAGCGTGCCGTCGTCGCGCACCGGCAGCGGATATCCCACGGTGGGGGTGGTGTCGTTGTTCTGCGGGAAGTAGACGGGCGGCTGTTCCTCGCGACGGCCGAGGATGCCTTCGATGTAGATGCTGAGGAGATCGCCGCTGTCGACGATATGCGCCGCCGGCGGACGTTGGCGGAGCAGCGACAGGTCAATGGTCCGCTTGCCGGACCGCGAGGGGCCCTTGAATTCGTCAGGCATGTACCGCGCGGGAACGCCGTGAATCGGCCGGAACGCTGCGCAGCCCGTCACGAGCGGAAGCAGCAACCCCAGCAGCGTCAGCCAGCGTTTCGCCGTCAAGTGATCCATGGAAATACAACAGGCTCGCAGGGATCCGTTCCAGGGGGTTAGAACACGTCGAGTTGCATCCGCCCGATGCGCTGGACCGGCGGCGGGTTGAGCGGTGGGGGATTCGCCGGGGCGGCATACGCCGGAGTCTGATACCCCGCGGGATGCAGCAGCGGGCCGTACGGACCCATCGCACTGGAGGCCGGAGGAATCGGCGCGGGTGTGGGGGACGCCGGAGCTGGTCCGGGGGAGACGAGTTCTGGCGGACCGCACAGGGCGGAATCGGGGGCGCCGGCTGACCACGTCGTCGCCACGCGATCGAACTGCGAGACGCCGCTTTGCGCGCCGTACGTCAGCCCGGTGCGATACCCCTCAAACCAGTCCGCCACCTGCGGCTCTCCGGCGCACGAGCGGTAATAGGCGTTCCAATACCGTCGCGGCGGCACGGGGGGCACCAGGGCCGGCCGGCCCATCGCGAGGTCCACGTAGGCGTCGCGGAATCCGTACTTGAAGTCCGACGACTGCTTGCCGCACTCCTTCTGCAGGTCTTTCAGCGCCTTGTCGGCGCAGAAGACGGCCGTTTGTTTGGTGACCAGGTTGTCGCACAGCGGCTTGTAGATCGGGCAGTACGACTTGGGCGGCGTGCAGTCCGCGCACTGCTTCGATCCGCTCCAGTACGAGGACTGGCAGCCGGTCAGCACCGCCACGGCCAGCCCCCCGATGATGATGCCCCGCCGCATCGGCTTGATTCCATCCCAGTCGCATTCCAGGAAGGCCGGGATGGCAATCCCCGGCCGTCACCGCGCACGAGAGCCTCCCCCCGCGCACAGCGTCCCTAGTCGGAGTATCGGATGGCGACCGTAACGAATGGAGCGTTTTTACGGATGACAACGGTCCGCCGTCCGATTCGCAGGCGATTGGACGGAAAATCGTCGCCGCAGCGGACTTTGGCTCAAGTTCCGCGGACGTTGCCGAACAGCTCGATCTGCCGCCGCGGACAGTAGTGGAATCCGCGCTCGGCCGCTGCGGCGGCCAGCCAGTCGGCTTTCGTGGCCAATTCCGGCCGGGTGATCCCCTGCGGCATCAGCCACACCTGGTCGGGGGCGACCTCCGGGAAAAGCGAGAGAAACCGGTCGATGTCGGCAAGGTCCGCCGGTTCGTCGATGACGAACTTGAGCTGCGCGTCGTATTCCGCGAGCAACCGCTTCACGACGGCCGGCCGCTCCCGATCCCGTTCATGCCGCGGTTGCCAACGCGTGGTCTGTCGCGGCGCCGAGTTGGCCAGCTTCGGACTGATCGACATCAAGTCCGCGGCAACCGGCCGGTACACCGTTCCCGCAGTCTCCACCGTGATCAGATACCCCGCGTCCCGCAGCGCGTGCGAGAGAGGCACGATCTCGACCGGCAGCAGCGGCTCGCCCCCCGTGAGCACCACGTGCCGGCAATCGAACTCGGCGACCTTCGCAACGATTTCCCGCCAGGGCCGCGTTTCCCCCGCCGGTTCCCACGACGTGTACGGGGTGTCGCAGTACCAGCATCGCAGGTTGCACCCGGTGGTCCGCACAAACACCGACGGCAGGCCGGTGTAACGGCCTTCCCCCTGAATGGAACGGAAGATCTCGGAAACGCGCACGGTGGCAACCGGGGCCGTCATGTCTTGGCCCCCCGTCAATGACGGGGGCCACTGGGACTTCGATACTGTTGTGAGCCCTCGGCCCCCGGTCGGGAGACCGGGGGCTAATTGATGAATCTCGCGTGACTATTGATATTCTACCGGGTCCATCAGCCCCGCCTCCGCGAATCCCTTGAGCCGCAACTGGCACGAATCGCAATGCCCGCACGCCCGGCCGTGGTCATCCGGATCGTAGCAACTGTGCGTCAGGCCATAGTCCACCCCCAGCGACACCCCGCGGCGAATAATCTCCGCCTTGGTCAATTGAATCAAAGGGGCGTGCACCGTCCACTGTTCCCCTTCGACCCCCGCCTTCGTCGCCAGGTTCGCCAACCGCTCGAACGCCGCGATGAACTCCGGCCGGCAATCCGGGTAGCCGCTGTAATCGACGGCGTTCACCCCCAGGAACAGATCGCGGGCGCCAAGCACCTCGGCCCAGCCGAGCGCCAGCGACAGGAACACCGTATTGCGGGCCGGAACGTACGTGATCGGAATGCCGGCCGACATCGCCGCGTCGTCCCGGTCCTTGGGAACGTCGATCGCCGCCGTCAACGCCGAGCCGCCGAAGGCCCGCAAATCAATCGGCACAACGATCTGCTCAACCGCCCCGCCGGCCTCGGCGACGCGCTTGGCGGCCTGCAATTCGTGCCGGTGCCGCTGGCCGTAATCGAACGAAATCGCGTGGCACTCAAACCCGTCGGCCCGGGCGATGGCCAGCGTGGTCGCCGAGTCCAGGCCGCCGCTGACCAGGACAACTGCCCGGCGGGGGACCGCGGTCATGGGAGTCACCATATCTCTCAACGAAATCAATGCCGAAGGTGGGACTCGAACCCACACTTGGGGTGAACCAAACTGGATTTTGAATCCAGCGCGTCTGCCAGTTCCGCCACTTCGGCTGATCGAACCGCCCATTATGCGACGGGGAGGCGGAGGACGTCAAACGACGAATTCCGTCAGCCGCGACCCCGCGGCGTGCCACTGCTGGCCGCCTTGGGGCAGCCGTGCGGATCGGCCCCTGGCGGCTTGCAATGCCCCCGGACGAAACTCCGCGGGGGGGCGCAAGGGCGACCGGCGTGCGAGCGCTCCGAAGGATTTCCATTCGGGCGTCGGACGGCTGCAATGAGAATCGCCGGGCCGCGTCGGACGACGAAGGTCAGCCCTGATCGTGCTGCGATTCCGGGACCGTATCCGTCGCGGTAAAAGGTGGCGCGGCCGTCGGCCGATCCTTTTTCTGTTCGCGTTTGAGACGCTTGTCGTCGGCGCGCTGCTTCTTCTCGAACTCGCGCTGTCGCTTGGCGTAGGTGTTGCGATTTCTGGCGATGGGTCGATTCCTTTCGCGGGACAGGTCCACGGCGGACGCGCGGGCCGCGTTACAGCACCCGGCCGCATTCGCAGCTGCGGCGGCGGACGTGCTGGACCGCCTGGCAGGCGGGGCAGATCCGCTCGAACCGCCGCAGCGGCGGGCGTTCCGGCTTGGGCTCCGCCGCCTTGCGGGCATTGATGCGGCTAACGAGCACGCTGTCGGCCGCCACCATCGCACACTGCGGATGAATCCCTTCGCGGGAGTAACTGACCACGCCGCACACCGGACATAACGGCCGCGAGACGGTCGGGATCAGCGGCCCCGGTTTGGTATGGGCGAGTGACATAAGACGCCTCCGGAGCGCGCTGAACCGACGGACGGTTTTCTGACAACGGACAGACCAAAAACGGTCAGCACCTCTCACACAACCGGTTGTGCGGTCTCTGCCTGGTGAAATGCTTCGACCCAGTCCGGTCGCATCAGAGCTTGTGTTGGAATCTCTTAGTACCGCCCGCCGCCGTAGCCGCCCCGGCGACCGCCGCCACCGCCGCCGCGGTCTTCGCGGGGCCGGGCTTCGTTCACGGTCAGCGAACGACCGTCGACGTCTTTACCGTTCAGCCCGGCGATGGCCGCCTGGCTGGACTGGGCATCGCCCATTTCGACGAAGCCGAAGCCCTTGGACCGGCCGGTGTCGCGGTCCATGATGACCTGGGCCGATTGGACCGGGCCAAACTGCGCGAACAGAGTTTCGAGGGAGGCATTGCTCATGCCATAGGACAGATTGCCGACGTACAGTTTCGTCGCCATCAAGGCGCCTTTCAGTGCCGTGCCGATCCGGGTCCAAGAGGAACTGGGTCGCAGACAGGGGGGAATACGGATGCCGACAACGGTACGGCATCCAACGACCAGCAGTTCTCAGTGTCAGATCTCACAGGTGCATCACTCGGGCGAGGGATGCAGGCGCTGAAGGTGAGGGACTGAAAGGGTGACAGTCGCTGTTCTGGGAGCCGATTGTACGCGATTCAGGCCGGTTTTTCGGCCGAATTCTCGCGTTGCCGCGCCGAATTCCAGGAAATCCGAGCGGGTTCCCTGCGACGCCGGAATGCGTGTCGTTCGGCCGCACCGACAGCAGAGTCCGTCCTGGCGGATGCGGAGCAGGGGCCGAGGGATTGGGCAATACGGCCGTATGGCTGTCTTGTGGGGCGAGAAAAGCCGTAGGATCCACCGGGCCGAAGCGCGGGGCCCGCTGGGCGGCCTCTGTGATCTGGACGCCATCTGATCCCGGGGAGCCAGTCATGTCCTCCTACACCCACATTCTCGATCTTGCCCAGGCAGCCGACCCCCCGACGGACGGGATTCTGAGCCGCACGATCTTTCAGGACGAGCAGCTCAAGGCGGTCGCCTTCGGGTTTGCCCAAGGGCAGGAGTTGTCGGAACATACGGCGGCGAAGCCGGCCCTGCTGTACTTCGTGAAGGGCGAGGCGACGTTGGGGCTTGGCGGCGACGTGCAAGAGGCGCGGGCTGGCACCTGGGTCCACATGCCGGCGGGTCTGAAGCACTCAATCCAGGCCCGGACGCCAGTGGTCATGCTGCTGGTGCTGCTGAAATGAGGTCCCCCCGGCGCGTGGACGACGAGGAGTCCGACGACCGGTCGCCGAATTCCCTCTATGACCCGGTTGTGGCGAGCTTCGCGTGGCCGCATGCCCGGGTGGAGAGAATCAGGATCGTTCGGGGCGCCTGCCGTTCGGCGAGAGTCTCGGCCACGTGCTCGAAAACGCTCCTTCACGCCCCCTGCATCAGAGAATTCGAGCAGGTCCTGTGCCATTCCACGGCGCGTTCCCTGTCAATCGTCCGGCGTCACGTCAGGAGGTCTTTCACCACGCGGCCATGCACATCCGTCAGCCGGAAGTCCCGGCCCTGAAAGCGGTACGTCAGGCGTTCGTGGTCGATTCCCAGCAGGTGCAGGATCGTGGCGTTCAGGTCGTGGACGTGCACCGGGTTTTGCGTGACGTTGTAGCTGAAGTCGTCGGTCTCGCCGTGGACGATCCCCGGCTTCACCCCGCCGCCGGCGAGCCACATTGTGAAGTTCCGCGGGTGATGGTCCCGGCCGTAGTTGTCATTGGTCAGCGTTCCCTGGCTGTAGACCGTGCGGCCGAATTCGCCCCCCCAGACGATGAGCGTGTCGTCCAAAAGGCCCCGCTGCTTCAGATCCTTGATGAGGCCTGCGCACGGTTGGTCGCACGCGGTCACCAGGTTCTTGATGCTGCCCGGCAGGCCGCCGTGATGGTCCCAGCCGCGGAGAAACACCTGCGTGAACCGCACGCCGCGTTCGGCGAGCCGGCGGGCCAGCAGGCAGTTGTACGCGAACGAACCCGGCTGCGTGACCTCCGGGCCGTACAGGTCGAGCACGTGCTGCGGCTCGTCCTTGACGTCGACCAGCTCCGGCACCGACGTCTGCATCCGGTACGCCATCTCGTACTGGGCGATGCGGGCGGCGATCTCCGGATCGTTCACGTCGGCGAGCTTTTCGCGGTTGAGCGCGGCGAGACCGTCGAGCATCGACCGTCGCGACTCCGCATCCACCCCCGGCGGGTTTGACAGGTACAGCACCGGATCGCCCGAGGACCGCAGCGAGACCCCCTGGTGCTTCGTCGGCAGGAACCCCGACCCCCACAGCCGCGAGAACAGGGCCTGCGTCTGCGAGCCGTTCGCGATCCGCGAGACCAGCACCACGTAAGCCGGAAGATCCTGATTGGGACTGCCGATGCCGTAGGACAGCCACGCCCCCAGACTGGGCCGGCCGGGGAGTTCGCTGCCGGTCTGGATGAACGTGATCGCCGGGTCGTGGTTGATGGCGTCGGTCTGCATCGACTTGACAATGGCGATGTCGTCGACCACGCCAGCCATATGCGGCAGCAGTTCGCTGACCCAGGCCCCGTGTTGTCCGTGCTGCGCAAATCTGAACACCGACGGAGCGATCGGGAACCGCGATTGGCCAGAGGTCATCGTCGTGATCCGCTGTCCGTTCCGGACGGATTCGGGCAGATCCTTGTCGAACCACTCCTTGAGGCCGGGCTTGTAATCCCACAGGTCAAGCTGCGACGGCCCGTCCGCCATGAACAGCCAGATGACCCGCTTGGCCCGCGGCGCATGATGCAGCACCGGCAGCGCCCCGGCGGCATCCGGCTGCGTGGGCGTCCCCGCGAACAACTGCGGATTGAGGCACGAGGCCAGCGCCGCCGCCCCGAGGGCGTTCGCCGACTTCCCGAAGAAATGCCGGCGGGAATATGCGGTGCGGAGGCGGTCGAAGTCGGTGGGGGTCATGGGATGGTCCCTATGTGTCATCAGGCTTCAGGATTCTCGATGATCTGACGCAGCCGATCTGACAGCGGTGGCGGGAATTGATCCGGCCAGGTGTCGTCGATCAATCCCACCTGGACCATGTCCTGCAAATGGACTTGATCCTTGAGACGAAAGGACGTGAGCTTCATCTGCACGAGTTGCCGTAAGGGCAGCAGCCGAAAGTCGCGGTGCTGATGCCAGGGTTCGACGTCGGGCGCGGCGACTGGGTCGGAATCTCGCACTTTTTGGCCGGCCAGAATGACGTGAACCGCATCCCGCGCCTTGGCATGGGGACCGTCGAGGAACATTTCAATTCCCGCTGAATGCCGGCGGATGAATCCGGCGCGTGATAATGCCTCAGCCGCCCGATCCAAGTCCTCGGCCCGCAGCAACAGGTCAACATCCTGCGTGTTTCGCACAGCCGATTCGTCCTCTGTGGCGACCCAAGCGCCAACGGCGTTTCCACCGATCACCGCATACGGAACCCCGACCGCGTCCAGCGCGGCGGCCGCCCGAGTCAATCGTTCGCGCACTTTTTCCACGGCACGCTCCATGCGATCGAGCAGGTCCAACGGCAACTGGGAAAGTGGCGTCATGCGTTGAGTTTACCACATCGTGGGAGCGACGGTGTCCGTCAGGTCGTCGATCACTCCTTCGTAATCGCCTCATCCAGATTCAAGAGCAGGTTCGCCGTCATCGTGTAGGCCGCGTGCTCGGCGGCCGGCAGCGTCGTGTTCCGCGGGGCTTCGCCGACGGCGAGGAGTTTCTCCGCCGCGGCGGCGTCCTGCGTGAAGCGGGCCAGTTGTTTCTCGAAGACCGTACGCAGGATCTCCAGCTCCGTCGGCGTCGGCCTGCGAGCCGTGGTCAGACGGAAGCCGTATTCCAGCCGATCGGCGGGCTGGCTGCCTCCCTCGGTCAGCATCCGTTCGGCGAGCCGGCGGGCCGCTTCGACGTATTGCGTGTCGTTCATCAGCGCCAGCGACTGCAGCGGCGTGTTGGTCCGCGGGCGGCGGACCGTGCACGTTTCGCGCGACGGCGCGTCGAACGTCAGCATCGACGGCGGCGGGCTGGTCCGCTTCCAGAACGTGTACAGGCTGCGGCGATACAGCCCCTGCGCGTCGTCCCGCTTGAAGTCGCGGGTGTTGCTGCCGACGAACGCGACGGCCTCCCACACGCCGTCGGGTTGATACGGCTTCACGCTCTTGCCGCCGGGGCGTTCCATCAAGAGTCCGCTGATGGCCAGGGCCGTGTCGCGGATGACTTCGGCATCCAGCCGGAACCGGGGGCCGCGGGCCAGCAGGCGGTTGTCGGGATCGCGCTGCAACTGGTCCGGGCGGACTTTCGACGACCGCCGATACGCCGCGGACATCACGATCAGCTTCTGCATCCGCTTGACGTCCCAGCCGGTGCGGACGAACTCGGTGGCCAGCCAGTCGAGCAGTTCGGGATGCGCCGGCCATTCCCCCTGGGCGCCGAAGTCCTCAGCGGTTTTGACGATCCCCGTGCCGAAGTAATGCTGCCAGTAGCGGTTCACGATCACCCGTGCGGTGAGCGGATGCTCGGGGGAGACCAGCCACTGCGCGAGGCCCAGGCGGTTTTTCGGGGCGGCTTCCGGCAGCGGCGGGAAGATCGCCGGCACGCCGCGGTCCACCTTTTCCCCCGGCTTGTCGTAGGCCCCGCGCGTCAGCACGAAGGCCTCGCGCGGCTGGGGCAGGTCGGCGGACACCATTGTCGCCGGCACCCGCTGGTCCAACTCGGTCTTCTGCTTGTTGAGGCTGTCAACCCGCTGGTTGAGCGGATCGAACAGGCTGCGATAATCCGCGTGCGCGAACTGCAGGAAGTAGTCCCGCAGTTGCTTCTGCTGGTCGGCGTTCCGCTTGGCCTCTTCGACCTTGAGCAGGTTCTGGATGTGCCCCGGCAGCGACGACGGATTGCGGCTCCGCTCGACCTCCTCCCACGCCAGCAGCGAGCGAATCGGCGGCGGGGCGTGCTCGCGGGTGACGATGCCGGCGTGATCCCAATACACCGTCCCGCCGTACTGCGTGAACGCCCAGCCGTTGAGCGTGGCCCCCGGCTTGAGGTTCACCTGGTCCGCCGCCACCTCCAGCCGGATCCATTGCCCGGCCGGTGGAAGCGGGCCGCCGTGCAGCTTGGAGGGCGTGCCCGTCGTGCCGAAGGGAATCTTGTCCTCCCCCCAGAACATGCGGTGTTCCCACGCACCGTCGTTGAACTGCAGCATGATCGACTGCGGCGGGTTCGCCGGGTCGAGATAGACGTAGGCGAACAGCACGTCCCCGTCGCCGATTTTGAGTCCGTCCTTCGCCCCGGTGAAGAAATGCTGCGACAACTCTGGGGCGGTCCGCTTGGAGGCTCGCTCGCCGGCATAGACGGGGCCCTGATCCTTCGTCACGAACTCCCAGGGCGTGTTGCCCTGCGCGTTGGCGCCGCTGGGAAGGTCGTCCTCAATCCAGACGACTTCACGGCGAAGCGTGCTGAGGGCGTCGGCCGGTTCCCCTGCAATCGCCGAGTCCACGTAGGCGATGCCGTCCAGTTGCTGCCGGATCTCCTGCTGCGTCGCCGCGATCTGCCGGTCGAACTCGGCGAACTGGGCAAGATGCTCCTCCGTCGGCAACTTCAGGATCGGCGGCGGCAACAGGGCGTTGCCATCCATCGCGGCGTCGGCCAGCGAGTTGAAGAACGCATACAGCGAATAGAACTCCCGCTGCGAGACCGGGTCGAATTTGTGATCGTGGCAGACCGCGCAGCCCAGCGTCAGCCCCATCCACACGGTCGCCATGGCCTCGGTCCGGTCGATGGCGTACCGCACCAGCACCTCTTCATTGATCGAGCCCCCCTCGCTGGTGGTCACATTGCAGCGGTTGAAACCCGAGGCGATCTGCTGGTCTCGCGTGGCGTTGGGCAGCAGGTCGCCGGCGAGTTGCTGAATCGTGAACTGATCGAACGGCAGGTTCTGATTGAAGGCATTGATGACCCAGTCCCGATACGGCCACAACGACCGCTCGTTGTCCAGGTGCAGGCCGTGCGTGTCGCCGTACCGCGCGGCGTCCAGCCAGATGCGGCCGAAGTGCTCGCCGAACCGGGGCGAATCCAGCAGCCGGTCCACCGCCCGCTCGTAAGCCTCCGGCGAGTCGTCGGACAGGAACGCGTCCACCTCGGCAATCGTCGGCGGCAGGCCGGTCAGGTCCAGCGTCAACCGCCGAAGCAACGTCACCTTGTCCGCCTCGCCGTTGACGGGCAGCCCCTCCCGTTCCAGCCGCGACTGAAGGAACAGGTCGATCTCGTTCCGGACCGTGGTGAGGTCATTCACCGTCGGCGGCGTCGGCCGCTGCGGGGGTAGAAACGACCAGTGACCCTGGTAGTCCGCCCCCTGGGCGATCCACTTCGTCAGCGTGGCGATCTGCTCCGGCGTCAGCGACTTGCCCGAGTCCCGCGGGGGCATCTTGACGTCGGGATCATGCGCGGTGATCCGTTTCAGCAGTTCGCTTGCCGCCGGGTCGCCGGGGACGATCGCCGTCGCGCCGGATTCCAGTTTCGACACGGCGACGTTGGGGTCATCCAGCCGCAAGCCCGCTTCGCGATGCTTGGCGTCGGGGCCATGGCAGAGAAAACAGTTGTTGGACAGGATTGGCCGGACGTCGCGATTGAACACGACCTTGTCATCCGCCGCGGCGGTCAACCCCGCGGAAAGAACCACCGCTGCCAGCAGCGCTGCACGCATGGGACGAGGATCTCGAGAGGAACGCTGTCGAACCCGGACAGATACATCAGTGTACGCTGATGGACGGGGAGATGCCAATGGGGATCATCGATCTGCTCTCTGTGGCATGATCGGCAACAATCCCAACAGTTATTCGTCGCTGTGCTTGATCGGAGGGGAGGGGATCAAACGGCAGAACAAGCCAAGGGCTGCGGCAACACCAACAAAACCAATCCCTCGTTTGAGCATGAACCAAGGATGATCCACTCGAGTGACCTCTAGGGCCGCGATGCCAACTCAGGCAAAACCGAGCGCGGCGGCGACAGTCCAGCGGTGAGCCGTGTCCCACCTCAGCATCGTGGCGCAGGATTGGCAACGAAACCTGTAGGCAATGGTCCAGGGATATCGCGGCGGCAACCGTGACTTGTCGATCGGCGAACCACAGATCGGACAGGTATACGGCCGCATGACAACGCCCACGGATCTTTCACGCCTTGACCGGCGACACGAAGCCCGGCGGCTTGGTCACCAGCAGCGAGCAGCGGGCGTAGGGAAGAATCCGCTCCACGGTGTTCCCCAGCAGCACCCCGGTCAGGCCGCTGCGGCCTTGCGTGGCAATGACGAGGAGATCGATGGCGTTGTCGTCGATGAACTTCGGAATCACGCCGTCGGGCTGGCCCTCCACGACCTCGATCTTCACCCCCGCCTGCACAGTGCGGTGGTCAGTCTGCTGCAACTGGTCGACCAGGTTCTGCCGGGCTTCGGCGTGCAGCCGCTGACGATAGTTGGCCACCTCCTGTTCCGACACCCCCGCCGTCCGCAGATACGCCTCGAACGGAAACTCCAGGGCATGCAGGATGAACAGCTTCGCGTTGAGGGCCGCAGCCACGGCGACGCCCGCCTGCGTGGCGACCAGGGCGGATTCGCTGAAATCGCTGGCCACCAGCACCTCGCGCAGCTCGCGGACTTCTCCCGGCTTCGCGATCCACACGGGAACCGGGCAGTTCCGCAGCAGCTTGTTCGACGTGCTGCCGAACAGCATCCGCGCCGTCGAGCTGCGCTTGCGGGTCCCGACCAGGACCAGATCGTGCCGGCCGCTTTGCGCCTGCTTCGTCAACTCCTCCCACGCCTTGCCGAACCGGACCAGCACGTCAACGGTGAGACCCTGGGCCCGCAGGCGGTCGGCGTGACGGTTCAGGTCGGCCTGGGCCGCATCTTCCACCGTGCGGTTCAGGTTCTCACGGTCGACCTCGATCAGGTGGTGGGCCTGTTCCGACAATTCGAGAATGGAGGCCAGGGTCAGCCGGGCGCCATGCACCTTCGCCAGCTCGACCGCCTGTGTCAGCGCCGCCTGTGACGCCTCCTCCAGTTCGTCCGAGGCGATGCGGTCGCCATGATGCAGGTCCAGGCCGACCAGAATGTTCTCGAGGCGGTTCATCGACGGACTCCGCAGCGGTGAAGAAAAGCCTCCGGTTCCCCACCGCAAGTGTAGCAGCGATTTGCCGCAACCGTCCATCACGCCGCCGCAGGCCGGACTTCGCGGCCGTCTGACATCGGTCGTTGTTCCGGGAGCTTCCCCTGCGACTCGGTCGCAGCGCTACGCGCCTGCGGGGGTCTGCTGTGGAGTCGTGGGGGACTCCCGGATCGGATGACAACGCCTGTAGCGATCTTGCCGCATCATGATTCCCAAGATCGACATCCACCGCGTCAGTCGCGGTTTGACAACGTCCGGTGTTGACCTAGGGTTTCACGACAGCCGGGCGGAGGCCGCGAACGAGGTGTTCGGGGTTGAAGCTTTGACGACCAGCCCGGGACTTGTGGGAAACATGAAGACGCGTGCCGCAGACCGGCGGACGTTCTCAAGAGGGGTGCAGCGCATGTGCAGGTCTCGTTCATTCCGGCGCCGGGCGTTCACGCTGGTGGAAGTGCTGATCGTGGTGGTGATTCTGGGGATCCTCGCCGCGACGGTCTTGCCGCAGTTCGGCAATGCCAACAAGGACGCCCAGGAATCGGCGTTGCGGCAGGATTTGCAGCTCCTCCGCAGTCAGATCCAGTTGTTCAAATTCCAGCACGACGGAAAGTGCCCGGGGAACGGCTCGACGGATCCGGCCGTCGTGCTCGACCAGTTGACGAAGGCCAGCAACTCGGCGGCTCAAACCGCTGCGCCGGGGACCGCGGGATATCCGTATGGTCCGTATATCGTGGGGCAGTTCCCGCCGAATCCCTACAACGGCGGCCGGGCCATCAAGATCGTCAGCGACGTCGCCGGGACGGCTCCCGACATGTCGGAGACGGTCGGCACCGAAAAGGTGGGGTGGATCTACAACCCGGCGACGGGTGAGATCAAGGCCAACGCAACCGGACAGACATCAACCGGCATCGACCTCGACGACCTGTGATCGGCCGCGGCCGCGAACGATTCAACTTGCCGTCCCGGGCGCCCTGTGTGTCCGGGACGGTTTTTTGTTGTCGGGTGGTCGGTGGTTGGTGGTAGGCCGACCAAGGCATTGGATCTCGTCTGCCGACCACCGATCACCGACCACCTCAGTAATGCGGCGGGCGTTCGGCTTCGGGCGAGCGGACTTCGGGCGGCTCATTGAGGCGGTCCACCCTTGCGACCAGCTTGTCCAGCGCCAGCGTCACGGTCCGCACCTCCGACTGCAGCGCCAGCAGCACCTGGTGCAACTGCTCAACGTCGTGCTGCAGGTGCGCCACGGCGGTTTCGATCGCGACCAGACGGTCCTCGGCGGTCATGACGGCTCCGAATAGGTGGTCGGTGATTGGTGGTCGGAGGCAGGCAGAGAATAACGATGGCCAATTGGTGATCGACTGACAATTCTTGATCTTCTGTCTGCCGATCACCAACCACCGACCACCGATCACCTTTCCGCTACATCCGCACCACGCAATTGCCCGGCAGCCGGCGCAGCAGGCGCCGCATCTCCAGCATCGTCAGCGTGGTCAGCACGCGATTGGTTTCCAGCCCTGCTTGCCGGACCAGTTCGTCAATGGCCGTGGCGTCGCGGCCGACGAGGTTCAGGATCGTCCGCTCCTGGTCGGTGAGCAACAACTCCGCCGGTTGATGCACGACGTCGTCCCTGGCCCGCTCGACCGGTTGCGTCAGCGGCCCCAACGCGGTCAGCACGTCGTCCACGCCGCGAATCAGCGTCACGCCGTCGCGGATCAGGTCCAGACACCCCAGGCTGTGCTCGTCGTCGATCGGTCCGGGCACGGCGAAGACTTCGCGATTCTGTTCCAGCGCATGCCGGGCCGTGTGCAACGCGCCGCTTTTCCGCGAGGCTTCCACCACAACCACGCCCAACGACAACCCCGACACAATCCGGTTCCGCTGCGGAAACAGTCCCGCCAGCGGCGCCTGGTCCAGCGGCGATTCGGTCAGCAGCGCCCCCTGTCGGACGATCTCTTCCGCGAGATCCTTGTGTTCGGGCGGATAGACGTGGTTCAGGCCCGTCGCGCAGACGGCGATCGTCCGTCCGCCTGCCTGCAGCGCTCCCCGATGGGCCGCAGCGTCGATCCCCCGCGCGAGTCCGCTGACGATCGTGAACCCGGCCCGCGACAATCCGCCTGCGAGGTGCTCGGCGATGCGGCGGCCGTAGGGCGTCGAATGCCGCGAACCGACAATCGCGATCGCCAGGGCATCGGCCGGCTGCCAGTCGCCGCGACGGTACAGCAGCGCTGGTGGATCGGGGATGCGGCCCAGCTCCGGCGAGTACCCCGCCTGATCGCGGAGCACGATTTCAATGCCCAGTTCCCGGCACCGCTGCCATTCCCGCTCGGCGTCCTTTCGGGACGACAGGCGGATCGCCGACGCGACTTTGGGGCCGATACCCGGCACCCGCTGCAAATCGGTGAGCGACTGTCGCAGGATTTCCCGTGGCGATCCGAATGCCGCGAGCAGATTCTGCCACAACCGCGGCCCCACGCCGGTGACGAGATTGAGCTGGATGGCGTCGAGGAGGTCGTCGTCGGGCGTTGACGATTCGTTGACGGCGTCCATCAACCGCTCCCGACGATCCGACTTCGTTGGAGATCCATCCGCAGCATCCGCGGGGACGCAGCCCCGCAGCTTCGTTCTGGCTCGCGACGATTGACCGCCTTACACCCCCAGCGCCTCGATGATCTTCTGCAGGTTGTTCTCGACGACCACCGGCCGGTTCGCGTAAGGGGCCGTTCTCACGCCGTGCGGACCGAGCTTCTTGGCGAACAACTCCGCATCGGCGGAATGGTACGCAACCGTGGCCGTGGGGTCTTTGAGCTGGTGGCCGGTCAGGATGCAGACCACGCGGTCGCCGGGGGCGATAATCCCTTCGGCCCGGAGCCGTTTCGCCCCGGCGACGCTGGCCGCGCTGGCCGGTTCGCAGCCGAAGCCCCCCGCGCCGACCTGCGCCTTTGCATCGAGAATCTCCTGGTCGGAGACCTCGCGGACCACGCCGTCGCAGACCTCCAGCGCCCGCAGGCACTTCTTCAGATTCACCGGCCGGTTGATCTCAATGGCGCTGGCCAATGTCGACGCCCGGCGTTTCTCGTCCGTCATCGCGGTGAAGAACGCGTCGATCCTCGCGTCGTCGGTCCGGCCGCCGTTCCAGCGGAGCTGCTGCTGTTCGTAGAGTTGATACAACGTATTCGCGCCGGCGGCGTTGATGACCGCCAGCCGCGGGATGCGGCGAATCAGTCCCAACTGCTTCAATTCGGCGAACGCCTTGCCAAACGCGCTCGAGTTGCCGAGGTTCCCGCCGGGGACAACGATCCAATCCGGCGGCTCCCACGCCAGGGCTTCGAGCACGCGGAGCATGATCGTCTTCTGACCCTCCAGGCGGAAGGGGTTGACGCTGTTGCAGAGGTAGATGCCCCGTTCGTCGGACACTTCGCGGACGCGCTCCAAGGCGTCGTCAAAGTCCCCGAGGATCTGCAGCGTGCGGGCGTCGTAATCGAGGGCCTGCGACAGCTTGCCGTAGGCGATCTTCCCGCTCCCCACGAACACCACCACGCGGAAGATGCGGGCCGTGCTGGCGTAGATGGCCAGGGACGCGCTGGTGTTGCCCGTCGAGGCGCATGCGGCCACCTTTGCCCCGACCATGCGGGCGTGGGTGGCGGCGGCGGTCATGCCGTTGTCCTTGAACGATCCCGACGGGTTCAGCCCCTCGTATTGCAGGAACAGCCGGCCGTCGTTGAGGCCGACGTACTTCCCGACGGCGTTCGAGGACTGCAGGATCGTCTGCCCCTCGCCGATGGTGACGACGTCCTCGTCGCGGGCGAACGGCAGCAGCTCGCGGAACCGCCAGACGCCGCTGAAGTCGAGCGGGTTGCGACGGTTTGCCCAGCGGGCCTCGAACTCCGTGAGCGACTTCGGAACGGGAACGCGGCTCCAGTCATATTCCAGATCGAGCAGGTTGCCGCACGCGGGACACGCCGTCAGCGTCTCCTCCACGCCAAAAGTCTGGCGGCAATCGGGGTGCAGGCACTGTTGAAAGGCAACGGCAGCGGAGGACGCAGGCACGGCGGTTCGATCAACTGTGGGGCACGGACGACCAATCATTCGCAGCGATTATGCGGCAAGGGGGAACACCGGTCCAGCCGGACGCGGAAAACGCGGGCGGGCTCACGGGCTTTGCGGAAACCTCCCGTCGATTGCCACCAGGCGGGGCGGGGCCGTAGACTCTTCGGTTCGCTGATTGACTGCCCGCCGAACCGCCCGCCCCGAGGAACTCCGGATGTCCGACGCACCAACTTTCAGCCGGGCCGCCCCGCTTTCTGCCACGCAATGGCTGATCTGCATCATCGCGGCGATCGGGTTCGCGTTCGACATTTATGAGCTGCTGATGGCCCCGCTGGTGATGCCCAGCGCGCTGCTGGAATTGGGCAAGATTGCGCCGGGGACGCCCGAATTCTCCAAGTGGTTCGGGATCATGTTCTACGTTCCTGCTCTCTGCGGCGGGATCTTCGGTTTGCTGGGGGGCTATCTGACCGACCGGTTGGGCCGCCGCCGCGTGCTCACCTGGAGCATCCTGCTGTACGCGTTTTCGGCGTTTGCGGCGGGGTTCTCGACCAGCTTGCCGATGCTGCTGTTCTTCCGCACGACGACGTTCATCGGCGTGTGCATCGAGTTTGTCGCGGCGATCGCCTGGCTGGCGGAATTGTTCGACGACCCGCACCAGCGCGAGAAAGTGCTCGGCTACACGCAGGCGTTCTCGTCGATCGGCGGCCTGCTGGTCGCCGTGGTCGCGGCCATGATCGCCCGACACACCGCCGACCTGCCGACGATCGTGCTGCCGGACGCGCTCAATCTCGGACCGATCGCGAATCCCCACGCGGCGTGGCGGTACACGCTAATGTCCGGATTGATCCCGGCGATTCCGCTGATCATCATTCGGCCGTTCCTGCCCGAATCTCCCAAGTGGGCCGCCAGGAAAGCCGCCGGAACGCTGCGCCGGCCCAGCTTCGCGGAGCTGTTCTCGCCGGAGTTGTGGCAGACGACGATCGTGACGACGATCATGTTCGCCTGCAGCTACGGGGTCGCCTTCGGCGCGTTGCAGCAGATGCCGCTGATCGTGCCGGGCATCGACGCCGTGAAGGCCGAGATTCAAGAGAAGACGGCGGACGCTTCGGAGGCCGACGCCAAGAAAATCGCCGGCGCCACGCGGTTCGAGAAAGCTTCGGAGTACACGAAGTCCCAGGAAATCGGCGGCCTGTTCGGCCGGTTCGCGCTGGCGATCGTGGTCACGTGGTTCGTCAGCCGCCGGGCGTTGCTGAGGGTCTTCCTGATTCCCGGCGTGATTCTGATGCCAATCATATTCCTGGCCTTCGCCGGCGGCCAGGAAGCCACCTATTTCAGCGCCGACATTTCGTGGATTCCCGGATTTCACACGGGCAGCATCTCCCTGTTGGGGCTGGCGATCTTTCTCGCCGGGTTCTTCACGGTGGCGCAGTTCAGCTTCTGGGGCAACTATCTGCCGCATGTGTATCCGATCCATCTCCGCGGCACGGGGGAGAGTTTTGCGGCGAATGTCGGTGGGCGGATGGTCGGGACTTCGTTCGCAGCGGTGACGCAATACCTTGCATTGCAATCGTTCGTGCCGGGGGCGACCCCTCCGGAGAAGACCGCCTACGTGGCCGCAGCCGTGGCGACGCTGCTGTTCCTGTTGAATCTGATCTTTTCCTTCGTGCTGCCGGAGCCGAAACCGGGGGCGGTGGAAGAGTAAGCGGAGGCTAGCGCGGCCCCGCCGGCTCGCCTTGACAGGTTTTGGGCGCCCTCCTAGATTTCCGCGTGGTCCTGCGCGGCGGACTGCGTGTTCGCTTGCGCTCCGGGCCGTGAATCATCCTTCGGGCCGCGTCTCTCGATTCGTCACGGATGACGTGTCGCGGCGGCTTGAAGTCGGTTGCGAAGGGAGTCGCCATGAGCGTGCCGGCCGGTCCCGTCCCGTTTATCGATCTTACGCGGCAGTTTCAGGGGATGCGGGGCGAAGTGCTGGCCGCCGTCGAACGGGTGTTCGACGAGCAGAAATTCATTCTGGGGGACGAGGTCGCCGAGCTGGAATGCGACGTCGCCAGCTATTGCGACGCCCGGCACGCCATCGGCTGCAACTCGGGGACCGACGCGCTGATCATCGCGCTGCAGGCGCTGGGGATCGGCGAAGGGGACGAGGTCATCACCACGCCGTTCTCGTTCTTCGCGACGGCGAGCGCCATCGCCCGCGCGGGGGCCACGCCGGTGTTTGCGGACATTGACCCGATCACGTTCAACCTCGATCCGGTCGCCGTCGAAGCCGTCATCACGCCGCGAACGAAGGCGATTCTGCCGGTGCACCTGTACGGCCAATGCGCGGACATGGAGCCGCTGTGGCGGATCGCAGAGCGTCACGATCTATCGATTATCGAGGATGCGGCCCAGGCGCTGGGGTCGGAATACCAGGGGAAGCGGGCCGGTACGCTCGGGGCGATGGCATGCATGAGCTTTTACCCGAC
>Ga0073934_10003028_pt1 | contig 32347 bp, 49 predicted proteins | sample LarsenN4metaG_FD_76834 | JGI IMG/M metagenome (GOLD analysis project Ga0073934, IMG submission 76834) | Hot spring sediment bacterial and archeal communities from British Columbia, Canada, to study Microbial Dark Matter (Phase II) - Larsen... ...
CGGCGCCCGCCGCGCGCCCGCCGCGCGCCCGCAAAAGCCGCTCTCGCCCACGCAAATCCCTTGCAAACCGGCCCCGCTGCGGCTTGTTCAGACCGTCCTTAGCACACAGGCAAGGTTCTGAAAGAAATAGCGCCGCGCGCCGCGCATCTTAGTGGAATGGAGGTGCAGGATGTTCGATCATATTGGGCTGCGCGTCGCCAATCTCGAAGTCAGCAAGCGCTTTTACGCGGCCGCACTTGAGCCGTTAGGGGCGCGCGTCACCTATGAGGACGCAGCGACGATCGGGTTCGGGACGGATGCGGCGACGCCGTTTTGGCTCGTCAGATCCGACACGCCAGGGGCCGCGCATGTCGCATTCTCGGCCCTGGAGCGCGGGGCAGTCGATCTCTTTCACAAGGCTGCGCTGCGGGCCGGCGGGCGCGACAGCGGCTCGCCCGGTCTGCGCCCCGACTACGGACCGCACTATTACGCCGCCTTCGTGGTCGATCCTGACGGACACAACATCGAGGCCCTGACCAACGCGGAATAACGACCGCCTGCGTGAGAAACCCGATCTAACGCAGTTCGCTCTGGTGTTTCACGATGCGGCCGACGAGGCCGTAGGCTTTGGCTTCTTCGGCCAGCATCCAGTAGTCGCGGTCGATGTCGCGTTTTACCTTTTCCATCGGCTGGCCGGTGGCGTCGGCGAAAATCTTGTTGAGGCGCTCGCGCATGCGCAGAATTTCGCGCGCCTGGATTTCGACGTCCGAGGCCGGCCCGCCGATGCCGCCGCGCGGCTCGTGCAAAAGAAAGCGCGTGTTGGGCAGGCAGAAGCGGCGCTCGCGCGGCACGGCGCAGTAGATGAGCGCGCCCGCGCTGGCCACCCAGCCGGTGCCGAGCATCTGCACAGGCGCGTCGATGAATTTCACCGCGTCGTGGATCATGTCGCCGGATTCGACGTGGCCGCCGGGCGATGAGATGAGGAAAGTGATGGGCTTAGAGCCTTGCGCGGCAAGCGCGAACAGGCGTTCGGTGACGCGGCGCGCCTGGATGTCGTTCACCTCGCCCGTCAGCATGACCACGCGCGCGTCGAACAGCGCCTTTTCAATCACGTCCGGCGCGTTGCGACCGTCGGCGGGGTTCTTTTCTGTTTCTTCTTCGTCGAGACGGGTGAACATCGGGCGGAGGCTCCTTGGAATCCGAGGGCCTTCAGGTAAGCCCGTTCGAGCCAATTTCCTAGAGCGCCGCACTCGAATACGGGTCCACAGGCTGGACACGGGCTCTGGCGCATTTCCGGCCCCGATGGCGCCGTAACGCCAATTTTCGGCGCAATCGGCGCGCAGCGTCGCGGCGGGAGAAGACGCCATGCACCTGTGGATCGTGTTGGCCGCATTCGCTTTCGCAGCGGTCACGCCCTACCTGAGCGTCCCCGCGCGCACCGATATGTCGCAGATCGCGGAGGAGCAGGAGGAGGCCCCCTCTGTCGAAGCTGACGACGACGAGCGCCCGGCCTGAGCGGCGCGTCCTAACGCCCCCGTGCAAGCGTCCTGTCGGCATGAACGACCTGCAGGAATGCAGGCTAGCCTCGCGCGACGGGCTCGCTGTAGGCGCGATCGAACAATGCATTGAAGCCGGCGACGGCGGCCCGCGGGCCTTGCGCGTGATTCCAGATGCCCGCCGAGACGGCGAGGAAGTCGGCGCCGGCGCGCACGAGAGGCTCTGCGTTGTCGATCGTAATGCCGCCGATGGCCACGCATGGCGTTTGCGCGATCTCGCTCCAGATTTCGAGCAGTTCGGGATCGGCCTGCGTTTTTGGCTCTTTGGTGGTCGTCGGATAGAACGCGCCGAACGCGACATAGTCGGCGCCGGCCTCGGCCGCTTCCATCGCGAGATGGCGCGAGTTGTGGCACGTCACGCCGACGATCTTGTATTTGCCGACGGCTGCGCGCGCTGAGGCGTAGCTCGCGTCCTGCTGGCCGATATGCACGCCGTCCGCATTGAGCCTGGCGGCCAGATCCGGGCGGTCGTTCAGAATGAAGGCGGGGCCGGCGCGCTGCACAATGGGCTTCAGCGCTGCGCCGATGCGCAACACATCCGCATCGCTCACATCTTTCAGACGCAATTGCACCGCCGCGACATCGCCGCCGGCAAGCGCGTCTTTAAGCGCTTGCGAAAACGCCGCCAGCTCGAACACGGGCGGCGTGATGAGATAAAGGCGGCTGCGCTGCACGATATGAATCCTAACTGCAAAGTCGCCGGGCAATTCTGCGCAGGGCGGGCTTGATTATCAGCCCGTCCCGATTATTCTTACTACAAAAAGTAAGGATGGCCATAGACCAAGGGCGCCCGCAAATGCGCATTACCTCGAAGGGGCAAGTCACGATCCCGCAGGATGTACGCGAGCGGGCGGGCCTCATGCCTGGGACAGACGTCGACTTCAAGGTCGACAGCAGCGGCGCTGTGCGCATTGTCAAGTCGCGCGGCAAAGGCTGGCGCAGTACGCGCGGGGCCGCGCTGGTGGCGCGCCTTCGGGGCAAGGGAGACTTTGGCCTCACCACCGATGAGATCGTGGCGCTCATGCGCGGACCGGCGGCCGAAGAAGTTGCGCGCAAGCGTAAATGATCCTGGTCGATTCCAATGTGATAATTGACGTGCTCACGCAAAGCGCCGAATGGGCGCCGTGGTCGGAGCGGGCGCTCCTGGATGCAGCCGATAACGACGAGATCGCGATCAACCCGATTGTTTATGCTGAACTCTCGTACGGCTTCGGCACGATGAAGGACCTCGATGAGGCGCTGGGCGACGAATTCAGGCGCCTGCCGCTGCCTTACGAAGCGGGATTCGTGGCCGGACGCGCCTACGCTCTCTATCGGCGCCGCGGCGGCGCGCGTATTTCGCCCTTACCGGACTTCTATATCGGAGCGCATGCGGCCGTTGCCGGCATGCGTTTGCTGACACGCGACGCCAAGCGTTACCGCGACTACTTCCCGAGCGTGCCGCTCATCGCTCCGTGAGCGCTCACGCCTTCTCCAGCTCCGGCTTCCATTGGCCCTTGCTGGCGAGACCGTTCATGCGGGCCCGGTGCTCGAAGGCTTTTTGCGCCGCGGCGACGTTCTCGGCTTTGCCGCTCCAGGCCTTTTGTGGCGCAGCCTGCAGCGCGCGGCCGTAGGAGAACGTCATCTTCCACGGGAAGCCGCCGACCTGGTTCATGCGATTGAGGTGCGCGGTGGCTTCGACGTCGGACTGGCCGCCGGAGAGATAGGCGATGCCCGGCACGGCGCTCGGCACGCAGGCTTTTAGGCACTTTATAGTTTTCTCGGCGACTTCGTCGACGCTGGCCTGCTTGGCGGCTTTCTTGCCAGGCACGATCATGTTCGGCTTCAAGACGATGCCTTCAAGCGCGACGTTCAGATAGTAGAGCTGCTGGAAGGTCTCCTTCAGCACCCATTCGGTGACGGCGTAGGTCGTGTCGATGTCGTTATCGCCGTCCATCAGCACTTCGGGCTCGACGATCGGCACGATGTCGAACTCCTGGCAGAGATTGGCGTAGCGCGCGAGCGCGTGCGCGTTTGCGGACAAGCCGGCATAGGACGGGCGCCCGTTGGTAGGATCGATCACCGCGCGCCACTTGGCGAAGCGCGCGCCTTGCTCGTAATATTTCGGCAGACGCTTATCGAGGCCGTCGAGGCCCTTGGTGACCAGATCGCCGCGCGCGGCGTGAAGTTCGCGCGTGCCTTCGTCGACCTTGATGCCGGGAATGGCGCCGGCGTCCTGGATCAGCTTCACCAGCGGCTCGCCGTCGCGCGCGTTCTGCCAGATGGTTTCGTCATAGAGGATGACGCCGGAGATGTAGCCCATGGCCTCCTTGGCGCGAAACATCAGTTCGCGATAATCGCGCCGGTTCTCTTCGGTGTTTTCCACGCCGATAGCGTCGAAGCGCTTCTTGATGGTGCCGGTGCTTTCGTCCGCCGCCAGAATGCCCTTGCCCGGCGCGACCATGGCTTCGGCGACCTTGTTTAATGCTTCGAGATTCACGTTCCTGCCCCGTGTCCGTCTGTTGGCGGAGCCAAACCCCGCTGCCTGAATGGATGGCGGGGTTTAGCGCGGGTTGCCGGAAAAGGCCATTAGTTGTGCGCCATGGGTTTTATCTCACAGCCTCAATGGCTTGCCTGGGCCACCCGCCGCAGTTTTGGCAGGCCAATACATATCTTGCTCGCGCCACGGTAGTACGGTTACGATTGGTTAATTGCCCGGGGTGGGGAATGGTCGACGCTGCGATCGCTGGCGCAGGATTACGGTCCGTACTTGGCCAGACAACTAGGACGGCTCGCGGGGCGGGCCGCGCCACGTTTGGGCTTGTTGCCGCGATCGCGCTCGGGCTGAAACTCTACGAATATGGGACCGCGAACGATTGGGCTTTCATCGACGATGTTACGGCGATCATTGAAGGCCGAATTAGTGACTTGCATTTTGATCAGTGGGTTCCCGTCGCGATCATTTTGTTGGAAGCCGGGGCAACGGCTGCGGTCATTTCGATTGCAGTGACCTACGTTGTGGTGAACCAGTTTAGCAACACTACGAACGTCACTAATATCGCAAGCAGCGAAGAGCTTGGGCGTGTGATTATGGCGATTGACCGTAATTTGACGGAGCTTCATTCGAAGGCAGAAACCTTCGAGACTCATTTGAAACAAAGTCAGGACAACGAGCGCGAGCGAATGCTGGAGTTCCTAAGACTGGCCGAAAGCGATCGCAATAAGCTTCAGGCCGAACGGCTTGAGGACGACAAGAAACGCTTTAATGAAATAAAAGACGGCTTGAAGGCAGTGGTCGATGTACTCAACCGGCCGCCGGGACCGTAGTAGCCGCCAGCACAGCGTCGATCTCGCGAGAAGTCTCTTCGATCGAATGGATCATTTGCTGAAGCATCGCCGCAGCCTCGGCGTAGTGAGAAGCATATTGCGCCCTATTCGCCTCAATCGCGGGAACGGGCAGATCAATGCCGGTTGTTAGCGGAATGTCGTCCATACCAAGCTCGTGAAATACTCTGCGCAGATGCTGCAATGATTCTACGCGGACCTAGCACTCTTTCCGCTTTCACAACGTAACGTTTCTGCAATCTTGCAGCGCGGAATGTCGCACTACGTCTTCAGCGCCTCAACCCCCGGCAGCGCTTTTCCCTCCATCCATTCGAGGAAGGCGCCGCCTGCGGTGGAGACGAACGTGAAGTCGTCGGCGACGCCAGCGTGGTTGAGTGCGGCGACGGTGTCGCCGCCGCCGGCGACGGCGATGAGTTTGCCGGACTTCGCGAGTTCGGCGGCCGCCTGGGCGACCAGCACGGTGCCTTGATCGAAGGGCGGCATTTCGAAGAGGCCGAGCGGACCGTTCCAGATCAGCGTATGCGAATGCTTCATCGCGTCGCGAAGGTGGCGGACGGTCTTCTCGCCAACGTCCAGAATCTTTTCGTCCGCTGCGATGTCCTTAAGGCCGCAGATGCGGGCCTGCGCGTGGGCCTTCACTTCTTTCGCGACCACGACGTCCACCGGGAGCAGGATTTCGCATTTGCCTTTGGCGGCGGCGAGAATCTCGCGCGCGTTGTCTGCCATTTCCTTCTCCGCAAGCGAGCCGCCGATTTCGTGCCCCTGCGCGAAGAGGAACGTGTTGGCCATCCCGCCGCCGATGGCGAGTTTGTCGAGCTTGGCGATGAGGTTTTGCAGAAGGTCGAGCTTGGTGGAGACCTTGGCGCCGCCGACGATGCCGAGCACGGGGCGCTTCGGGTTGCCGAGCGCCGCGTCGAGCGCGTCGAGCTCGCGCTCCATCTGCTTGCCAGCATAGGCGGGAATGAGGTGCGCAATGCCTTCGGTGGAGGCATGCGCGCGGTGCGCGGCGGAGAAGGCGTCGTTGACGTAGAAATCGCCGAGCGCCGCCATCTGTTTGGCGAGCTCCGGATCGTTTCTCTCTTCGCCCGCGTGGAAGCGGGTGTTCTCCAGGAGGATCACGCCGCCAGCGCCCAGAGCGGCGATCGCCGACTTGGCTGCATCGCCCACGCAATCGTCCGCAAACGCAACGGGCGCGCGGAGCAGCTTCTCGAGTGCGGGCGCGACAGGCCCCAGCGACATCTCGGGCACGCGTTTGCCCTTAGGGCGATCGAAGTGCGCGAGGAGCGCGATCTTGCATCCTTTCGCTTGTAGCGCCCGGATCGTCGGCAGCGCCGCGCGCAGGCGCGTGTCGTCGGTGATTTGTCCCTCGGCCATCGGCACATTGAAGTCCACGCGGACGAGCGCGGTCTTGTTGTTGGGCGCGTCTTCGATGCGGCGAAAGCTCACGTGTGTCCTCCGAAAGTGAGGCCGATCCAATAGAGCAGAGCCAATACGACGGCCAACATCCCGAGCGCCAGCGCGCCGTTTGTCGCCCGCATGCGCCAGTCCATGCGCGCCAAAGCTTCACGGCGCGTCCAGCCCCAGGCCAGCAGTGCGCCAAGGAATGCGAGCGCAGCATAGGCGAGCGGCGCGCCGGCGAGACCCAAGACAAAAGCGGCTGAAGCGAACGCGAGGTCCGCCGCCGCCGAACGGATATTGGGCTTGCGCATCGGGCGCCTAGCTGACGAGGAAATCCCGTTTGCCGAGCTCAATCCCGTTGTGGCGCAGGATGGCGTAAGCCATCGTCACGTGAAAATAGAAGTTGGGCATAGCCCAACCGCGCACATAGTCCAGGCCGGTGAACTTCAACTCCTGATTCGGGATTTTCACCGAAATCTCGCGCGTCTCGGATCCCTCGAGCTGCGCTTCGGCATAGCTCTCGACGATGCCGATCACTTTGGCGATGCGCGCCTGCAAGTCGGCAAAGCTCGCCTCCCGGTCCTCGATCGCTTCGGGGGTATGGCCGGCCAGGCGCGCCATGCAGCCTTTGGCGTGGTCGGTGGCGATCTGCACCTGGCGCGTCAATGGAAACATGTCGGGCGCAAGACGGGCGTTCAACAGCACGGACGGGTCATAGCCCTTGGCTTTCGCCTGCTGCTCAGCCTTGCCGAGCATGGCGGAGAGATTCTTCAACATCTGCGCGAAAACAGGCGCGCTGATGGCGTGCATGGAAACTTTGCTCATTGGCTAGATTAGTCCCCCGGAGGCGAGGCCGAGCCAATAGGCGCCGGCCGTGATGGAGATGATGACAGCGGCGCCTAGACCCGACGCCGTCATCCATGTCGCGCCGCGCAGGCGATTGAGCACCAGGCGCCGCGACCAGCTCCAATAGGCCAGCATGCTTATCGCTGCTAGCCCTGCCATCCAGAGAGGGGCGTCGAAAAGGCCGCACGCGAACGCGGCGAGCGCGAACGCGAGTTCGGTCGCTGCAGTGGCGAAGGGGTAAGGGCGGCGTTTCGAGCGCATCGGCATGAGCTTGCACACGCCAACGCCGTTAACGCTCGCAGGTTCAACCGCTACGGGCGCAGCGCCTCCATCAGCGCCGCGAGCGCGAAACCTAACCATGGGAACGCCACGCCCGAGGCGACCGCGAGCGCAACGGCGCGCGTGTCTTCCTTATCGATGAGACGCGGACCGATAAGCCATTCGCCAAGCGCCCAGGCGCCCGCCCAGCCGATGATAAAGAGGCCGTAGCCGAGCTGGAAGGTGTAGGTGGCGTAAAAAGCCGTCGCGCCGCCGACGCACATACCCCACACTTGGGCTTTGGCGGTCGGGGAGAGGTACGGAATGCGCATCAGCGCAAACCTCCCCCCCCCGATAGGGGGAAAGGGGATGAGCTCTAAATCAGCTTCGCCATGTGCACGGCTGTATCCGCCATGCGGCAGGAGAAGCCCCACTCGTTGTCGTACCAGGAGAGGATCGAGACGAGCGTGCCGTCCATCACCTTGGTCTGGTCGAGGTGGAAGATGGAGGAGCGGGGATCGTGGTTGAAATCCATCGAGACGTTCTTGTGCTCGGTGTAGCCCAGCACGCCCTTGAGCGCGCCGTCCGCCGCCTTGCGGATGGCGGCGTTGATCTCGTCGGGAGTCGTTGAGCGCGAGGCGACGAACTTCAGATCGACCACCGACACGTTTGGCGTCGGCACGCGGATGGAGACGCCGTCGAGCTTGCCCTTGAGTTCGGGAATGACAAGGCCGATCGCCTTGGCGGCGCCGGTCGAGGTTGGGATCATGTTCAGCGCCGCTGCGCGGGCGCGGTAGAGATCCTTGTGCAGCTGGTCGAGCGAGGGCTGGTCATTGGTGTAGGAGTGGATCGTCGTCATCATGCCCCGTTCGATGCCGACGGCCTCGTGCAGCACCTTCGCCACCGGCGCCAAACAATTGGTCGTGCAGGAGGCGTTAGAAATGACGATGTGGTCCTTGGTCAGGCGATCGTGGTTGACGCCGTAAACAACGGTGAAGTCTGCCCCGTCCGCCGGCGCGGACACGATTACGCGCTTGGCGCCGCCTTCGAGATGCGCGGCGGCCTTGTCGCGCGCGGTGAAGATGCCGGTGCATTCGAGCGCGATGTCGACGCCGAGTTCGCGGTGCGGCAGTTCGGCGGGATTCTTGATCGCCGTGACCCTGATCTTGCCGCGCCCAGCGTCGATCCAGTCCTCCCCCGTCTTGATCTCGCCTGGGAAACGGCCGTGGATGCTGTCGAAGCGCAAGAGGTGGGCGTTGGTCTCGACCGGGCCCAGGTCGTTAATGGCGACGACTTCGATGTCCTTGCGGCCGCTTTCGACGATGGCGCGCAGGACATTGCGCCCGATCCGCCCGAATCCGTTGATCGCCACCTTCACGCTCATCGCTTTGGCTCCGAAAATCCCTTGTGTGGCGCTGGATTAGACCCCGCGCGCGCGGGCGACAAGGCGCGGAAACGCACATCTGCTTTCGCCGAATCGCGCCCCGTCGTAATATTTCGTCGCAATGGCGAGCGATTCTCCCGCCGAGACCCGCAAGGCTGCCGACCAGGCGCGCCGGCTGGCCCTGGCGCTCGACGCCATCGAAGCCGAGCTCGACGCCCTGGAACTGGGCGCCAATCCCGATGTTGTGGCTAAGGCGCTGAAGAAGCCGATCGAGGCGTTCGACGCTGCGGCCAGGGAGGCCCTCAGCTGATGCAAGCTCTTCTGACCATTCGCGGCCGTGACTACGCGATCGACTGCACCGAGCAGGAAGAACGCCGGCTGCAGGATTTGGCGCGTTTGCTCGAGGCGCGGCTGCAGGGGTTCGGCGGCGAGGCCGATACGCGCCGCAGCCTTGTGCTCATCGCGTTGGCCTTGCTTGACGAGGCGCAAACGACCAGCGCGGCGCTGGCGCGCGCAAGGTGCGAGATCGAACGGCTGACGGATATGTTGGTGGAGGCCAAGCTGGAGGCGCAGAGTGCGGCCGATACCGGCGTGCGCGGCAGCGTTGGCGCGCTGAGGCGCGTCGCAGAAGGCGCGGCTTGAGCGCGGGGCGTATCGCGCCTAGATTCCCGGCGGGCGGTTCCTGCGGCGTGCGTGAGTTGCTAGCATCCCTGGGACCGTATCATTTCTCTCGGGAGCTGGCTCTGCCTGGGGCCGTGGCCTCAAGCACCTGGCGCCCACCTAGCGTGCTAGGGTTCGAGAGGATGAGCATGGCTTACGGCGCATGTGGTGCCGCCCAACCTTTCTCGGGGAACAAGTGAACCCCGAACTTGAATCCGAAAAAGCGGACGCGCGCATGCTGATGCGGGCGGAGCGCGCAGCGCTTGAGCCCGGCGATGCGGCGCTCAGGCTGATCGAGAATTTTCCGATCGAGTTGGCGAAACTGTCGCCCGTTGCAGGCTATTGGCCCGTTGGGGGCGAAATCGATCCCAGGCCGCTGATGGCGGCGCTGGCCAAGGCCGGACGCACGGTCGCGCTGCCGCGGATGGAGAACCGGGCAGGGCCGGCGCGGTTTCTGGCGTGGCGTGCTGGCGAGGCGCTGACGGCCGATGCGTTCGGCGTTCCGGCGCCGCCGCCGAGTGGCGCCGATCTCAGCCCTCGGCTCATCCTTGCGCCGCTGCTCGCGTTCGACCGCGCGGGCAGGAGGCTCGGGCAGGGCGGGGGGCACTACGACCGCATCATCTCGCTCTATCGCGCGCACGGCTGCGTCGCCGTCGGCTTGGCGTACGCCGAGCAGGAGATGGAGCGCGTGCCCTCCGGTCCGCACGATGCGCATCTCGACTGGGTAATAACACCTAAGGAAGCGATCCGGTGCGCGCCTCGCCTGCGTGGACCTTCAACCGATCCTGCTTGACTTCGCGCCATCCTTGTCATGGCATCCGTTCCAAGGGAGGCCGAGATGGATACAAAGCGTACTATTTCCATGGCGTTCGCGGTGCTCCTTCTGGCGGCTTGCGCAGAGCCAGCTGGCGAAGCGTCAGATACGTCGCAGAGCAGCAGCGCAACGCCGCTGACGCGCGCGGCGCAGAGCCCGGAGCTGCAGTGGGGCCCATGCCCGGACATCTTCCCGGCGGGTTGCGAGATCGCAGTGCTTCATGGCGATCCAGCGCAGCCGAATGCGGACATCTTCCTGCGCGTTCCTGGAGGATATCAAATCCCCGCGCATTCGCACACATCGGCTGAACGCATGGTGCTGGTCAGCGGGGAAATGAACGTCCATTATCAGGGCTCTCCAGCCAGCACATGGAGGACGGGCGAGTACGCCTATGGTCCGGCCGGACTTCCGCATGACGCGCGTTGTGTCAGCAGCGAGCCGTGCACCTTGTTCATTGCATTCGAAGGTCCGGTCGACGCGATAGCGTATGACGGCGAGATCAACTGAGCGGCGGCGAGGCTGCTTGCCACGCCTAAATTACCGCGCTGTGGGTCGAGGGGTTGCACTTTCCGCGCGACATAAACATCGTGCGCCGACTTGCTTCGGGGAGCGCATGCGTGTCTCGGTTTTAGGTCTGTTTGTCGCTGTGGCCGCATGCGCGAGTTCGCATTCAGAGGGGTCGAGGGAGTCGATCGAGGTCTTTTATTCCGAGACCATGCGATACTCGATCGAAGATGGCGGCGCGGCGCGCCTCATCGGCGCCAGCGATCATCCGGTCTATGAGTTCCAGGCTAGCTGGGAAGACTATCACCGCATCGCAGATCTGCTCGAGCCGCTTCTATGTTAGCCCAGAGACGTTCGAGCAGATTCGCGAAGTCTTTCGTCCCTATGAGGCGCGCGATTTCCCCTGCCGGCGCGTGATTGCCGATGGGCCCTATGGATATGTGATGTGGTCGTCGCAAGATGGGCACGTCGACCAGCGCACGCTGTGGGACGCGGGCTCCGTCAGCGGCGATGCAGCGGACCTGTTCGCGCGCATCGATCGGGCGATGGAAATTCTCGCACCGATGCGGGAGGCGGGGCAGTAAGGGCTTGGCGCGCTTGAGCCGGGAGGGCCGCGCCGCTAGACACCCCGCCCATGGCCGGCCATTCCAAATTCGCCAACATCATGCACCGCAAGGGCGCGCAGGACAAAAAGCGCGCACAGATGTTCACCAAGCTCGCGCGCGAAATCCAGGCGGCGGTGAAGGTCGGCGGCGCCGATCCGGACTCCAACCCGCGGCTTTATCGAGCTATCGCCGCCGCGCGGGCGCAGTCGATGCCGAAGGACAACATCCAACGCGCGATCGATCGCGGCGGCGGCGCCGGGGGTGAGAACCTCGAAGAAATCCGTTATGAGGGCTTCGGCCCCGGCGGCGTTGGCGTCATCGTCGAGTGCCTTTCCGACAACCGCAACCGCACGGCGGGGGATGTGCGTGCGGCCTTCGCCAAGAATGGCGGCAATCTCGGGGAGACGAATTCAGTGTCGTTCGCGTGGAAACGCGTTGGCGAGATCCGCTATCCGCTCGCAGTCGCCGACGAGGATGCGATGCTGGAAGCGGCGATCGAAGCCGGCTGCGACGAGTGCGAAGTGGAAGAGGACCAGCACGTCGTGATTTGCGAGATCGCGGCGTTGGCGGAGGCGACGGCCGCGCTGAAAAGAAGGTTCGGCGACCCCGCCGCGGCGAAATTCGTCTGGCGCACGACCATCGCCGTTCCGATCGAGGGCGAACAGGCCGAGCAGCTGATGAAGTTGCTCACTGCCTTGGACGATCTCGACGATGTGCAAGATGTTTATTCGAACGAAGAGATGAGCGAGGCGGAAATGGCGCGGCTCAGCGCCTGAAGTTCAAAACGGTCGCAGCAAATCGCCGGCCCGCTGAAGGAGCACCAAGGCGGGCGGTATGAGAAAGCCGATGGCCGCAGCCCAAAGCAACGCCTGCAGGCCGGCCTTGATCTTGCCCCAAAATGTGCTGCGCGGGCCGCGAAATTCGGTGAACTCCGCGTCTATTATGCGTGCATCTGGGCGAGGACCACCTTCAGTCTTGCGCAGCTCGATCGTCTCGCGTCCCATCTGGCGGCTCCTAGCGGCGAATGGCGCCGCGGGTAAGGCGAAGCCGCCGGCGCTCTGCGGCGCCGACGGCTTCTGGGGTCCGCGGCTACGGGGGGAGGGATTAGCCGCGGTATTTTCATCTGCGCTCGTTCGCGCTTTAGGAGTCCAACGACCCAGCTGGCGCTAAGGTCCCGGCGTCAGTGCGTCGCGGGTCAGCCGCGGTGATCGTTGCGGTCGAACCGTTCCCAGCGGATCAAATCCGACAGGCGATCCAGGCGCGCGAGCACCTCATTGCGTTCCCAACGGTCGAAACCGTTGCGGCTGTACCGATACGCCAGGCGGTCGATATGGGCGAATTCGGCGCGCAGGCGGCCGGCTTCGCGGTACGACAGCTGACCCGTGCGCATGCCGATCTCCAGATCGCGATAGATGCGATCCTGCATGGCGCGGATGGAGTCGCGGCCTCCGTGTCGCTCGTAGTCGTATCGATCTACGTAACGATCGTCGTATCGGTCATGCGACGCAAAGGCCGGAGCGCTGACTGCGAAAGCGCCGAGGGCCACGGCCGCTGCAAGAAGCTTCTTCATTGTCCTTCCTCAATCTTGCGGCCCGAGGGCCTATGTGTTGGGCGCGAAGCCTGAGCCAAGCTGTCGCGCCGACCCGACGCCCGCGGAGTTGTCAAAAGGTGTCGGTTCCTTCATACGCGACACGACACACTCTCGAGCGCCAAGGATGACTATTGCGCGGCCGTCCTGAATCGGCGCTGACGGAGCAATTCATGCGCGATCGTCTTGCAGTTGTTTTCGGCGGTTCCGGCTTCATCGGCACGCATGTGGTGCGTGCGCTGGCCAAGCGCGGCGCGCGCGTGCGCGTGGCGATGCGGCGGCCGCACCTTGGCCACGAGCTGCGCGTGCTCGGCGAAGTGGGCCAGATTCAGCTGGTGCAGGCGAACCTCAGATTTCCCGACTCGATCGACGCGGCGCTGGAGGGCGCCGACGCCGCGGTCAACCTGGTTGCGGTGCTGCACGAGCGCGGCCCGCAGCGCTTCAGCACCCTGCATGTCGAAGGCGCGCGTTCGCTGGCCGAAGCGGCGACGCGGCATGGCGTCCGGCGCCTCGTGCATGTCTCGGCGCTCGGCGCTGCGCCGACCGGCGCCAAATACGCTCGCAGCAAGTATGCCGGCGAACGAGCGGTGCTCGAAGCCGCGCCGAGCGCGACCATCCTGCGCCCCTCCATCGTGTTCGGACCGGGAGACCATTTCTTCAATCGCTTCGGTGAGATGGCGCGCAACCCCTGGCTCTACGGCATGCTCGGGACCATGCCGCTGATTGGCGGGGGCAAAACCAAATTTCAGCCGATTTTCGTCGGCGACGTCGCCGACGCGGTGTGCGCAGCGCTTGAGCGCGATGACTCGCTGGGACGTACGTACGAACTTGGCGGGCCGAGCATTTATTCGTTCAAAGAGCTGATGCAATATGTGCAGCGGGAGACCGGCAGGCATCCGCCGCTGCTTCCGCTGCCGTTTGTGTTTGCGTACCCGATCGGCCTTCTCCTGCAATGGACGTTGGGCCCGTTCATCGATCCCCCGCTCACGGGCGACCAAGTGACGATGCTGAAGCGCGACAATGTCGTCGGCGCCGATCCGTCCGCAGGCAGAATACAGGACCTCGGCGTCACCCAGCTCGAGAGCGTCGAGGCGATCGTGCCCAGCTACATCTGGCGCTTTCGGCCCTACGGCCAATTCCAGACGCGGCAGAACCCGGCGTGAAGGCGCGCGCGCTTCCGCTGGCGGCCACGCTGCTCGGTCTGATCACGCTCGTCGTCTTTGTGATGCTCAGCGCGTCCGATGCTGTGCGCGCCTCGTACGAGCCGGGGCAGGTAGGCGCTGCCGTCAGCCAATTCCAGCGCGCGGAAACGCCAGCGGATATCGCTCGCCTGTTCGGCACGCCGCCCGATGCAGCGAAGATCGCGGCTATGGATGCGATCAACACGCTCGACCTGTGGGCGTTCATTCCGGCCTATGCGCTTTTTCTATCCGCCGCAGCGTTGATGCTGGGCGGTCTCAGCAACCGCTGGACGCAGATCGCCATGCTGTTCGCGCTTGCGGGCGCGTTTTTCGATGCGATCGAGACTTGGAAGCAGCTGCAGCTCACTGCCGATATCGCCAACGCCGAGACGCATCTGCCAATCGCGCCGTGGCACTGGCTCAAATACGCCGCGCTTGCGCTCAATGGGGTCGCCATCGCCAGCCTCTGCATCACAGCGGCGAGGAAGCGCTGGGCGCTGACGGTCGCCGCGCTCCTGCCGCTGCCGCTTGTGCTGGCGTCTTATGTCGATCTCTTGAGCACGCGGGCCTTTGCCGCGGCGTTCGCGCTCTACTGGATCGCGCTGCTGGCGGTGGCGGCGCTCGAGTTGCTCCGGCCGCGCTTGGCCTAGTCAACCAGGACGTGCGCCTCGCCGCGACCAAGTCTTGCAAGGGCCGTCTCTAACCGCGGCTCAAGCCATGCAAACAGCTTCGGGTTGCTGCAGTTGCCGATTGCCAGCTCGAGTACACGTTCGCCGAAACGGGGAGGATCAAAGTCGCCATCCTTCGTTAGGATGACGCGCGCTTCGCGCAGGGCGTACTGCGCGATGTCCTTGTCGGAGCTGAGCGAGGGTAGTGTGCTAACGTGAACCGCATCATGCCCGCGCACTTGTAGCCATACGACCAACCGCGGCGGCAAATTTTCGTCAACTAAGAATCTCATTCAGCGGCGACGGGGGAGGCGTCGACGGCGCGAGCAGCAAACTCGAGGGCGGCGCGCACGTCAGCCTCGGTGAGATAGGGATAGTCAGCCACGATCTCGGCAGCAGACATGCCTGACGCCAGCCAACCGAGAATATTGGACACCCGCACGCGAGTGCCCTCGATTCGCGGATGTCCGCTACATGTCTCGGCGTCGGCGACAATGCGATCGGCCAGTTTCATGCCGGCAGCGTATCAAATTGAGAGTTCCGGCGAAAGGTGCGTGGGCTTGAGGCCGAATTCGGCATCGAGGCGCGCGGCGACCATGGCGCGGTGGCAAGCGCGCCAGTCATGCTCAAGGCACATGAGGCACGCGCGGCCCCGCTTGGCGATCTCCGCCGCTTCGGCCAGCGCGAGTTGGCTTTCGGGCTCGGCGAGCCTGGCCTCGAAGATCCTCTGCATGGTTTTGACATCGCCCTTGCGCGCCGCCTCGCGGCCAGCTTTCGGCGTGCCGAGGGGTTTCATGTGGACGTAAACAATGCCGGCTTCGTCGAGCGCGGCGGCCAGCGCCTTCTTGGAAAAACCGGCGCGGCGCGAATTGGCGACATCGCGCACATCAATGAGCGACTTGATTTTCGCTTTCTTGAGCGCGGCGATGAAGTCGGGCGCGCCGACGCGTTCATAGCCGATGGTCCAGATCTGCGCGGTCACGCGGCCTTAGATAGCCGAGGGGGCGCTGCGCGTGAACAGCGGGCGGCACCGGTGAAGCCGCAGATGCACGCGGCGATGACCGCGATAATCGTACCGCGCCGCACAATCCGATGCGCCGCGCGAGATCGAGTCTTCGGCGCTCGCGCTCGGACAACGATGCGCCACTCGGCGGCCCGACGGCCCGCCCACACGGCGCGGGCAGAACAGCCGCTCGGCTTCGAGATCCACCGGCGCCTCTTCCAGCTCAGAAGCTTGCGGGGCGGGCTCATCTCGTTGCGCGGCCGACGCGGCTGGCGCGAACAAAAACAGCGCCGTCGCACTCAGGCCTGCCAACATCAGGATGCGCATCGATTTCCTCCGCGCATAGTTTTCAATACGTTCCGACGAAAGCGAACGCAATTCGCCAAAGGCGGGAGCCTCAGAACCAGCCAAGGGCGAGCACGGCGAACAGGGCCGCGCCGAACACGATGCGATACCAGGCGAACGGGGCGAAGCCCACCTTGGTGACGAAATCGAGGAAGGGTCTCACCACCAGCGCCGCCGAAATGAACGCGAACACGAATCCGACGGCCACTTCGGCCGCGAGCTGCGAGGTGAATTGCAGCGATCCCTCGCCGGTTTTCGACATGCCTTGAATCAGACGCACGAGGTCGAAAAGAAATGCGGCGACCATGGTCGGCATCGCCAGAAAGAACGAGAATTCCGCTGCCGCCCGGCGGTCAAGTCCGAGCGCGAGCCCGCCGAAGATCGTCGCGCCGGAGCGAGACACGCCGGGAATGAGCGCAAGCGTCTGAAACGCCCCCACGCCGACCGCGCGCCAGATCGGCGTTTCGGACGCGTCTCTGACTTCGACCTTCGGCGGCCAGCGTTCGATCGCGAGCATGGCGAAGCCGCCGAGGATGAGCGCGATGGCCACGATGTCGAGGCGCAAATAAAGCTCGTCGCGGATGTACGAGTTAGCCAAGAGGCCGATGAAAGCGGCCGGAAGAAACGAGACGAACAGCATGAGTGCAAAGCGGCGCGCCTCGGGTCTGCTAGGCAGGCCGGTGACGACGTCCCGGATGCGCTGCCGATAGAGCCACATCACCGCCAGGATCGAGCCGAGCTGAATCATGACGGTGAACACCCCGCCTGGGTCCTCGAAACCCATGGCGCGCTCGGCGATCAGAAGATGGCCGGTGGAGGAGACCGGCAGGAACTCAGTCAGCCCCTGCAGGATGCCCAGTAGCGCGGCGCGGAAAAGGTCGGCGAAATCCAAGCATGGCCTCCGGTTCGGGCCGCCGGACCATGAAGTGCGTCGGCGCCGGGCGAAAGAGCGTTTTTCGCCTTCTGTGGACGGCCAGCCTTGGCGCGGCTTATCCACATGTCGCGCTTTGGCGGCGCCTCATCTTTGCCTGCTTGCATCCGTTGGCGAGGCCGAACGCATCATCCCAGCACAGGGGAGATGTCATGAAACGCGCGATCACTTTGCTGTTCGCCGCGCTGTTGGGCGCGGGGATTGCCTTCGCGACGCTCGACGCTGCCGCGCAGCACAACGCGGGCGCGCCCCATGACGCCGTATTGGACCCTGCCTCCCCGGAGGCGCGCCGAGCGGATATCGCCTTCTTCCGGGAGCATTTTCTCTCGGTGGACCGCTCCTATTCCGATGCGGCGCGCGCGGAGGCGGAAGCGCGGCTGGCAACGCTCGAGGCGCAACTTGGGGAGGTCAGCCAACCCTATTTCGAGTTGGAGCTCGCGCGCATCGTGGCGCTCGCCGACAACGCGCACACGGGCTATTTCCCGGGCCCGCGCTCGCGCCGGTACAATCGCCTGGCGGACGTGCGCTTCGTTCCGTTCGGAGAAGAATTCTATGTGCTGCGGGCCTCGCCTGCGCACGCGGATTTGTTGGGCGCGCAGCTGCTTGCGATCGATGGCCGCTCGGCTGCGCAAGTGCGCGACGTGGCGCGCACGTTGGCGGGCGGGCCGAATGGCTGGCGCGACCGCCATGCGGCGTATTTCCTTGAAAGCCCTGAGCAGATGCATGCGTTGGGCGTCATCGCGCGACCGGACCGCGCGGCCTATCGCTTCCGCCTAGCCAACGGGCGCATTGTCACGCGCCGCTTCACGCCGGAGCCCGCCAACCCCAATCGCGCGCGCGCCAACGCGGAGCGCTGGCTTTATCCCGAACTCATGCCGGAGGAGGGTGACAACTGGCGCGCGCTGCTCGCGCTGGAGCAAGCGCCGTGGGCTTTGCAGGCGCCCCAGCAACGCTTCCGCATGCGCGACGCGCCTGAGATCGACGCGTTCGTGATCCAAATGCGGCAGAACACGTCATCGGAAGAGACCGACATCGCCGAGTTCATGCTGGATTCGCTCGAAGCGGCGCGCACCTCGGGCCGACGCAACATCGTGCTCGACATGCGCATGAATGGCGGCGGCGACCTAAACAATACGCGCGCCTGGGTGCGCCGGCTGCCTCGCGTCGTGCCCGGCCGCGTGTTCGTGCTGACCAGTCCCTGGACGTTCTCGGCGGCAATTTCCACCATCGGCTATCTGGAGCAATCGGCGCCTGAGCGGGTGATTATCGTCGGCGAGCACGTGGGCGACCGCCTCGACTTTCATGCCGAAGGCGGGGAGATCGTGTTGCCGCATGCCGGGGGCGTGATCCTGCCCTCGACCGAGCGCCACGACTATCGCACCGGGTGCCGCGGCATCGAGAACTGCCACGGGTCGGTCGTGCGCCATCCCATCGCGGTGGAGAGCCTCGCGCCCGACATCGAAGCGCCGTGGACTATTGAAGCGTACCGGGCCGGGCGCGATCCAGCGATGGAGGCGGTCGCCGCGGCCTTGCGCTAACGCTTCGCACTTGCGCGCTGCGGCGTCGACGCGCGGCGAACGCGGCGCCATATGGGGGCGTGGACTCACGAACGGCTCCAGCGGCGACCAGCAGCGAACACGCGCAGCTCACCTCGCGCGCTGCCATGCTGTCGCTCGCGGTGGCGCTGACGCTGATCGCGCTGAAGACGTGGGCGTGGTGGGTCTCCGGGTCCGTCGCGATGCTGGCCTCACTCGCCGATTCAGCGCTCGATCTCGCCGCGTCGCTCATCACCTATTTCGCCGTTCGCTACGCCGCTGCGCCGCCGGACCGCGAACACCGCTTCGGCCATGGCAAGGCGGAAGCGTTCGCGGGGCTTCTGCAGGGCGGCCTTGTGGGCATATCCGGCGTCGTTATCGCCATCGAAGCCGTGCCGCGCTTTTTCTCGCCGGCCCCGCTGTCGCATGGCCTCGAGAGTATTGTGGTGATGCTGCTCTCGATCGCGCTGACCGCTGGGCTGGTCGCGTATCAGACGGGCGCGGTGCGGCGCACAGGGTCTGTCGCGACGCGCGCCGACCGTCTGCACTATGCGGGCGATTTGGCCGCGAACGCGGTCGTGCTCATTGGCATTGGCGCCGGAACGTACCTGGGCGCCGGGTGGGCCGATCCGTCGGCGGCGCTGCTGGTGGCGGGATGGCTGGCTTACGGTTCGCTCAAGGTGGGACGCGAAGCAGCCGATCATTTGCTCGACCGCGAGGTGCCGGATGAGACGCGCGCCCGCATTCGGACGCTGGCGGAAGAGGATCCGCAAATCCTGCGCGTGCACGAACTGCGCACGCGCACCAGCGGGCCGTACCTGCACATCCAGTTTCATGCCGAATTGGATCCTGATCTTTCCTTGGAGGCGGCGCACAAGATCGTGGTGGCTGCGGAGGAGCGCATCCGCGCGCAGTTTCCCACGGCGGACATCATCATCCACCCCGATCCCAAAGGGCGCGCCGAGCCGCATGGACACGAACATTTCGAGCGCGCCGGCGGTCATTGATTTTCCGCGTTGGAAAAGCGCGCGCCTTTGTTAGAAGCAGGTCAGGAACGGGGGAGTGATGAGGCGCTCGATTGCAGCCGTCCTGATGGCGGCGTTGTCTTTTGCTCAGCCAGCTGCCGCGCAGACTTCCTCGGAACGACAAGCCGTCGCGGAAGTGCAAATCCTGCTGGCGGACGTTGGGCGGTGGTCGCAAGAATATCTCGCGGTCATCAACCAGGCCGTCCAGCCGCTTTCCGATATCCAGTCTTTCGTGGACATTCTGGATCGTTTCACCGACGGCGACATTCGTGCGAGTCAGGCCAGGAGCGAGATCGAGGCTTGGCGTTCACAATCGCTGTCCGTCATTGCGCTCGCGCGCGTGGCGGCTGAGCGCCTGCGGCCGCCGCCGTCGCTCTCAATCTTGGGCCCGGAGGGCGCCGATATGGATCGTGCGCTTCAGGCCGCGCGAGACAATGCCCTGCCGATAGTGCATGAGTTCGAGAGCGTCGTGAACGCGTGCGCCGAGCTGGGTTTGGAGGCTATCCGCGACACAAGCAAGGGTTTTGAGGCGCGTCAGCGTGCTTTGCTCCGCGCGCAGATGCAGCTCGTGCGCGTCGATCTTGGCCGCATCGACTTGAGCGTCGCCGCCGTCGCGCCCACGCATCCAACACATCATGTGGCGAGAGCTACACAGCATTATTATGCGGCGCTCCTGGCCGTGCCGGACTATGCCTTGCAGGAGCTGGATGGCGGCGGGGACCGTGACGCCCTGGTGGCTTCGCTACGGCAATCGGCGGAACACATGCGCGCCTCGCTTGCGGAGGCGACTTCGACGTCAGAGCAGATACGCGAGCGGTTGAGGGCCCAACTCGGCGGACCCGCCGTGGAAGTGGCGCGGACTGGCCTGCGCGTGTTCGAGACGTATCCAGCCAGCATTCGCGCCTATTCGGGTCTTGCCGATAATATCGACCGCGTGGCCACTGCGATTGAGCGCGGCGATGATGTGTTGATGGTCTGGGGCGATCAGGAAGAGTGGGATATGCCATTTCTCAACGAGATCGACCGCTTGGACCGCGTGAGAGCCGATCTCCTCGCAAACAACGCCGGAGCCTTGTGAGCGCACTTAAGAGTTTGCTGCAGCGACAGGCGCGCCAACTCGGATTCGACGCGATCGGAGTTGCGTCGGTGCTGGCGCCATGGCCCGCGGGCGCCCGTCTTGAGGAGTTCTTGCGCGAGGGGCGCCATGGGGACATGGACTGGATGGCGCACGAGCGGCGGGCGCATCCGACGGCGCTGTGGCCAGAGGCAAAGAGCGCGGTCCTGGTGGGCCAATCCTATGCGCCGCAGACGGATTCGCTCGCGCTGCTGGAGGCAAAGCAGCACGGGCTGGTGTCGGCTTACGCGGCGCGGCGCGATTATCACGACGTGGTCAAAGGCAAACTGAAGCAGCTGGGCCAATGGCTCGCGCACGAGACGGGCGCTGAGGTGAAGGTGTTCGTCGACACAGCGCCGCTGATGGAAAAGCCGCTGGCCGAGCGCGCCGGGCTCGGCTGGCAGGGCAAGCACACCAATCTTGTGTCGCGCGAGCATGGCTCGTGGCTGTTTCTCGGCGCGATATTGACAGCCGCCGAACTCGAACCGGATCCTCCGCACGAGGAGCATTGCGGCTCATGCCGCGCCTGCCTCGATGTGTGTCCGACGGACGCGTTTCCGGCGCCTTTCCAGCTCGATGCGCGGCGCTGCCTTGCGTATCTCACCATCGAGCACAAAGGACAGATCCCGCGCGAGTTCCGCGCGGCGCTCGGCAATCGTGTGTTCGGTTGTGACGATTGCCTTGCGGTTTGTCCGTGGAACAAGTTCGCCGCCGAGGCGCGCGAAACGCGCATGAGCTTGCGCGAAGATTTGCGCGTGGCGCCGCTGGCGGAGCTCGCGGCGCTGGACGACGCTGCGTTTCGCGCGCGTTTTGCCGGCACGCCCGTCAAGCGAACCGGACGCGACCGCTTCGTGCGCAACGTGCTCTGCGCGATCGGCAATTCGGGCGATCGAGCGCTGGCGCCGGCGGCGGAGGCGCGGCTCGGCGATAACTCACCGCTCGTGCGCGGCATGGCGGTCTGGGCGTTGCGCCAGCTGCTTGACGACCACGCCTTTAAGGGCCTCAAATCCCTCCATGCGGTGCGCGAACGCGACGAAAGCGTGCGCGAGGAGTGGGACGTATGAACCCCGACGAGGACAATCCCGACCAGCGTCCGTTGCCGCGCAGCGAGGACGAGCACGCGGAGGCGCCACAGGAACCGGCTGCCGAGCCCGAGCTTTCTTCTTTTGCCTCCCGCCCTGACGCCGATGCACCGGCGCGTGCGGAGGAGGAGGCGCAAGCCTCGTACGAGCCGCCGCCAGAACCGCCTATGTCCGTGCCGCCGATCAATGAAGTGCATCCACGCGATCGCGAGAGCCGGGCCGCCGATCCTGACATTCCATTGCCGCACACGATGCGGCGGGCCGACAAAATCCGCGCACGCGATGCGCGCGCCAATCTCGATCTCGATCTTGCACGCATCAAACGACGCAAGCGCTATGGCTTCTTTCTCACCACGCTGACCGTTCTGTTCATCGCCTTCGTGTTGGCGCCGGTGACGTGGGTTGGCCTCTATCTCTTCATCGATCCGCCGACGACCGTGCTGATGATGCAGCGCGCGGCCGAGGGGGAATCCATTCGCTATCGCCCGGTGCGTATGAATCGAATCTCGCCGCACGTCGTGCGCTCTGTGATCGCAGCCGAAGACGCTAACTTTTGCACGCACGACGGCTTCGACGTGGCCGCCATTCAGGACGCGATGGAGGCGAACGCGCGCGGCGGGCGCGTGCGCGGCGCTTCGACCATCAGCCAGCAGGTGGCGAAGAACGCGTTTCTCTGGCCGGAGCGCTCCTGGCTGCGCAAGGGCTTCGAGACCTATTTCACGGCGCTGATCGAGTTCATGTGGCCCAAGCGGCGCATCATGGAAGTGTACTTGAACGTCGCCGAATGGGGCGACGGCAATTTCGGCATCGAGGCGGCCGCGCGGGCCCGTTTTGGCGTCTCCGCCAACGAGCTGACGCCGCTGCAGGCGGCGCGCCTGGCCGCCGTGCTGCCGAGCCCCAACCGCTGGCGCGCGGACACGCCAGGACCCTATGTGCGCCGCCGCTCCGCCTCGATTCTGCAGCGGGCGCGGGTCGTGCGCAACGAGCACATGTCGGGCTGCGTGGTGCAGGCGGATAGCGCCCGGTGACAGATTCGGGTTTATTGCGATGCACAAGCGCCGAACGTGCGCTAAGCTCCCGAATGTTGGGCAGCAAAGGGGGAGGTCCCCATGTCATTGGCGCTGATCGTCGCCATCGCCGCGGCCGTGGGCGTCATCGTCTTCGCGGCCCTTCTGTACGTATTTTTGCGCTATTACGAGGCGCGCTACGACCGCACTTACATGACCCACGACGAGCGCGGCTTCAAACGCGCTCTTAAAGGCAAGACGGTCCTGTGGGACTGGGAGGAAGCCGTCGTCAAAGGACCGACTGCGCCGCAGATCGAGTTTGTCGCTATCGATCCGGCCACGGGCGGGCGGCGCACCGTGAAGCTGCTCGACGGCAAAACCGGCGCGATCAATTTGCGGCCCCATTATTGCGCGCCGCTGCCGTTCGAGGCGGTCACGGCGGACAAGCACAAGGTGATGGTCGATGCGCGGGTTCAGTTCAGTCTGAATCGCGAACTTCTGAAGCACGTTTATGAGATTCAGGAATTCAGCCTGGCGCTCGAGACGCGCATCCAGAGCGCGTTTCGCTCCGAGATCGGCAAGCGCAAGGACGAAGAGCTGCGGGCGCAGCTGCACGACGTCGAGACAGGCGCCATTGCCCAGCTGCGCAAGGCCGAGGACGAAGGCGACGAATCGGGCGAGCGCGGCATGGCGCTCGGGGTGCGCTGGCACACAGCCAACTTTACGTTTACTCAGGCCGATGAGTTCGCCTCTCCGGCGCTCGCCGCAGTCGCGGCGTTGCCCGCGGGCGCCACGCCGGAACAGCAAGCTGCGATTCGCGCGGCAGTGCGCGCGCAGGGCGTGCTGTCGCTGCGTCCACAGCAGCTCGATCAACTGGCCGACGTGTTTGCCGGGCGAGACGCCGCGGGCAGCGCAGCCATTCTTGCGCTCCTCGAGATGCAGACCCGCCAAAACATCGCCGAAGCGCTAGCGGCATCCGGCCAGCTCATCGTGATGACGCCGCACGAGTTAGGCCTGGCGGGCGCCACTTTGCGCGACGGCGCTCTGCGCGCGCGTTCGCTCGGCGATGTGGCGCCCGCGCCAGCTCCCGTGCACAGCAACGGGGGCCTGCGGCAAGAGCCGCGTCCCTGAGGCTGCCGCCTCGGCTTGCCGCGGAGCGGGCCGCGCGCCATGAGAGGGCGGGGAAGCCTCCTAAAGGAGTGAAGGGTGCGCGTGCTGCTCACAATCGGGGCGTTCATCGGCATGGTCGCGCTCTGCGTGATTCTGTGGCGCTTCGGCGGCGCAGGGGGCCTTGTCGGTGCGGCCGTCGGCTTCGTTCTGCGGCTGTGGGGCCGCGGCCTGGATTGGGGCGAGCGCATCGGGAACGGCTATGTCGGCGCGTTGATGGGATTGCCCGTAGGCCTGCTGCTGGGCGGGTTCTATGCGTTGGGGCTGCCTGCGCTGGTTGAGGCGATGAACACCCCGCCTGCGCCCCAATAAAGCCCAAAGCAGCGCATCTCCTGTCGCGCGGGAGGAGAGATCCGATGCGCGTACTGTTTGCGGCAGCTCTGTTTGTCGGTCTGAGCTGTATTTCTCTGGCGCTTGCACAGGATAAAAACGCCGGCGCGTCCGCGCAAATCGACTATCAGGGCTTTCGCGGGCTGACGGCCGAAGTGGAGGCCTATCGCGCGCAGCGCTTGGTCAGTCTCGCGGAATTTCAGCGCATGGCGCGCGAGCCTGACACCGTCATTTTGGACGCGCGGTCGGCCGATGCCTACGCCGAAGGGCACATCGACGGCGCGATCAATCTGCCGTTCACGGATTTCACCGATCAAAGTCTGCGCGAGGCGCTGCGCGACCCCAACGTGCGCGTTCTTATCTATTGCAACAACAATTTCTCGAACAATCAGCAGCCGGTTATTCTCAAGCGGGTGGAGTTGGCGCTCAATATCCAAACCTTCATCAATCTATATGGCTATGGATATCGCAACGTCTATGAGTTGGGCGACGTCGTTGACTTCAACGACCCTGCAGTGCGGTGGGTAAGCAGTTGACGCGCCGGCGCCCTAAGCGGCTTCACGGGCCCTGGGTTGGCGAGTAGGTTGCGGCATGTGCCGCAACATCAAGACGCTGTTCAATTTCGACCCCCGGCGACGAATGAGGAAATCCGCGCCGCCTCGCTGCAATTCGTCCGCAAGCTCTCGGGTTTCAATGCGCCTTCGAAGGCGAATGAAGCCGCCTTCAACGAGGCCATCGAAGACGTCTTTCGCGCCGCGCGCAAGCTTATCGATTCTCTTGAGACGAACGCGCCGCCCCGCGATCGCGAAGTCGAGGCCGAGAAGGCGCGCCGGCGCGCTGCCGAGCGGTTTGGCAAGACGCTTGCGAACTAGCAGTTGACGACGGTCCCGGGCGGGCCGAACGCTTGCCGGCGGGAGGAGTTCACATGCATCGCCGTTCGATCGTACTGGGCTTAGGCGCCGCCGCGCTCGCCGCATGTTCGCGACAGCAACAAAAGACCGCCGAGACGCCCACGGATGCGGGCGTGGCGTCCGATCCCGCAGACGTCATTCGCCCGCTGTATGCGCGCTATATGACGGATCCTGCGTCCACAACGTTTCCGGCGCTGGAAGAGCAAGCGCCATGGTCCGCCTCGATGCGGCAGGCGCTGGCGGAGATGGCTGCTCGCCAACAGCAAGATGAGGGCGCGTCCGGCTTGGATTTCGACCCGTTTGTGAACGCGCAGGATTGGCAGATCAGCAATGTCAATGTGACGACCGATGGGTTTGTGGAAGGCAGTCACGCCGTTGTGCGTGCAAGCTTCGAAAACGGCGGGGCGCCTCAAGAAGTGCTGTACGATCTCGTCTGGGAGAGCGGCGGCTGGCGCGTCGATAACATCCGCAGCGGGGCGGCGCCTGACGGTTGGGATCTGCGTCAGATTGCAACCGCGCCGTAAATGCAAAGCGTCAAGCGTCACAGCGTGACGCCTGACGCGTGGACTGGCCGACTACTCAGCGAAGAGGCGCACCGTCGCGTGCGCGCCGCGCCGCCAAGACGTTTCTTCGTAAAGCATGGAGACGGATCGGATGTCGCGATCGTCGCCGACCAGATCGATCGCGCGCGTGCATTGGCCGGGATTGATGCGCTGCCGGATGCTGACGTCTTGGTGGCCGCCATTGTTGAAGCGCACGTCGAGGTCGATGAAGCGCACCGGGTTGCGGTAGACGCAGAGCCGGATCCGCTCAAACTGCCGATGGCCTTCGACATAAATTGTATCGCGCTCGGTGCGGTCGCGCACGTCGCGTGCGCCCACCTGCGTCCATGCCGCCGCCGGCGTGGCGCAAGCCGCCACAGCCAGGAAAGCCGCCGCAAAAAGTGCCTTGGTATTCACATTCGCCTCCCGGGAGACAAAGCCCTCACGCAAGATGAAACGGGCGCAATCTGGAACTCCGTCGCAAGAAAACGAAGCAGCCGCTAGTGCTCCTCAACCGGAGCGCCGGTGCGGATGCTTTCGCGGACGTGGCCGAGCACCAGAGCCGCGCCGACGCGGTCCTCCTCGGTCGTGGATATCGTCAGCGCCTGGAGGGCATCCGCCTCGGCCAGCTGGAAGGCGCTCTGGTGCATGCGCGCCGAGGCCCGCAGGCGCAGCGCGAGCGGATCGTTGGGACGAAGGTCGAGCGCGCGGGAAAGGTCTTCCTCGGCGTGGCGATAGTCCGCCTCCATGGCGTAGGCGCGGGCGCGGTCGATATAGAGGTCCGGCAGCTCCTGGGCGCCGGGGGCCATGGTGGAGATCGCCTGGGTGAAGGCGCTGCGCGCCTGGCCGGGCTGACGGGCCAAGAGCCAAGCGTTGCCGGCCTGGGAGAAAAGCTCTGCCCGCGTGCCGGGATCCACCGTGCTCACCGCTCCAGCCAGCGACTGCAGGCGGCGCGCACCTTCCGCATAGCGATGCTGCGCCACCAGCGCGAGTGCTGCGCAGCGGTAGCCGCCGAGCGCCTGCGTTTCGGCCGCCCAGGCCATCCCTTCCTCGTAAGCGCGCTCTGGATTGTTCTCGATCAGGTCGAGGCATTGGGCGAAGCGCTGGTCCGGGGCTGACAGGGCGACGTCGGCTTGCAGCAAAGCGAATGGAAGCAACAAGGCAGCGATGGTCATTGAGTTTTCCCGCAATCCCAGCGTCGCAGCGATGCCCGAACCGGTCGCGGAAGCCAAGCCGTTCGCTCAGCGAAGCGCCGTGTGGACTGCGCTCAGGCGGGAAATTGCCCCGATTTGGCCGAAGCCCGGCGCTCTACTCGCTGGCGAAATGAGGCGGCGCCTGGGCGGCCGTTTAATGAATCTCAGCGTCTTCTTAACGAAAACCATTATCTAACACCGGTTTAGCCGGAAGAGCGCAGACGCGGCCGGCGGCGGAGCATTGCAAGAAGGTCACATGCTGTCGGTTCTGCAAGTGACGCCTGAGCTTAACGCTGGCGGGGTCGAGCGGACCACGATTGAAATGGCGGAGGCGATCAGCCGCGCCGGGGGGCTCGCTTTGGTCGCTAGCGCCGGCGGCCGCCTCGAGCCGGACCTCGAGGCGGCCGGCGGCAAGCTGATCAAGCTTCCAGCCAATTCCAAAAATCCGCTCACCGCGCTCGCCAATGTCTGGTGCCTGCTGCGCATCGCCAAAAAGCACAAGGTGAATCTCATCCATGCCCGCTCGCGCGCGCCAGCCTGGAGCGCGTTGATCGCGGCGCGGCTTGCGGGGGTGCCGCTGGTGACGACCTTCCACGGCATCTACAACGCCCGCTCGCCGCTGAAGCGCTTTTACAACTCGGTCATGGCGCGCGGTGATCTGGTGATCGCCAACTCCGAGTACACGCGCGAACACATTCTCGAGCACTATGACGCCAAACGCGATCGTATCGTGGTCATTCCGCGCGGGGTGGATCTCGACCTGTTTGACAACGCCAAGGTCGACGCCGCCGACGTAGCCGCGATGCGCGCAAGCTGGAATGTCGCGCCGAACGACGCGCGCTGCGTGGCCATCGCGCCGGCCCGACTCACGCGCTGGAAGGGCCAGCTGGTGCTGATCGAAGCGATCGCCATGATTGAGAAGCGCAGGCCCGGAGCGCTGAAGGTCATCCTCGCCGGCGATCCGCAGGGCCGCGCCGGCTATCTCGAAGAAGTGAGCGGCGCCGTCGAGCAGGCGCAACTGCGCGACGTCGTAGCGATTGTCGGCCACTTGCGGCACATGAATGTGGCGTTCGCCGCATCGGACATCGCGGTCTTCCCGGTGACGGAACCTGAAGCGTTCGGGCGCGGCGCGGTTGAGGCCCAAGCCATGGGGGTGCCGGTGATCGCCACCAATCTGGGCGGTTACACCGAGACGGTGATCGAGGGCGAAACCGGCTTCCTCGTCCCGCCGGCGGCTGTGCAGGCGCTAGCCGGCGCGATCGAGCGCATGCTGGATTTGGGAGCAGAACAGCGCGCAGCGATGGGCCGCAAGGGCCGCGAGCGCGTGCGCCAGCTTTATTCGAAACAAGCGCTGCAAACGGCCACAATGGCGGTTTACCGGCGGCTCCTGGGCGAATCGGCGGACCGGCGTGCGGACAAGCCAGAAGGAGCGCCGGTGCTATGATCGATCGCGGAGCACGAACATGATTCCCTGGCGCAGGTCGCAAAAGGGCGGGGGCGAGGTCAATCGCGTGCTGGTGATCCAGCTCGGCGCGCTCGGCGAGTTCATCGCCGCGCTGGCGGCGGCCAAACGCATCCGCGATTTTCACCTCGGCGCGCACATCACCTTGTTGACGACGGAGGCCACGCAAGACCTCGCCCGGCAATGCCCGTACTTCGACGCAGTGGACGCGGACGGCAAACCGAAAGAGCCGCAGGCCATCACAAAGCTGATCGCGCGCATCCGCGCAGCGAAGTACGACGTCATTTACGACCTTGAGGGCTCGAGCCGCACGGCGAATTATTTTCAGGGTCTGCGTCCCTGGCCGCCGAAATGGTCCGGGCCAGTGTCCGGCGCGAGCTATGCGTATCTCGAGCCGAAGCGCAACGAACTGCATCCGCTCGACCGCTACGCCAACCAGCTCGCCACAGCGGGGCTTGCAGTGGAAGGCGCGCTGCTCATGCCGGACTTGTCGTGGCTGCGCGGCGCCCTTCGCGATCCGCCGCGCTTGCGCCCCGACTATTTCGGCATCCGCGGTCCATACGTACTGCTGCTGCCGCGTGGCGGCGAAGCACAGACGCAACGCGGCTGGTCGCAGGACAAGTACATCGACCTGGCCGGCCGCATTGCACGGCGCGGCGTGACGCCGGTAGTGCTGGGCGGTTCGGAAGAACGCGGCATCGGCGCGGCGATCGTTCAGGGGGCGCCGGCCGCGAAAAACCTGGTGACGCGTCCCGATCTCTTCCAGGCGATCGGCTTGGCCGAGCGCGCTGCATTCGCCGTCGGCGAAAACGTAGAGCTTATGCACGTCGCCGCCGCCGCGGGGGCGCCGTGCCTGGTCTTTCTGTCTTCGTTCGACCCGCCGGAGCGTGTGGCGCCGCGCGGGCGAGGCGGGGTGGTGGCGCTCACGGCGGCCGTGATCGCTGACCTGCCTGTCGAGCAAGTGGACGCCCAGCTGCGCAACTGCGGCGTCTATGCTCAGGCCGCCACGGCTTGATGCCGGGCCGTCCCCAAGCAATATTCAGCCAGCGAGTCTCACGCTTACCAAGCGCGGGAAGCGCCTTTTGTCGTCAACTGAAACAGGAGAAGGCCCGATAGCCAGACGTCCATATGCAGCGCCGCCCCCCAGCAAGGACGGGCCGCGCGTGAACGAGGAGATTCGGGGCGTGTCCCGCGTGCTCCTCATCGATGAGGAGGGGGAAAAACAGGGGGAGATGCCAATCTCGGCGGCGCTGGAAGCCGCACGCGAAGCTGGCCTCGACCTCGTGGAGGTCGCGCCGAACTCGAACCCCCCTGTCTGCAAGATTCTCGACTACGGCAAGTTCCGGTTCGAGGAGCAGAAGAAGAAGGCCGAGACGCGCAAGAAGGCCAAGCGCATCGAGCTGAAGGAAATCAAGGTCCGTCCGAACATCGACGACCACGATTATGAAGTGAAGATGCGCGCCATCCATCGCTTCTTCGAGGAAGGCGATAAGGTGAAGGTCACCCTGCGCTTCCGCGGCCGGGAAATGCAGCACACCAATCTCGGCATCCAGCTGCTGGAGCGCATCAGAACCGAGCTCGAGCCCATCGCCAAGGTCGAGCACGAGCCGCGGTTCGAGGGCCGGCAAGTTGTCATGGTGATGGCGCCACGGGCGACTTAGGCGTGCTGCGCGCGCTTGCTCTTGCGGTTCTGCTCAGCGCGTGCGCGCATTCGCCGTCGCCGTCGCCGTCGCCGCCGCGGACAGCTCCGGCGCCGGTCGTCCGTTCAGAGTTCGCCCGGCTTGTGCTGGCCGATCTCGATCGGCTTGACGCCGAACTGCGTGCGCCGGGCGTGGTTTCGGCTGAGGTCGGTCAGACCGCGGACCTCGGCGCGGGCCTCACTGTCCGCCCCTACGCCATTGTCGAAGACAGCCGCTGCCCGCGTAACGCGGCGTGTCTGTGGGAAGGGCGCATGCGCATTCGCGCTGCCGTGTCTGGCGTCGAACGCGAGCTGACGCTCGGGCAAATGCTGGAGACGCCGGACGGCGTTGTTGCGTTTGTCGTTGCCTCGCCCGGCACCTGGGCGGAGTGGCCCAGCGACGAACTGGGCCCGCGGCCAGCCTATCGGTTTGGATTCCGCCGCGAATGACGCTCGATGCTCAGCGGCCGTTAAGCTGTGCGCCGATTGATTGCCTGTGAAGGAGTTCGACATGCGCGCAGTGTTGGTTGCGGTTCTGTTGTTGGGCGCTTGCGCCACATCGGGCACGGGCGGCGCCCAAGCGCCGCTGCCGCAGCATATTCGCGAAGACCTCGCACAGCGCGACGCCGCGCTTCGCGCTCCCGGCGTAATCGCTGTGGGAATTGGGCAGACGGCGGACCTCGGCAACGGGCTTCAGGTGCGGCCGATCGTAGTGGCGGAGGACAGCCGCTGCCCGCAAAACGCGCGTTGCGTATGGGCAGGGCGACTGCGGGTGCGCGTCAATGTCGAAGGCGTCGGGGAGCGCGAAGTGATTCTCGGCGAAGGCGCCGTTGAGACGCTGCGCGGTTCGTTCGCGCTTGTTGCCGCATCGCCTGGCGCATGGACCGATTGGCCGGAAGCGCAGCGGCCGGCGTACCGGTTCGGATTTCTGCGTTCCTAGAGCGCCGGACTTGAAGTGCGACTCATGTCCGCCGCGCTAGTCAGCCCGCCGTGGAGCGGCGGCGCATGGTGATGATCGCCATATTGCCGAAGAGGAGCAGCAGGGCCAGGCCAAAGCCTGCGGCGTTCACGATTGCGGTGTGCTCCGGATTGGCCGCTACGGCTTCGGCAATCGCGCCGCCCACGTCCTGGCGCTGGGCTGCTTCGAAACCTTCGCGCGCCTCTTCGCCAAGAAGCCCGAAATCGACCCCTTCGGGGAGGGCCTCTTGCACCAGCGACAGTCCCGACACCGGCGGCAGGCGCGCGGGCGCATAGGCGAGGTGGGTGCCGAAGGCGAGGGCAAAGGTCGCCAGGATGGCCGTCAGCCATCGCGAACCGGCGATAGCGCTAAGCGAGGACGTTACCTTCGCCTTTTCCTGGCGAACCAGCTGTTTGGCTTCCTCGAGCGATTTTGGCGATCTGGCCATCGGCGGCCCCCCCCCGCCGTAACCTAGCTTCCTCTAGTGCGGTTTGGGAGGCTTTTTGCGCCACCGCCCGCCGATCTCGGCAAGCCTGTCGAAGGCCTTGGCCCATTGCAGATACCAGGCCCGCGCGCCCGGGTCGTCGGCATGTCTGGCCAGCTCGGTCAGGTCCTGCGCGTGCTGTTCCGACGGCCGGATGGGGATGTCGTCCTCTCGCATGACGCTAAAGCCACAAAAGTCGGCTACCGCCGCATCCGTTCCGGCGCCGCTGCAGTTGGCTTGCTCCGGTTCCGCGTGCGTGCTACGAGCGCGCCCTTTCGCGGGCGGCCCGGCGAAACCGCTGGCCTTGGCCGCGACGCGGGCTTGTTCGGCGACGTTAGCTCTATTGGCACCCGCCGGCCGCGCAGACGCCGATGATCACTGCCAGGATCGTGTCAGTTAGACTCGGGCCGGGTCCGCGACGATTGCGTTCTGCTTGACGGCGGCACTCTCGCGTAGCGTCATCTATAGCGTCTTGTTGCTGGTCCGGCGTAAGATCGGGCCGGACATGTATGCGACAACCTTCATAATCCAACGCATAGTTTCTGGTGATCTTATCGGCATTCGCCCTGAAAAGCTGGAACTCGGCCGCGTCGGCGTAACGAGTTCCTGAGCAAGAACTTAAGAATTCCTCGTATTGCCCGACTCTATTCCTTCGCTGCGTTGCTCGCCAAAGACTAGCACATTCATCCTCAATGAGGCGCCCCCTCGGCGTCCCGCGCCGGAAGGTAGAGTCAACGCTGTTTAGCCCGATCCTGTTTTCAATGGTAGCGGGCGGCTGGCTCGGCCATCCGAGCCAGGCCAGCCGCCCGCGACTC
>Ga0073934_10003029_pt1 | contig 32347 bp, 32 predicted proteins | sample LarsenN4metaG_FD_76834 | JGI IMG/M metagenome (GOLD analysis project Ga0073934, IMG submission 76834) | Hot spring sediment bacterial and archeal communities from British Columbia, Canada, to study Microbial Dark Matter (Phase II) - Larsen... ...
AAAACCCTGGCTCGTTTTGAGCGGCGCGGCCGCCGTTTGCTTCTCGCCCATCGTGAGCGTATTGGCGGGCTGCAACGCGCGCGTCGCGGCTTCGCCGTCAAGATTCAGCGTGTGCCAGATACCGGTTTGCGCCAGACTCTGTTCGCCGAATAATTTTTTGCCGACGCCGTTGGGAGCGGTTGTCATCCAATTGATTCCCGTCACCGAAGCTTTCACCCAACCGAAGCCGCAGGTTTTTTCGCCGCCCAGCGGAATATCGCCGCGCTGAAAATCCTGCAGCAAATGCGCCAGCAGCGCAAAAGTTTCCAAATCTTTTTCCTGCAGATCCTGCAGGTCGAGGCGCAATTGAAAATTGAGTTTGTCGCCGTAGGCATAAAGAAAATCGGCTTTCGCTTCTTCAATGGGCTGCGCGGTTTTGGGATCCATCCGCACGCCGTCCATCGAACACCAGACGTTCTGCGGCATTTGCGGATCGGCGAGATAAGCGTCGGCGAAGAAAACGAGGCCGCGGTCGCCCTGCTTGCCGAAGAGCCGATCCAGCCTCGCGTTCGTCTGCGGCGATTCGCCCCACAACGTTTTCAAAACCTGCGAGGCCCGTTTGCGAAAAGCGCCTTTGATCGTGCTGCCCGGAATAAAAACTTCCCAGCGACCGGATTCCTTGGCCGACGGCGTCCACACCAGCATGCGCATAAAAATTTTATCATACGGCTTGCCGTACCGGCGCGACGCTTCGCGATTGGCCGCGCCGCCGTAACGAAAGTCCGTGTTGCCGGGCTGCGTCAATTCCTGGCGCACGCGCTGCCGATACGTTTGCAGCAGAGCGATTTGATTGCGGTCGTTGCTGATGCTCTTCTGCAAATTGCGCGGCTGCAGCATGTGATGGTAATCGACGCGGCTGTGCGCCTCGAGAAATTCTTTCCACGTCGCGGCGCGAACGCCTTCCGGCGGCGCAGACGGATTTCGCCACTGCGCTTCTTTGATCTCGCCATTGAGCAGCATCGTCTTGATGCGCAGATGATCTTCGCGGTTGGCAATTTCCGCGTCGATCCACGGATCGCTGCGCAAAAGCTTGATCTGGCGATCGACTTGCTGATAAAGCGCGGGCAAAATTTTTCCGCACGCGGGGGTCAAAATCTGCACGAGCCCCGCCTCGTTTTGAATTTGCGCTTCAAGCCGTTCGGCGAGCTGCGCCTCGAAACCGAGATTGTTCGCCATTTCGCGCCAGGCCTCGTGGTCGAACTGTTGCGAAGTTTGGCGAACTTGCGCCAACACTTCGAGCACGCGATTCGCCATGTTGGACTTTTTGCCGAGCGCGTTATCGAGCGCGGATTTCGCAGCGTCTTGACTCGCGAATGGCCTGTCAACGAGCGGCTGCAAATCATGAAGCGCTTTTTTCGAGAGCGGATGTTTGCCTTTGCCGAGTTTGGCAACCGCGGCTTTTGGAAAGACCCAGCCTTCAACTTCGCGATTGGCGCGCTCGCGCAGCCAGATGGCGAGGACTTTCGGCAGATACTCCGCCAGTTTCTTTTTCCAGGCGTCGGGGCTGAGAATGGGGCCGCCGATGCCCATTTCCAAACGCTGGCGAATCGGCTCCGGCAACGTGCGCATCGCTTCGACGAGCAAACGGCCTTCAATCGCCGCAAAAGCCGGAACCGCCGGATCGAGCTTTCCCCAATTCCAGCCGACCAACACCGGATTGCTCGCATTAAAACGAAAATTGATGGTGAGATGATTGGCGCGATCGTTGGCCGCCGGAATGGTTGTCGGCGTTGCGAAAGGAATGTTCATTTCGATCCGGCATCGTCCCAGACCTTTGCTCTTGCCGGCGCCAAACCAGAAGCGGCCGGCCTGCAACTCCTGCAGCGCGTAATACAGCCGCGCCTCATTGTCGCCCTGTTTGAGTGCGGAATCGTTCACGTCGATTTTGAGATTGAACACCGCGTTGCGAAACAGGGTTTCATATTTGTAGTTCGCGTTGGATTCCGCAGCCCAGCGATCTTCATCGAGCCGAATGCCCATGCGCAAATCAAACAGGCGGTCGCGCGGATAACATTCATCCTGCAAATTGCACTGCACCCGCGCGATCAAATTTCCCGGCATCTGCGCTTTGTACAACCGCAGCCACAAATGATTGAGCAAACCGATATTGCCGCCGCTGCGCGATTGGCCGATGAACGCGTCCATCAACGATTGCGCGGTGCCGGCAATTTCTCCCGGCAAAGAAATCAGACGTTGCGTGCCGTCGCCGTCGCGCGTGAATAAAGTTTTGCGCGCGTTGCCGCGATAAATCGGCGACTCCGCGAAGAGCTTGCCTTGTAAAATCATAATCCACTTTCTCCTCTCCTGTTATTACAGCAGTGAATTAAAATCGGAATTGACGCCAACTTGTCCGAACCGCGAATTCTTTTATTTTTTGTGAATTGCTCTCAACAAAGCTAAACAATCTCTCTTTGATTGTCAATAGTTAACGTTTTTTCCAATGAGCTTGAACTGCAACCACGTCGCACTCATGACGATGAGAAACAACACCCACGACATCGCCGAAGCATAGCCCATTTTCAAATATTCCCATGCGTTTTGATAAATGTGATAAACCACCACGTCGGTGCTGTGCAGCGGCCCGCCTTCGGTCATCACGTAAACAAAAGCAAAAACCTGAAACGAGCCGATCAGAGATGTCACCAAGATAAAAAAAGTTGTGGGCATTAGCAAGGGCAAAGTTATTTTCCAAAAACGTTGCCACGCATTGGCGCCGTCAGTGCGCGCCGCTTCATAAAGCTCGCTGGGAATGCCCTGCAGTCCCGCCAGGAAAATCACCATTTGATAACCGATGCCCATCCAAATGCTCATGAGCATAATCGAAATGAGCGCCGTCGCCGGATTACGCAACCAATTCAATGGCGGCACGCCGAAGAAGCGCAAAAGATAATTGGCGAGGCCGAATTGCGGATGATACATCCACTGCCAAACCAGGGCAATCGCGACGAACGAGGAGACACTGGGGAGAAAAAATAAGGTTCGCAAAAAATTGACGCCGCGGATTTTTTGATTCATCATCAACGCGACGACTAACGAAACGGCCATGCTGATCGGAACGTGCAGCGAATAAACCGCGGTATTTTTCAGGGCATTCCGGAACTGGCGATCGTGGAGCAGCGTTTGAAAATTCTCCAAACCGGCGAACGGCTTTTCGGCAGAGATGACGTTCCATTGATGGAAGCTCAAATAGAGCGAGAAAAACAAGGGAACGAATAAAAAAACGAGGAGAATAAAAAATGAAGGCGCCAGAAAAAAATATCCCGTGATGAGCAACCTCCGATCTTGTCGCCGTGAAATAAAAAATCCGCCTGCGGCAAGCACAAAGGCGGCGCCAAAACCGATATACAAAAAACGCAAAACTTCCGGATTGCCTTTCAACTCGACGGCAGGTTTGGGAAGCCGCGCCAGGTTCTTCAATTCTGCGTCGAGCGCCCGCGCCGTTTCGGAAAAAGCTTCGTGGATATTTCTGCCGCCGATCATCACTTCATCGACCGCGTTTTGCGTCATCGTTTCAACACGCGAGAACTCGTCGATCACCGTGCCCCACGGTTGGCGGCCATACGGAATGGATTCGATAAAAGCTTGTTCGAGCTGATAAGGATCGCTTTGCAGTTGATCCTGGGCCACAGTTTTCACGGAGGAAACGCCGATGCCGCATTTGGCGCGAATGCGCGCGGCTTGTTCGTTGCTAAAAAAAGCGGCCAAGCGCAGCGCTAATTCCTGATGCGGCGTTGCTTGCGGCACACACCAGCCCGCAGCATAGATGGGGGTAACGAGTTGCCCGTCTTGCGGCTTCGGCAGAGGAGCGACGCCAATTTTCAAATCGCCGCGCGCCATGTATTTTTTGAACGTTGGCAACGACCAATGGCCGCTCGGCACCATTGCGATTTTGCCGGACAACAGCATTCCGGTTGAACCCGTTCCTGTTTTCAAGGCCACTTCATCCGGCGCGACACGATACTTCGTTCGCAAGTCAATGAGAAATTGCAGCGCCCGTTCAGTGCGCGGCGAATCAAAATAACCAACGGCAGAGATTCCATTCACATCAAAGATGTCGCCGCCGGCCATCCACACCCACGGCTGCCAGAGGTAAAAATAATTTGAGAACACCGTGCCGTATTGATCGATGACGTTATCGCCATCGACGTCTTTGGTCAATTGCCGCGACAGCCGCAAATAATCCTCCCACATCCAATCGTTTTTGGGGTAAGCCAGACCCGCTTGATCAAAAAGCGTTTGGTTGTAATACATCACGATCGGCGTGAAATCTTTCGGCAGCGCGTAAAGCTTTTCTCCCTTCGCAAAAATATTCAGCACATTGGGGAAGTAGACATCGAGATCGATGCGGAGCGAGTCGACGAAGGGTTTGAGATCGAGCAGAATGCCTTTGTTCAGCAGGGCGGGAATGATCACGCTGTCCAGCAAAAAAACATCCGGCGGCTCGCCGGAGGCGATGTAGGTGAGAATCTTTTCTTTGTAATTGCCGGGAATCGATTCGATTTGAATTTCGATATGGGGATGCCGCCGCATGAACGCGGCGGCGATTTCCTCTTCGAGCTGAATCTCCTCGGCGCCCCCCCAATTCGCGACGCGCAGCGTTATTTTCTCCTGCGCGAAAAGCGCGGGGGCGATGAATAGCGCCGCCGACAACAATGTTTTTAAAGTGATCATGGCCTATTGCCTTTATTCTAACAAATATTTCAAGCAAGTCAAGATTTTTTTTGTTATCGGCGACTGCCGGTGATTTGGTCGTGAATTTCCGGCGAAAAAGCCGCAGATTTGGGCTTGACAAAGTGATAGAATTTCATAAATTAAATTTGTTACCCCGCGGGCAAATTCCTCCGCGCGAAAAACGCTTTTGCCGGCGGCTGCGCAAAATCGTAAAAATTTAGCGGTTTGAAGCGGAGTGCGAAGCTTTAGCTTCGCAAACTAAAGTTTGCACTCCGACTTCACATAGCTAAATAGATACGCTGAATCCAATTTTTGTGATCATCGAATTTAAACGAGAAAGGACGCACATGCTGGTTGAATTTCGCATCATTCCGGTCGGCGCCGGCGCAGAGCTGAAAGAGTTTATGGGGAAAGTTTTGGCCATTGTTGAAAAGAGCGAGCTGGATTATCAACTGACCGCGATGGGCACGTTGCTCGAAGGCGAGTGGGAAGAGATCATGTTCGTCGTCAAAAAATGTCACGCTGAAATCAAAAAATTCTCTGAGCGCGTGGTCACGGAAATCATTGTTGACGATCGCAAAGATATGAAGGGCCGCTTGAAGGGCAACGTGTTGGAAGTCGAGTATGTGTTGGGCAAGAGCCTGCAGACGGGCGGGTTGACATAACCGTAGCCCAGACCGCCGGTCTGGGCTCTGCGAAATGAGAGTGTTAAAAAATGAAACTGAATATCACAAGATGCCCAATGGCGGCAGCTCACGCATCGTTCGGGAAAGCGGCGAATTCGTCACCCGCGACGGCTTTCGCGTTCCTTCGATTGAATACGAGTGTTGCAAAAGCTGCGGCGAAAAATTTTACGACCCGGATGCCTCGCGCGCTATTGACGAAGCTTTATATGCTGCCGGACGTTTGAAGAAACGGCCTAAAGTTTATAAGCCAGCCGAAGAAACTGCGCCGATGGTAGTCAGCGAAAAATCCAATGCCTCTCGATATAGCAAACGCGCCTCGCGGCGTTAATAAAAAACTTTATGAAAACAAAAACAATACAAAATTCCATTCCCGCGCCGCTAATTGAAGCTGTCAAAAATAGAAAATGTATTTTATTTGTCGGCTCCGGATTGTCGGTCGCGGCCGGATATCCAACTTGGAAATCATTGGTTGCCAAACTCATGGACGCCGCAGCCAGGGCGCATCCCAGCCGTGAGTTTGGCTTGAAATCCTATGCCAGGAATGGCGATCTGTTGACGCTGGCAGAGTTTGCGCGGTCGAAATTAAGCCGGCATGAATATGTCACGTTTTTAAAGAAAATCTTCAACAAGCCGTTGCCACCGCAGCATATTCATCGGCTCATGGCCCGCACGGATTACCGCGCGGTGATCACGACGAACTATGACAGGCTGATTGAAGCAGCATTTGCTTCGGAACGAGTGTTGCCGCCGAACACATTCACCTCTGAATCAATTGGAGCGATGGCGACCGCCTTTTGGACGCCGGAGGCTTTTGTCTTCAAGCTGCACGGCGATACAAACTTTCCGGAATCGCTCATTCTGACGGCACAAGATTATGATCGTTCGACCCTGAAAACCCCGCATCTCAGAAGCTTCCTGCAATCGGTTTTCATCAATTACACCGTTTTCTTGGTCGGATACAGCTTGAGCGATCCTGATTTTCAAGTGTTGCTCAAAGAGTTGACCGCCATTTTTCGAGGATATACGCCGCAACACTACGCGCTCATCCCGAATCCGCAGGAATTTACGAAGGAATATTTGCAGAAGGGCATGAACATTCAGGCGATGGTTTACGATCCGAAAGAAGGGCATGCCGCCGTTGAAAATGTTCTGAGCGAATTGCAAAAGATAGCGCCGTTCAAGAAACCGAAACTCTACGAGCACTCGGAAGCACTGGCGCGGATGATGGTCAGCGAGGACACGAGCCGGAGCAAGTATGGCAAGCGCAAATCAGAGCGTTGAATCAGAACTGCTGATGAAAATTAACCAGCGTCTGCCGGCAGCTTTGCAAACAAGGTTTGACGAACTGGTTGCCAGACGACAAGATGAAATCCTGACAACAGAAGAGCACGAAGAGCTGCTGTGCCTGATAGAACAGGTAGAACGCATGGACGTAGTCCGGATCAAAGCGCTCGCCCAATTGGCAAAGCTTCGCGGCATTACTTTGGACGAGTTGATGGAGCAATTGAACATTCGGGCTGCCGAATGCGATTGATTCAATAATCCGAAATTGAAACCGTTACACGTTTCACGTTACACGAAGGAGTTTTCCCCATGATTTTCGATCTCGATATGATCCAGCGCGTTTACGTCGGAATGAAATCCAAAGTCGAAGCCGGGCGCAAACTATTTGGCCGCCCTTTGACATTAACCGAAAAAATTTTGTGCGCGCATTTTTCGGAGCTGCCGAAAGAAGCGCCGGTGCGCAAGAAGACTTACGTCAATCTCTCGCCGGATCGCGTGGCCATGCAAGACGCGACGGCGCAGATGGCGCTGCTGCAATTCATGAGCGCGGGCTTGCCGAAAACCGTGGTGCCGAGCACGGTGCATTGCGATCATTTGATTCAAGCGAAACTCGGCGCCAATCCGGATTTGGCGCGGGCGCGCCATGAGAACAAAGAAGTCTATGATTTTCTCGCGAGCGTTTCCAACAAATACGGCATCGGTTTTTGGAAACCGGGCGCGGGCATCATCCATCAAGTGGTGTTGGAGAATTACGCATTTCCCGGCGGCATGATGATCGGCACCGACTCGCACACGCCCAACGCCGGCGGCCTCGGCATGATTGCGATCGGCGTCGGCGGCGCGGATGCGGTGGACGTGATGGCCGGCATTCCGTGGGAATTGAAATGGCCGGGCCTCGTTGGCGTGCATCTCAAAGGCAAAATGAACGGCTGGACCTCGGCGAAAGACGTGATTCTGCGCGTCGCCGGAATTCTCACGGTGCAGGGCGGCACCAACAATATCGTCGAATATTTTGGCGAGGGCGCACGAGCGATTAGCGCTACCGGCAAAGGAACGATCACCAACATGGGTGCGGAGATTGGCGCGACGACTTCGATCTTCCCGTTCGATGATCGCATGGAAACGTATCTCATCGCCACCGAGCGCGCCGATGTTGCAAGAGCCGCGAAAACCGTGGCCGAGCATCTCGTGCCCGATCCCGAAGTGTTGAAAGCGCCGGAAAAATTTTATGATCAAATTATCGAGATTGATTTGTCGACCCTCGAGCCGTATGTGAACGGCCCGCTGACGCCGGATCTGGCGCGGCCGGTTTCGCAGCTTGCCGCGGATGCGAAGAAAAATGATTATCCCGACGAGATCAAAGTCGCGCTCATCGGCAGTTGCACCAATTCATCATACGAAGATATCGAACGCGCGGCGAGCGTGGCGAAGCAAGCGTTGGCGAAAGGCCTCAAGGTCAAATCGAAATTCACCATCACGCCCGGCTCGGAGCAAATTCGCGCGACGATCGAACGCGACGGCCAATTGCAAACCCTGACTGAGATCGGCGGCAAGGTGCTCGCAAATGCCTGCGGCCCGTGCATCGGCATGTGGAGCCGTGACGATATTCACCACGGTGAGCGCAACACGATTATCAATTCCTACAATCGCAATTTCGCCAAACGCAACGATGACAATCCGAACACGCTGGCGTTCGTCGCCAGCCCGGAGATTGTGACAGCTTATGCGCTGGCGGGACGTTTGAGCTTCAATCCGTTGACTGACACTTTAACGAATAATAAAGGAGAGAAAGTCAGGCTGGAACCGCCGACCGGCGTCGAGTTGCCGGCGCGCGGTTTTGATGCGGGCGACTCGGGTTATGTCGCACCCGCAAGCGACGGCTCAAAAGTGCAAGTGCTCGTGGATCCGAAGAGTGATCGTTTGCAACTACTCTCTCCTTTCGTAAAATGGGACGGCAACGATTTGCTCGACATGCCGGTGTTGGTGAAAGCGAAAGGCAAATGCACGACGGATCATATTTCGCCGGCGGGCAAATGGCTCAAATATCGCGGCCATCTCGATAACATTTCCAATAACATGTTCAGCGGCGCGATCAATGCGTTTAGCGGCGAGGCCGGCAAAGGCAAAAACATTTTCAGCGGTGAAGTTAAAACTTATGCCGAAGTCGCGCGCGAATATAAAGCGATGATGGCGAGCGGCAAATTGGCCGGTTGGGTTGCGATCGGCGACGAGAATTACGGCGAAGGTTCCTCGCGCGAACACGCGGCGATGGAGCCGCGCTGGCTCGGCGGCCGCGCCGTGATTACGCGCAGTTTCGCGCGCATTCACGAGACGAATTTGAAGAAGCAGGGCATGCTGCCGCTGACGTTTAAAAATCCCGCGGATTACGATTTGATTCGCGAAGACGATCGCGTGTCGATTGTCGGACTCACCGCGTTTGCGCCGGGCAAGCCGTTGAGGTTGATCATCAAACACGCGGACGGCTCTTCGCATGAATGTGAATTGAATCATTCATTTAACGAAACCGCGATTGCGTGGTTCAAAGCCGGCAGCGCGTTGAATTTGATTGGGAAAGGAGTGAAATAATTATGACAATCAACAAGTATCTCACCAAACGCCAGAAATTGTTTGCGAACGCCATCATGAAAGAGGTGCAGTTTTACGAAGCCCATAAAACTGAATTTTTGAAAAAGTACCGCAACAAATTTGTGGCAATTCGCAACGGGGAGGTTATCGGGGTTGGAAACAATCCCGCCAAATTAAAAGATTCGGTTTGGGCGAAGTACGGTCATGTACCAATTCTTTTTAAACAGGTGCTTGAACGTGAACCGATTTATCGCGTACCCAGTGTTAAATTGCTTGAGTATGATTTTACCCTATCTGGCTGAGGGGTTTGAAGCGCCTACACCAGCGGTGAAGGTTCAGCTTGTTAACCCAGAGACAAAAGTAAAAGAAGCCGGGATCGCGCGAATCGATTATGGCGCGGATATCACCGTGATTCCATTTACAATAATGGAGAAATTGAAGCTCAGCGTGGCCGGATCAACTTATACGTCCGGCTATGACGACCCCGGCAAAACCCATTTGCTCTTTACCTGCACGTTGCAGTTGCGCTCATTGAGATTCAGCAATATCGACGTGATCGCGGCGTCAACGCCGCATATTCTGATTGGGTTGGATATTTTGAACACGATGCATATCTGCATGGACGGCAAGAAAAAACAGTTTGAAATTATTGAAAAGCGAAAGAGAAAACGACGATAATGCCAACAAGCGTGGAGCAAACAATGATCAATTCCCGAGAAGAACTTCGTGGCGCCCAACAACAAATTGAAGAGTTACTGGAAATCCTCGACGAAATGCGGCGGGAAGAGCCGCCACAGTTCTATGCTATTCTATGCAAAAGCTATGCAAAAGCTATGCACAGCGTATACGGAAAATTCAGCAAGAGATCGAGGAGTATCTTGGCATTAAGGAAATCATCACTGACGAAGTGATAGCATAAAGGCGTCGACAAGGAGATGCAAGCGATGAAATATCTCACCAAGCGCCAGCAAATGTTTGCGAAAGCCATTGATAAAGAGTGGCGGTTTTATCAGAAACACAAAGCCGAATTTTTGAAAAAGTATCGCAACAAATACGTGGCGATTCGCAATGGCGAGGTCCTCGGCATTGGCGACAATTCCGCCAAGTTAAAAGATTCGGTATGGGCGGAGCACGGCGATGTTCCAATTCTTTTTAAACAGGTTCTTGAGCGTGAGCCGCATTATCGCGTGCCACATGCCAAACTGATTGACTGGAAAATATGAATGAAAGACCGCTATCTTGAAGTAACCTTTCGGAAAGGCAAACCCTTTGCCGCTTATTTTTACTTGCCGAGAAATCCCGGAGAAAAAAGCATTGGGACAAAAAAGCCGGGGCTGGAATTTTGGTTGATTATGGCAAATCCGGCTGTCCAATCGGAATTGAAATCATTGACCCGGCTAAAATCAACTTGCACGTCATCAATGAAATTCTGATGAATTTGCGCTTGAAACCTGTCACGCCAGAAGACCTTGCGCCTTTAATGGCAGCATAAGTAGAAAACGTTTATGATATCATCTGTATCGATTCAAGGCTACAAGAGCTTCAAGAGCCTGAAAGATTTTTCCCTGCGTCCGCTCAATGTCTTGATCGGTCCTAATTGCAGCGGGAAAACGAATTTTCTCGATAACTGTTTTCCGCGCCCATCGCCAACGTTGCTACTAAAACAATGAGAAATACTCATTTTATTCACTGAAATTCAATTCCTGCCGAACCCATTCGGCTACGCCCGTAGGGCGCTTCACCTGACGTGGAGGAATTTACATGCACGACGACATTACGTCCGTATTGAAAGAAGATCGCGTCTTCAACCCCAGCCCGGATTTTTGCAAGAAGGCGCACATCAACAGCCTCGAAGAATATGAGGCGATGTACAAGCGTTCGATCGACGACCCCCACGGCTTTTGGGCCGAGCAGGCCGAAAAGTTGCACTGGTTTAAAAAATGGGACAACGTGCTCGAATGGAACGAACCGTTTGCCAAATGGTTTGCCGGCGCGAAGACCAATCTCTCCTACAACTGTTTGGATCGCCATCTGAACACGTGGCGGAAAAATAAAGCCGCGCTCATTTGGGAGGGCGAGCCCGGTGATTCGCGCGTCCTGACGTATCAAGATCTGCATCGTGAAGTGTGCAAGTTTGCCAATGTGCTCAAATCACTCGATGTCAAAGCCGGCGATCGGGTGATCATTTACATGCCGCAAATTCCGGAAACCGCGATTGCCATGCTCGCCTGTGCTCGTATCGGCGCGACGCATTCAGTTGTGTTTGGCGGCTTCAGCGCCGAGGCGTTGAAAGATCGCGCCATCGACTCGCAAGCGTCGTTGATCATCACGGCGGACGGCGGCCATCGCCGCGGCAACATCGTCGAGCTCAAAAAGGCCGTGGATGAAGCGATGAAAAACACCCCCTCCGTGCAAAACGTCGTCGTGGTGCAGCGCACCGGCCAGAAAGTGGCGATGTCGCCGGGCCGCGATCACTGGTATCACGAGCTGATGGCGACGGCCTCGCCGGTTTGCGAAGCCGCGCCGCTCGAGGCGGAACATCCGCTTTACATTCTTTACACCTCCGGAACGACCGGCAAGCCGAAAGGCATTCTGCACACCACCGGCGGTTACATGGTCGGCGTCCATCTCACGGCGCGCTTCGTTTTCGATTTGAAAGATGAGGACACTTACTGGTGTACCGCCGATATTGGTTGGGTCACGGGCCATTCGTATATCGTGTACGGACCATTGGCAAATGGCGCCACCTCCGTCATGTACGAAGGCGCGCCCAATTTTCCAGAGCCGGATCGTTTCTGGTCGATTGTGGAAAAATATCGCGTCAATGTTTTTTACACCGCGCCGACGGCGATTCGCGCCTTTGTGAAATGGGGCGAGCAATGGCCGCGCAAACATGATCTTTCTTCGCTGCGTCTGCTCGGCACCGTCGGTGAGCCGATCAATCCCGAGGCGTGGATGTGGTATTTCAAAGTGATCGGTCGCGGGCGTTGTCCGATTGTCGATACGTGGTGGCAAACCGAAACCGGCGCGATTATGATTACGCCATTGCCCGGCGCGATTCCGACGAAGCCCGGTTCGGCAACGCGTCCCTTCTTTGGCGTTCTGCCGGAAGTGGTTTCCAAAGATGGCAAGCCGGTTCCCGACAACACCGGCGGTTTTCTCGTCATCAAAAAACCGTGGCCGGCGATGTTGCGCACGATTTATGGCGATCCCGAAAGATACAAGCAGCAATATTGGAGTGAAGTGCCCGGCGCGTATTTCACCGGCGACGGCGCGCGCCGCGATGAAGACGGTTACTACTGGATCATGGGCCGCATCGATGATGTCGTGAATGTCGCCGGGCATCGCCTCGGCACGATGGAAGTCGAGTCGGCGTTGGTCAGCCATCCGACGGTCGCCGAAGCCGCGGTGGTTGGGCGTCCCGATGAATTGAAGGGGCAGGCGCTCGCCGCTTTTGTCACGTTGCAGGTCGGGAAAAAACCTTCCGAAGAATTGCGCAAAGAGCTGCGCGAGCACGTCACGAAGGAAATCGGCGCGATTGCCAAGCCGGATGATATTCGCTTCACCGAGGCGCTGCCGAAAACGCGCAGCGGCAAAATCATGCGGCGCTTGCTGCGCGATATTGCCGCCGGCCGCGAGTCGATTGGTGATACGACGACGCTCGAAGATTATTCCGTGCTGGCGCGTCTGCGCGAAGAGAATGAATAAATTAAATTCGACGAGGAGTGCAAACTTCAGTTTGCACTCCGAATCAAACGCGAAGGGAGATTAGCTCATGGACACTGTCGGCAATATCGTGAAAAATCGCGGCGTTTTTACCGTGCAACGCGGCCAAACCGTTATGGAAGCGGCCAAATTCATGGTGGAGAAAGGCATCGGCGCGGTGGCCGTGTTGAATGGAGATCGGCTGGTTGGCATTTTCTCCGAGCGCGATTTGATGAAACGCGTCGTGGCTAAAGGGCTTGATCCGCAGCAGGTCAAAATCGAGCAGGTGATGACGAGCAACCTCGTCACCGCCCACCCGAATGAAACGTATGAGGCGTGCCTCGCCAAAATGCAATCGCATAGCATTCGCCATTTGGTCATCGCAGCCGGTGACCGGCTCGTCGGCGTGATTTCGTTGCGTGATTTGCTGATGATCGACATCAAAGAAAAGTCCGCAGCCATCGAGATGATGAATGCGTATCTGCATTACGTGCCGCCGGCAACGCGATAATCAAATATTTTTTTAAACTAAAAAATTCTTCCTTAAAATAAAAAGCCCTTGGTGTTTCCTCAAAGGGCTTTTCATTTTTAAATTTGCACAACCCAGACGAGCCGGAACCAAAAAAGCAAAAGCGCAGGCAAAGACGCAGAGACGCAAAGTTACCGCAAAGTTTTTTCTTTTGCTTTTCTTTGCGCGACCTTAGCGGCTTCGCGTCTTTGCGTGAATGCTTTTAAATGAAAATTGAAAAAGTTGGAGACTTTTGAAAATTGCATAAAACCCTTATGAATACAGGGCGAAATGCAACCTCTTCGAAAAATCTTTGCCTTTTTTTACACAAAGTTCACTCTTTAGAGCTAAAAAAACAACCCCCGTTTCGGAAACAAACCAAAAATACCGCCGGTGTGCCAGAACAAAACTTTTTCCGATTTGGTGAAACGGCCTTTGCGAATTTGATCCTTTAAGCCGAACATGGCTTTGGCGGTATAAACCGGATCCAAAATGATGCCTTCGGTTCGCGCCACCAGCTTGATCAAATCCAGCTCCTCCTGCCGGCTCAGGCCATAACCTTTTCCAACATAGCCGTCGATGACGTTGATATCCTTTTTCTGTAAATTGAGGGCAAAACCAAACCGGCGTTTGGCTTCACGAAAAATATTGCTGATGCGTTCTTGAAAATAAGGCGCGTCATCGCAAACATTGATGCCGTGAATTTGCGCTTTAAGCGCGTACAGGCTTTTGCCGAGCAGCATGCCTGCCAGCGTGCCGCCGGAGCCGACGGCGGAAATGAGGTGATCAAATTCCAAATGCAAGGCCGCCATTTGCCGGCGAACTTCTTCGATGGCGACCACGTAACCAAGCGCGCCGAGAGCAGTCGAGCCGCCCTCAGGAATAACATAGGCCTTGATGCCTTTCCGGGCATAGTCTTCAGCAAGACGATGCATGACATCATCGACTTGCTCATATTCTTGCGAGGTAATGAACGTCACTTCAGCGCCGACGAGAAGGTCGATGAACAAATTGCCGTCAATGTCCCCACTCGCCGAATCCCGCAAAACCAAGTGGCTCTTGAGGCCGGCTTTCGCCGCCGCCAGCGCCGTCGCGCGGGCATGATTGGATTGGGCGCCGCCGCAAGTAATGAGACATTGTGCGCCTTCCTGCATGGCGTCGGCGACGAGGAACTCAAGCTTTCTGACCTTATTGCCGGTTTTGCCCATGCCGGTGAGATCGTCGCGCTTGATATAAATATCCGGCCCTTCAAAAAGCTGGGAAAGACGTTCTAATTTTTCAATGGGTGTGGGGAGATGCGCTAAAGCATATCGCTTCGGTAAAGTCAAAGACATAAAACCCTCCGTTAAAATTAATCGATTTCACAACGACTCGCGGAAAGCGTCGATATCTTCCAATTGAAAAGCCGGCGTGGCGCCTTTTTGCGTGCATAGAAACGCGCCGAGCATGTTGGCAAATTCGGCGATTTCGCGCAGCGGCGCGCCGCGCAACAGCTTATAAACCAAACCCGCGGCAAAAGCGTCGCCGGCGCCGGTGGTATCGATGGCTTGCACCGGCAATCCCTCCACTCTGCACGTGCTGCTCGCATCAAAAAGCTCACAGCCGGCGTCGCCGTAGGTGACGGCCACGATTTTTAAAGCATATTTTTTGATAAGAAAATCAATGAATTTTCGCGGTGAATCACTCGTCCGATGCAGGAAGCGTTGAAGCAGCTTCAATTCAATCTGATTCATCTTTAACACGTTGGCCAATTCCAATGATTCCGGAACAATGTCAGGGAACCGCGCAGCATTGGCCGGCGAGTTTATATCAAACAAACGTATCGCATTTTGAGCCGCTTGCAAAAATCTTAAAATGGTTTTGCGCGGCAGCGGCGACCGCTGCGCAATCGCCCCGAACAAAACAGCATCGGCACGCTGCGCCAAGGCGTCAAGCTCAGGCGTGTATTGCAAATAATCAAAAGCGACATCGTGCGAGCAACGAAAGCTTGGCACGCCTTTCACATCGAGAGTGACCATGACCGCGCCGGTCATTTTTTTAGCGTCAATCTGTACATACTCGAGAGGAAGCCGGCGTTGTCGCAAAACCCCGATCAACTCTCGTCCCATGCCATCGTCACCCACACGAGAAACTAAAACACCCTGGTCGCCCAATTGTGCAGCGTGAATGGCAAAATTGGCCGGGCCGCCACCCACGTGCCGGCGATCACGATAAATGTCCCATAACACTTCGCCAATACCGACGATGGTCAGTTTTTCCTTTGGGCTACGCCCGGAGGCAGACGCCCGTAGGGGCTGGTTCATACAAGTTCCACAGTTTCTGCCAGACTTTTTTATTTGCTGAATGCAGGCGGATATTCAAAGGTAAAAGGGGATTGGAGTAAATGCTAAAATGAAAATGACGAACGCCAAATAAGCCAGCGCGCGCCTTTTGGAATCAAGCGGCGTATAATAATCCTCGGTGGGAGGATGACGATGGCCAAACCACAACAGCAAACTAATGAACGGGACCCAACCGGGAAACCGCTGAAAGACGATGATCCCCATCAAGGCAAACAGCGCCAACGCCACACGGCCAATGAACGCGCTGCGCTCACCCATCAGCGCATAAAGAATATGCCCGCCATCGAGCTGTCCAATCGGCAAAAGATTCAACGCGGTCACAAACAGCCCGACCCAGCCGGCATACGCGAGCGGATGAAGAAAAACATCCTGCCCATCCTGAAGCGGTCCTTTGATTAAAAAACTCAGCCCGCTAAAGAGGATGGAGTCGCCGAGAGTCACTCCTTCGCCGGTGCCGGCAACGGCGCGCACTTCGGACATCTGAATGCCAAAATAGATCGCCGGTATTGTCACCGCCAAACCGGCGAGAGGCCCGGCGACGCCGATGTCAAATAACGCGCGCCGATTCGGCAGGCGTGAATCCATGCGAATGACGGCGCCGAGCGTTCCGAAAGGCGAAAACACCGGAAACGGAAGGAAGAAAGGCAGGGTGGCGCGCACGCCATGGCGCAGGCACATGAGGTAATGTCCCATTTCATGGCACAACAAAATCGCAATGATGCCGCCGCCGTACCACAGGCCATCGGCAACGCGATTCGCCGGTGAACTCAGATATCCGTGATAAAACGTCGAGGCGCACGTTAACAAAAATAAAATCACATTCAGCGTCGGAAAATCAGCGCGCAAAAGGCGCGCCGCCAAAGACGGTTTGGTTTCAACCGTTCCGAACGAATGGAATGGCTCGAATCTTCCGAAATCTCTGTCAGGCATTTGCTTCGCGTGTTAAAAGTTTCGTTAGATCATTTGACCACGTTCGACCGCAATCGGGGTGCCGTAACGAGCCGCAAAGTGCAGCCGGGCATTGGACAGATTGACCGCGATTTCCAGAAAACCAAAACTCCCAATCAAGGCCAGAGGTGTATGAGGTGGGACATCAGCATAGGATTTGCTCAAGCCGCCGATCAAATGTCCAGCCAGATAAATCGTCACCGGTTGATCTTGAGAAAACTCGCGCAAACATGGCGTTGAAATATTGGAAATTAAATTGCCGAAGCGATCGCTATAAACAACTTGTCCATGCAGCGTCTTGCCGTCGATGCGGCAATCAAGTCGCGGCCGTCTTCTTTGCAAGGCCGCCAACTCGCCAAGATGAGCCAATGATTCCCCGGCGGCGAGATGCGCCGCAACGGGCGCAAAAAGATCACGCCCGTGAAAAGTGGCTGAAATCTTTTGCCGCCAATATTGCGGCTGCGTTAAGCGCACAACTTGCAGATTTGAAAAATCAAGACAAAAATCCAGCAAGCCATTGTCCGGCGCGATAAAAAAATGTTCATCGGCATAACAAGCCAACGCCGCGCGCTCGCTTCCCACGCCCGGATCAACGACGGCAAGATGCACGGTGCCGGGCGGGAAATAACGAAAATGAGCCTCCAAAAGAAAAGCCCCGGCATGGACATTCTGGGGTTCCACCTCGTGGCTGATGTCAATGAGCCTGACCGTTGGATGCAGTCCGAGCATCACGCCTTTCATGGCGCCGACATAACCGTCTTGTTGACCGAAGTCCGTCAATAACGTAATGATACCCGAACGTTCCATCATTTTACATTGCCGTCGGCTTCGCAGATTTTCATCGTCACAACATCCCATTCAAAAATAACAAATCGCCATCTGAGAATCAAGATAAAATTCTTGGATAATGGTTTCTTGAAGGCGTAATCAATGGCGAAATTCAGCGCAGCGCCAAGCAGCGCGGCCAATCGAGCAGTGACAGGCCCGGAAGGTTTTCAGCCAACGCAATGGCAGCGCCACCCAAAAGTATTGGCCGCCATCGTTTTGGCGGCGAAGCCGGATTCGAGCCGTTGCTTCCCATTGGTTTTGGCGCCGCTTCAATCAACCTTGATCGCCATGCAAGCAATCTCAACCCGGGCTTCGCGCGGCAAACGCGCGACTTGCACGGCGGCGCGCGCCGGTTTGTTCTCTTTAAAAAATTCGGCGTAGACTTCGTTCACGATTTTATAATCGTTGAGATCGGCGAGATAGACGGTTGCGCTCGCGACATGCTTATAATCCATCCCGCCGGCGCGGAGCACCGCACCGAGGTTTTTTAAAACCTGCCGGGTTTCTTCCTGAATATCGCCGGTCACCAAATCGCCGGTCGCCGGATTCAACCCGATTTGGCCGCTGCAATACATCGTGGGACCGATTTTAATCGCCTGACTGTATGGACCAATCGCCGCCGGCGCTTCCGGCGTGTTGATCACTTCACGGGTGATCGGTGTTTGTTGCAAAAGATCGCAACCGTAAAAAACGAGAGGCAGAATCAACAACAAGCGGCGCATAACGCATCCTCCTTCCAAGTTTAAGATTCAGACTTCTGCTGTTTCCAATTCAATTTGTGAGCTGAGCCGATTATACAGATCGCCCGATGAATCGAGCGGCCGGCCGGTTTTCAGCAAATGCGCATTGAGCTTTTTCGAAAGACGATTGATTTGATCATACGTTTCATAAGGCACATTCGGCAAACGAATGGGCAGAATCGAATTATTGGCCAGCAAGGGATCGGCATGACGAGAAAGTTCTCCGCGCACGACGGCGCGTTCGTATTCCACCGTTCCCGGAATCGGCGAGAAAGCGGCCAGCCGAATGCCGACGCCGAGCGCATGAACGTAAGCCATGCTCCACAGAATTTCGTGAATCGGTTGATCGGGCAAGGCCATCATGACGTAGGCGTCAAGCTCGTCGGGGCCGAAACCGGCGGCATACAAATTGGCTACGGCGCGCGCAAAGCTTTCATTGCTCACTTTTTTGCTCATATCGCGTTGCCGCTCTTCGCTGCCGCTTTCATAGGCGAGACGAATGGTTTTGAATCCGGCTTGACGCATAAATTTGGCCGTTGTCGCGTCAATAAACTTGGCTTGCAAACCGTTCGGCGTATGAAATGTCGCGGCAATTTTATGTTGAAGAATTTTTTCACAGATCGGCAAAAAATGGCGGTCGCGATTGGTCAACAGGGCGTCGTCATAAAACGCAAATTCACTCACGCCCAAACCCCGATGCAACCAGTCAAGCTCGGCGATGACGCCGTCGATACTCCGCCAGCGGTATTTTCCGGAAACGATATTCGAAGCGCAAAACGTGCAGCGCAGCGGACAGCCGCGCGAGGTCATGATGGCGGCTGCTTGCAATTTGGGATAGAGATCGAATGCCGGAAAGGGCAAGTCGTCAAGAGTTTGAAAATCGGCTTGGGCCGAAACGTTCTCATTTGCAGAATTGTTTAATACGGCTTGCAATTTCGTGTGAATGGCGGACTCCGCTTCGCCGGCCACGACGAGATCGGCGCCGGATGATTGCCGCGCATGTTCCGTACACAGCGTGGCGTAAATTCCGCCCAGCAAAATCGGTGTGCTTGGAAACAATCGTCGCAATGTTGCAATCGTCATCTGCACCCCGGGATACCAATACGTCATGCCGCTGGTCACGAGAATGGCATCGGGCTGCGGGCCACGGCGGCAGAGGTTTTCAAAAATCTCCGGCGGCATGCCGTAGCGCGCGTAGTGACGCGGTATGTTGCGATAAACCGCTGGTTTGGGAATCGGCGTGCGAACGAATTTTCCGGTGCTCCAGCGTCGATTGATCGGTTTGTCAATGCCCTGCCAGCGCAAGAGTTCCGGGTGGGCGCGATCCATGCAATCGACTAAACGCACCGAACAGCCCGCCTCGCGCAAAACTGCGGCGAGATACAGCAGGCCCATCGGCTTCAGCCAGAAATCATACGCGGCGAAGTCGGTGATCCAGGGGTTGATGAGGAGAAGGTGGGGATGATCACCCTTTGTGTATGCGTGCATACGGTGAGCATACGACTATTTTTTTCTTGGAATCTTTTGGCATTAACCAGCGCAACGAAAACGCAAATATAACCCCAATGACGCCTGCGATAAAAAGCGTGTAAGCGAGTAATTCAACTGTATTATTCATCTTCTTTTTCACCCTGGGCTCGTCGATTATTTTCCCTTGGAATCTTTTGAATAGACGCGGCGAAGATAAAGCATCAGAATGATTCCCAGCACAATCACAACGTACATGGTGACGAGAAAAAATTTAATTAAATCCATCGCTTCCATCTTCTTTTCTCCAGAATGATAAAGTCCAAACAGAAAGGGTTTGACAACCGAACCAGCCTAATAAAGAAAAAATCCAAATACCAATTGAAACTTTAGAGATGCCTGCGACGGCAATGGTGGTCACAGCAAGACCGAGGAATAGAATGTTGCCTAAATTTGAAAATGAAGACGAAATCGCCTCCACCTGTTTGTTGTTCAGTTTTTTCATTTGGCGGCTCGATTTTGAAAACTTAAACCTTTTTTAATTTTGAGAATGCACAAGAAAGATGCAACAAATTCCAATCAAACGCAAGAATTTTCTTGGCCAGGCATCATGGCGTAATCCGAAACGTCGCAGCGCGCTGCTTTTTTTGCAAGGAAATTTTATCTGTCACCTCCGCCGTCAGCTCGTAATCTCCGGGTCTGAGCCGGGAAACATCAATATCGAAGCCTTCTCGGGCTCGTCTTTGGGGATGGTCGAAATTAAACGATAACGCCACCATTTCTTTTCGGCTCAACTTGTTGCCTTTGCGCTCGAGCCGCGCGACGCGAAAATCAATGGAAAACTCCGCCATGCCATCCGGATTCAGAGCAAGATGATAAATTTCCAAATAACATTTCAACGCATCGCCGCGCCAAATCTGGTCCGCCGGAATTAAATGAAAAGGAAACAGCGCGCTATCGACGCCAGCCGGCATGGCCACGCCGATGGCCAAATCGCTCAATTCCAAACTGGCGGGATTTCTCGAAAGAGGCGGCTTCGACTCAAGTGTCGCCTTGCCGATAGCAATCGGCGCCAAATAAATTAACGTATCGGGGTTGGGATTATCCGGCAAATGGAACGCTTCTGCGGCCAGCGTATAATGGGCTGGCGCGGCGTTTTGCTCGATCATGAAAAGCGAAACATTGTCATAGCGCACCGGCGGCGTATCGGCATAACGATCCATTTCAAGCCAGTTTTTGTCGCGCACAATCAAAGTATGAGTCAGTTGATAAATTGGCGCTTTCTTTTTCCTGGCATTCACGGACGCCAAATTTTCCACAAAAGAAAAAGCCGTGACCGCAAGTTTTGGCTGATCTTTCTCATCCAGCAACCGTGTTTGGTGGTGAGCGAGATTGATCGGAGGAAGGCTTCCTTCATAAGTCGATCGATCCAACGGCGCCTGCTTTTGCGCGACATTATCCGCATCGCGGCTTTCATACTGCGCCGTGATGCCTCGCAGGACATTGTGGCTGGGGCTGAGCCGCTGCGTAAATGGATCGGAGGCCGTGGCTTGCACCCAAGAGGATTCGAGCTCGCGGTATCGCCGGTCAAAGAAAGGATCAAAAGTCCGCAGTTCGGCATAGAACATGATTTGCAGAACCGCGCCGGGTAGAAAGCCGCCGGTATATCTCGTGCTTCTTTTGCTAAAAGCGCGCGGCGGAATAAAATCTTCGACGCCGGATCGCAAGCCGTAGGAGCCGGCGCCATCCTTGTTTCCGAAAAGATAGATAATCGGCTCGTCCGCCGGCAAGGAAGAATAACGCCAGACTTCATACTCGGGCAGCGTGTTAAAGGTGTCGATCTGCCTTTCGATCTCAAAATCATTCGGCACCCAATTCCGGCTTTCATTTTTGTTCGCGCCCCAAAAACCCTTTTTGCTTTTATCCGGTTTGCCGAATTTGACATAAATCAAGCCGCGGTCGTCCGTTCCATAGACGGTGTTGGAGGCTTTGGTGAAATGCTCGCGCGCGTAGGCGATGCGTTCCCAATGTTCGAGCAGCCTTTCGTTGATTTCGGTGGTCGGGGTGGGATCTTTTTCAATCCAAAATCCCCGCATCTTTGCGCCCAACGAGGAATCGTTTTGATTTAAAGACAAATTCCAATCCGCATATTGTTTCTCACTTAATAATGGCGCGAGGCGCTCGATTTCCTGGCAAATCTCATTTTTCGATTTAAATAAATTTTTTTCCAAAAAACCCTGCAAGTACATTTCGCACGCAACCGCGTAATATTCCGAGGCGTTCTGCCGGGCGGCCAATTCGATGAAGGCGATGCCGATTCCAAAATCGGGTCGATCTTGCGGGCTTGACATTTGGCGCGCTGCCAGCCAGGTGTCGAGCGCGCTTTTCCAGTCGCCGGCGTTTCTTTGTTCGAGGCCTTTTTGATAAGCGCCAGCCATGGTCTCTTGCGCCCGCACTAATTTGTGTGGAATATCCGCAGCAAACCATGCCCCCCCGAACGCCAAAATTGAAACGGTTCGCAAACGGCGGCGGATATTTTTTAGAGGGTTTTTCATGTTGCAACGATGTCGCTTTTGCCAAAAGGAAATTGCAACAAACACTCTTCAAAGGCAAGCGTTTTCTATTGAAAAATTAACGCACGCAAGCTTTGCACGACGAAAAATCCATAAAACAACGTGCTCAAGAGCAGAACAATTTCGCGCCAGCGCGGCGCGCGCAATTCCGCCGGCAACAACGTCCGATTCACCACGATCAAATGAAGGCTGGAAATCATGAGAATCAAGCCGGCGATGTTCGCGCCGATGATGATCAGTGTCAACGGCTGCGCCAGGCCGAGGGCGATGCAACCCCAAAGCATGAAGATGAATAAAACCGAATAATAAACTTTGCGGACATCGCCGCCGGCCCATTTGCGCGCCAGAGGATTGCCGTTCCACCAAATATCGGTGACGACGCGCACGAAAGCATCGGTCATGCCGAGTTGCGTCGAAAAGAGAATCCAGAAACCGTTGAGCAGCGTGAGCGTCCACCAGAATTTTCCCATGGCTTCGGCAAGATATTGGGCCTGATAAGCGCCCGCCGCCAATCCGGAAAGATCAGTTCCGGCAGGAATCAAACCGCGCGCCATGTTGACGGTGAGAAACATGCCGACCCAGCACATCACGCCCCAAATCCAGATTTGATCCACATGCACGTAACGCCACCATTCGCGCCAGCGCTGCAGATTCTCTGCGGTGATCGAAAAAACTTTTCCGACGGAAGAAAGTTTTATTTTTCGCCCGCCAACCAAACTCGGAATAGCTCCCACTCGTCCTCCCATTGCAAAGCCTTTGTCGCGTATCCAGTTTGAAATCGTCAAATTTAAAGTTCCACCCGCACCGGCATAAGCGGCTAAAGCGCCGAGCATAAGCCAGCTCGTTCCCGAGGCGACCATCGCCGGAGAAAAGAAACCTTGCAACGTGCTCCACCAAATTTCGCCGGGAACGAAAGCAATGTTGACGAAAAGCAAAAAGGCAAAAATATACGTGAGCATGATCCACGACGCGCGTTCCAGCATCTTCTCAATGGTTCGGCCAACCGCGAGAATGACGCCGCAGGCCAGGAAAGTGGCATAGCCGAAATATCGCAAGGTTATAGCGTCATCAGCGGCCGGCAAGCGGCCTTCGAATGTCGCAAACAAAGCGGAAGCCGAAGTCGCCGCCCAGCCGGGCCAGCCGATATGAAGCAGCGCGAGCAAAATGTAAAGATTGCCCCAAAACAATGCGCCGGGTTTGGTGCGCATGAAACCGGTAAAAATCGGCTCACCGGTGTACATGGTGTAACGCATGGCTTCGGTGTTGACGATCACTTGGAAAAAGATGCTGATGGTCACAATGGTGAGCAACGAGGCGCCGGATTTGAGCACGGCGGCCGGGCCGAGCAGCCACTCGCCGCTGCCAATCGAAGCCGCCAGCAAAATCGCGCCGGGACCGATGACGCGAAAAAGATTCCGTGCGTTAAACGGTGGCGGCGCCGGCAGGTCGTCACGTTCCCAAGCCGGGAGCTGGTGTTTGTTCATATTTGCGGCAGAAAAGTATTGTTCTTTTGAAAATTTTTAATCCAGATTCGAATCGGTGATTGGCGCGTTTTTCTGGGCCATCATTATCATCCTTTCCTTCTGGTTCATCACGGGCGGGTACAACGTTTTGCAGTGAAATCATCGCCCAATTCGTTACGCGGCATTCGGGGCGCAACTCTGGGGAACAGCGAAAACGGTGGGACGGGCATGACAAGGGGAATCATGCCCGTGTTGCCGCGTCAAAACAAAAAAGGCCACGAGAAACAAATTTCTCCGGCCTTTTTCATTTCCTTGCAATCACTCACGTCGTCACGGCAGGCAGAATGGCGACTTTCTTTTTGGTCTTGCTGAGGCGTTGGAATTTCACCGTGCCGTCGATCAGCGCGAACAGCGTGTCGTCGCCGCCTTTGCCGACGTTCGTGCCGGGGTGAATTCTGGTGCCGCGCTGGCGCACGATGATGCTGCCGGCGCGCACGCTCTGTCCGTCATAGCGCTTGACGCCGAGATATTGCGGGTTGCTGTCGCGGCCGTTGTGGGTGCTGCTGCCGCCTTTTTTATGGGCCATTTTTTATTTCTCCATTAAAAGCAATCAGACAAGATGATTGAGTGACAAAATCATTAAAAGCCTTTAAATTATTTTGTCATCAAATTCTTTTGTCTATTTCTTGATTTTACATCACAATTTGCTCGATGCGAACCTTCGAATGCTGCTGGCGATGGCCGCGGGTGCGAGCGTAGCCTTTGCGGCGTTTCTTCTTGAAGACGATGATTTTCGGCGCGCGTTGCTCGCCGGCCAACGTGGCTTCGACGCGCGCGCCGGAAACAACGGGTTGGCCGATCTTCACGGCCTCGCCATCCACCACCATCAGAACACGGTCAAAATTGACTTTGCTTCCAACCTCGGCGGGCAGTTTCTGCGTCAAAATTTCGTCGCCCGGCGCGACTTTAAATTGCTGACCGCCGATTTCAACCAAAGCGTACATGAAACTTCTCTCCTGCATGTTTTAAAAACCTCGTTTGCCGGTTGGCCGGTTAACTAAAGACCAAGACAAATCGAGGGGTTACATTATACTTGTCAAAAAATTGAATTTTTCTTCCCGCTCATGAACAAGCCCACGAAACACGCTCAACAAACGAAAGGAAATGTTAAATTTCCCCACTGATTGAAGAAACCCGCAAATAAAATCTTTCATCAGTGGGCTTCTTCAATCAGTGGAAAATCACGCCTTTTTCTTTCGTCTCTTTTCGCGTATTTCGTGGGCCGAAAATTTTAAATCTCTTCACTTTTGCAGACAGAGCCATCCGGCGGCACACTGCCTGCGTTACATCACAATCTCGTGCCCGTCGCGTTTGGAGTAAAATTTGAACTCATCCAAACGCAACGATTCATCCGGAAGCAACTCGATTTTCATCCAATACTTCCACATCAACCGGCGGATGCGACTCCAAAAACCGGCGCTGAAAAAACCGGCGATTTCCGGATGCAGCTTCAAGCGCAGGTTGCGCTCATTGCCGACCAACTTGTATCGCATGAGCCACCGTTCGATGCGGGTGAGCACGGTGGCTTTGGAAATCACCCTGCCGGTGCCATCGCAGGTCGGACAGGGTTCGCTGTAAGAAAACAACAGGCTCGGTCGCACGCGTTCGCGTGTCATCTCGATCAGCCCGAATTCGCTGATGGGGCTGATATTGGACTGGGCGCGGTCTTTGCGCAATTCGCGGCGGAATTCATCTTGCAGGCGGCGTTTGCATCGCGGGTCGGTCATATCGATATAGTCGATGATGATGATCCCGCCGATGTCCCGCAGGCGGAGCTGCCGGGCGATCTCATGCGCGGCTTCCAGATTGATTTTCAGCGCATTTTCATCGTGATGGGCGCGGCCCATGTATTTGCCGCTGTTCACGTCGATCGCAGTGAGCGCCTCCGTATGGTCAAACAGAATGTAGCCCCCGCTGCGCGTCCAAATCTTGCGCGAGAGACTGCGTTCGATTTCCTGCTCGATTCCGTAAGCGTCGAAGAGCGGCTTTTTGCCGCGGTGCAATTCGACTTTGTTGCTGGGTTGCGAGGAGACTTCCTGGAGATACTTGGCGATTTGCTGATACATTTTCCGCGTGTCGACGACGACGCGGTCAATATCCGGCGTGAACAGATCGCGGATAACGCTCGAGGCCATGCCGAGATCTTTGTAAACCAGGCTCGGCGGCTTTGAATTTTTGATGCGATCTTCGGCTTTGCGCCAGGTCTTGATCAAGTTTTCCACATCAAGGCGCAGCGCCTCATCTTCTTTGCTGACTGCAACCGTGCGGACGATCAAGCCGAAGCCCTTGGGCCGCAGCTCGCGCGCCATTTTTTGCAGGTGCTTGCGTTCGCGCACGCTTTGAATTTTTTTCGAGACGCCAACCATCTCGCTGTTGGGCACCAATACACAGTAGCGCCCGGGAATGGACAGCTCGGTGGTTATCCGGCAGCCTTTCGTGCTGATCGGCTCCTTGATAATCTGCACCAAAATCTGTTGTCCCTCTTTCGGAATCGGCCTTTCGTGAAACTCGCGTTTGTGCGTCCGGCCATTTTCGGAGGTGTTTTCCAAATCCAAAAACGCGCTGTACTCTTGGAGCGTGTCGCCAATGTCGCTGAAATGCAAAAAGGCGTCTTGCTCGTGGCCGATATTCACAAAGGCAGCTCGCATCCCTTTCACCACATTCACCACCTTGCCCAGGTAAATATCGCCAACCATGCGCTCGGCTTCCGGACGTTCGGTAAACAACTCCACCAGTCTTCCATCTTCGAGCATGGCAATACGCGTTTCGCCGACCGAGGAATTAATCAGAATCTCTTTCCTCATATTTGATCCTTCAATAAAACAATCCATATTCGTCTTTGCCTACGGCCGTAAGCCTACGGCCGGGCTCTCGGCGAAAACGAGAATAGTTCCCGACTTTTCTTCAATGATCTCATCTAAAAATCGGGAAAAAGGACAATAACTTTCTTTAGGCCAATTCAAAGTGACTGTATGTCAAAGAACAAAAGCTTAAAGAGACCCGGCTTTGCTTCTTTTCTTGGTTTAAATGAAGCCGGAATTGTCCCAGATAATTCAAATAAAAATACAGAAATTTCGGCAGGAAAGCAAGAGTTTTTTCTGGCGGGGGTTTTTTCTGGCGGATTTATTTAAGCTTATTTTTTACTTGACTTTTTGAATGATCGGTAATAATTTGACAGTCGTTTAACGGCAGGCCTTAAATATACCTGGAAATTCGGCAACGAACCTGTTTCTGAGGGAGGTTTAGCATGGCTGAAGCAAAAGCAGCGGAAAAAAAATTCAAGCCGTACATCCGGCATGACCAAACCGTACCGGAGTTTACGCCCAAGGCCATCATTCTTGGCGCGATCTTCGGACTCATCTTCGGCGCCTCGACGGTTTATTTGGCGCTCAAGGCCGGGTTGACGGTCTCGGCCTCGATTCCGATTGCGGTGTTGGCGATTGCGGTTTTCAAACGCCTCGGCAAATCCACCATTCTCGAAAACAACATCGTGCAAACCATTGGCTCAGCCGGCGAGTCGGTCGCCGCTGGTGTCGCCTTTACCATTCCGGCGCTCATTTTTCTCACCGCTGGAGAACAATTCTTCACCTATTTCAACATTTTTACCCTCGCCCTCGTCGGCGGCACATTGGGCGTTCTCTTCATGGTGCCGCTGCGGCGTTCTCTGATCGTCAAAGAACACGAGACCCTCCCCTATCCCGAAGGCACGGCCTGCGCCGAAGTTTTGGTCGCCGGAGAGCGCGGCGGCTCGCTCGCCGGCAAAGTTTTCGCCGGTCTCGGCATCGCGTTCGCCTACAAATCACTGATGAGCATTCTCGGCCTGTGGAAAGACACGCCGACTTATCGCGCCGCGCACGATTCCAATTTTCCCAACGCCAGCGTGAGCGCCGAAATCACGCCGGAATATCTTGGTGTCGGTTATATCATCGGCCCGCGCATCGCCGGCGTGTTGGTTGCCGGCGGCGTTCTCTCGTATCTGGTGCTCATTCCGCTCATCAGCTTCATCGGCGAGGCGCTGCCGAGTTTTCTCAAGCCGGGCGTCGGCGATAAATTGATTCGCGACATGTCACCCTCAGAGCTTCGGCTCGGTTACGTTCGTTACATCGGCGCCGGCGCCGTCGCCGCGGCCGGTTTAATCACGCTGTTGCGCACGCTGCCGACGATCATCTCCGCGTTCAAAGAAAGTTTTGCCAGCTTGCGTGATATGAAAGCCGGTATCGCGCCGTCCCGCACCGAACGCGACATTCCGATCACCTACGTCATCATCGGCTCGCTGGCGCTGGTTCTCATCGTCGCGCTGCTGCCCCAACTTCCCGGTGAAACGATTGTCGGAAAATTGTTGATGGGCGTCCTGGTCGTTGTTTTTGGTTTCTTCTTCGTCACCGTCAGCTCGCGCATCGTCGGCATCATCGGCTCCTCCTCCAACCCGATTTCCGGCATGACCATCGCGACGCTGATGGCGACGTGCTTGATTTTTGTGACTCTCGGCTGGGACAGCGATATTTATCAGTCCCTCGCTCTCGCGGTCGGCGGCATCGTGTGTATTGCCGCAGCCAACGCCGGCGCGACGAGCCAGGATTTGAAAACCGGCTATATCGTTGGCGCGACGCCGTTTTATCAACAAATCGGCTTGATCATCGGGGTGGTGGTTTCTACTTTTGTCATCGGCTTGACGCTGCAAGCGCTGGATGCCTCGATGAAATTTCAAGGGGTGGCGCACGCGATCGGCTCGGAAAAACTTCCGGCGCCGCAAGCGACGTTGATGGCGACGATCATCAAAGGTTTGCTCGCGCGCGATCTGCCCTGGGGCCTGGTGTTTGTCGGCATGTTTACCTCGGTGGTGGTTGAATTGTGCGGCGTGCGCTCGCTGTCATTCGCCGTCGGCGCCTATCTGCCACTCTCGACCACCGCGCCGATTTTTGTCGGCGGCTTGATGAAAGCTTTGGCTGATAAAATGGCCGGCAAAAAAGGCGGCGGCCACGAAGAATCGGAAGTCAGTTCCGGCATGTTGTACAGCACCGGACTCGTCGCCGGCGGCTCGCTAACCGGTGTCGCCATCGCCTTGCTCAGCGGCATTTCCACCACTGGCCCCGATGGCCAAGAAATTTCGATCTTGACGTGGGTGCTTGACAAAGTCGGCGTGCACGGTTGGGAAAGCCTCGGCGGCTTCGCCGATCTCATCGGCATCGCCTTCTTCGCGGGATTGTGCCTCTTGCTCTTGCGCGCGGCGCGGCAAAAACTGGAGGCGTGAGCTTCTAAAAATCGGCAGCGCGACGCGGCAATTGCTCGACGGCCGGCGCACCGTCGAGGAAATTGCCCGCGCGCTGCAACAAACGTTCGGCGAACAAGTGGAGCCGGTGTACGAGCGCCTGACCATTTTTTTCAAGCAGCTTGAAAAACAGAATTTGATCGTGCTGACTGCGCCATCCATTACCATTCGGCCAAATTCGGCCAAATTCGAACTTGACTTTTGCAAAAATTTTATTTACATTGCGACACATTTTCGATTTTCGAGAATGTTTGAATTTTGGGCGACAACGCCCACTGAAGGGTTGAATGCGCATTTTTCAGGAGGGGCTTTATGAACCATTCAAATCCCACGCCAGCAGTCAGCCAAAATATGCCCAACCCGCTCGGGCACACGCCTCATGCCTTAACCATTGCACGAAGAAAACTCCGGCCCGGACAAGCCGGCACCAGAAAATTACTGGCGGAATACGGCGACAAATTGGTTTGTGTGCGCTATCGCCATGACGCCGCCAACAAGCGCCGGTTAAAAACGGTCGAGTTGGTCGTCGAAGAAACGTCCTGGCAACCGCGTCCGGCGAAAATCCCGTTGAACCAAATCATGCACCTGCGGATCACGTATGGCGAAGTCGCCCTGAGGAATCTGGTCAAAACCGCCGGCGGCAAATGGAACAGCGAAAGACAGGCCTGGGATCTGCCTTATCACGAGGTGCTGAAACTGGGATTACGTGAGCGCATCGTCGCTTAGCAATTAAAAATTGACAATTTACAATTGTCAATTATCAATTGTTAATTGTTAATTGTCAATTCACAATTCTTTAAGGAGTAATAAGAAATGGCGAAAGGCGATGATATTCAAGAGCGAATGATTGACTTTGCTGTTGGCATTGTCAAACTGAGCTCAGCTTTACCTAAGGCCAAGGCGGGAAATCACATCGCTGGACAGTTGCTTCGTTGTGGCACCTCGCCCGCACCAAATTATGGTGAAGCTCGTGGCGCAGAGAGCACCAACGACTTTATACATAAGCTGGGAATTGTGTTAAAGGAATTGAACGAATCCGGAATCTGGCTTGAGATCATCAAAAGAAGCGAGATGCTGGCCTTGGAGGTTCTGCAACCTTTGATGCAAGAATGCACCGAGCTGGCGAAAATTATAAGCTCGAGCATTCGGACGGCTAGCAACCCGAAGAAGGAATAATGGTTAATGGTGAATTGACCGTTGACAATTAACAATTGACCATTCACAATTCGTAATTGTTAATGGCCAATGGGTAATGGTGAATGGTGAATTTTTCGTAGGGGTAGCTATGAGCCATTTAAACCCCCGCAAAGCGGGGCAAGCAGACAGCCAGCCGAAAGGCGCCAAGCCAACGAAACTGCTGGATCAGTTGCGGCACGAGCTGCGCACCGAACATTACGCCTCGAGCACCGAACAAGCCTATGTCGATTGGGTTTATCGGTTCATCATTTTCAATAATAAGCGCCATCCCCGCGAGATGGGAGCAGAGGAGATCAAACAATTTCTGACCCATTTGGCCGTGGAACGCCACGTCGCGGCCTCCACCCAAAATCAGGCACTGTGCGCCCTGCTTTATTTCTACCGCAAAGTTTTGAAAAAAGAGATCAAGCACGTTGACGTCGTCTGGGCGCAAAAGCCAAAACGCCTGCCGGAAGTTTTCACGCCGGAGGAGGCCATGGCGGTGGTGAGCCACTTGGAGGGGAAATATTGGATGATCGGCATGCTGCAGTACGGCGCGGGCTTGCGGTTGATCGAGAGCCTGCGGCTGCGCGTTCACCCCGTGAGATAATTTTTGTAATTATAGGTCATCCCCTCACGGATGTAAATTTATGAACGAATATTACTATGTTTATGTATTGCAATCTGAAAAGGATAAAAACTTTTATGTCGGTTTCACTAAAAATCTGAAACAACGACTCGAAGCACATAATAATGGTGAAGTTCCATCAACAAAGAACAGAACTCCTTTTAAATTAGTTTACTGGGAAGGTTGTCTTCATCAAAAAGATGCGATTACAAGAGAAAAATATCTCAAAACGGCCTGGGGCAAAAGATATATCAAGAACAGAATTAAGTCTTATCTCACGGGGTAAAGGACATCGACTTTGGCTACAAAAAAATCACGGTGCGCGACGGCAAGGGCGAAAAGGACCGGGTGACGATGCTTCCAGAGATCATCATTGAATCTTTGCAGAAGCATTTGCCGGAGGTGAAAAAGCAGCACGAGGCGGATTTGCAAGCGGGCTTTGGCACCGTTTTTATGCCGTATGCGCTGGATCGAAAATATCCCCATAAAAACAAAGAATGGGGATGGCAGTATGTGTTTCCGGCGTCGCAATTATCGGTTGATCCGCGTTCGGGAATCAAACAGCGGCATCATTTGGATGAAAGCGCCATGCAAAAGGCAGTGCATGACGCGATTCGGAAAGCGGGCATCCACAAACATGCGAGCTGCCATACGTTTCGGCATTCGTTTGCGACGCACTTGTTGGAGGCCGGCTACGATATTCGGATCGTGCAGGAGCTGCTGGGGCACGAGGACGTGGAGACGACGCAGATTTACACGCACGTGATGGCGAAGCGGCTGCAAAGCGTGCGGAGTCCGGCGGATATGTTTGGAAACGGCTTTATGAAACCCAACATCGCTTTGGGTGAGTTGCCGGTGGCGCTGGAAAAGCGTTTGCGGGAGGCGGTGACGAACAAGTACAAGGGCGATATCCAGGCCGCGCTGACCGCGCTTTTGGACTTGCACGACAAACACGGCGCGGTGAGCAAACAAAACTCGCAAGGCGTGAAAAATGTCTAATAGTAGCCATTTTTTTATTCGGGCAAAAAATGGCTACTAGTGGAAACATTTGGTCAAAAACTTTCCACTATTGGAAACAAATGGCTACTATTGGAAAGTTCTGGCGAAGTTGCTGGAAAAATGGCTAATAGTGGATATTTTTGGCGCAAAAAAAATGGCTACTATTGGAAAGTTTTTGTTCAAAAGTTTCCAATAGTGGAAAGAAATGGCTATTATTGGAAAGGTGGAACCAAACGCGGTCAGGCAGGTTAATAATCTTTTAGAAGTTAAATGTTTGCAAAAAAAGCAAAGAAATTTTGTGTTAAAGTTGGATTACGACACGGCGTTGGCCAGTTGCGGAATAACAAATAGTTCTCGGAGTTTTAACGCCATCGT